>Ga0187810_10000353_pt1 | contig 18785 bp, 19 predicted proteins | sample NC_wetland_sal_i_9_FD_132963 | JGI IMG/M metagenome (GOLD analysis project Ga0187810, IMG submission 132963) | Wetland sediment microbial communities from Neuse River Estuary, North Carolina, USA - ASW_5 | ecosystem: Environmental > Aquatic > Freshwater > Wetlands > Sediment | place: USA: North...
ATGGTGGCGACGGAGACGGAGATGCGCGCGTCGTTGGCGTACATCTCGTAGCTGTAGATGATCCGCTGGTCCGGGACGATGTCGTAATAGCGGGCGTCGTACCGGAAGGTCATGTCCTGCATGCCGACACCGAAGCGTTCGTGCCCGCCGATCCTGAAGTCGAACTCCGACTCGCCGGCGTTCGGGCCAGGTTCGCTCAGGTCGGGCGTGTCGCCCCAGGCGTCTTTGGCCTCCTTCGAGGCAAAGGCGGCGAACACGCGGGACACGGACGCCGGGTAGGTGCGCTCGATCGCGAACGTGTCGTGGATGACGGCCTGCTCGGTCATGGGTTCTCCTCGTGGTTCGGGGCGGTCTCGACCAGGTACTGGCCGAGACGGTCAAGTTGCCGCTCAACGAAGGTCCGCCGCTCGGAGATCCAGCCTTCGGCCGATCGCAGGGTCACCGAGTTAAGGCTGCACGTGCGGGTGCGGCCGAGCTTCTGCGTCCGGACCAGACCGCTGGCCTCCAGGATCTGCACGTGCTGCACGACCGCGGCCAGCGACATGGGCAGCGGCCTGCCGAGCTCGCTGACCGAGGCCGGCCCCCGGCTGAGCCGCTCCAGCATGAGCCTTCGCCCGGGATCGGCCAGCGCGTGGAACACGCGATCGAGATCGGGCGCATCGTTAAGCACGTGCTTGAGTATTCCCGGTCACGACCTAATAGTCAAGTGTCTGCTTCAGTATGGCTACGCCCCATGGCCAGGGCCGCCGCGGCGCCGACGAGCGCCGCAGCGCCGGCGGATCCGGCGACCAGCCACCGGCCCGTGCGCGGTAGCCGACGCCACGACGACAGGCTGGCCACCACGTCCAGGGCGTCGGACAGGGCTCCGGCGGCGATCCATGCACTCGCCGATCCAGGTTCGGCTGGTGTGCGGCGCAGGGCCGTGAGCGCGCCGACCCCCAGGGCGACGTCACGCGCTCCCAGCGCGCGCCCGAACACCTGTGCGGCCAGGTCATCGGCTGCCGCACCCACCCAGGGCCGGGACGGTACGGACGGCAGGGCCAGGGCGGTCAGGCCGATCGCTACGCGCCCGGCCGCCACGGCCGTCGCGCCGTACCGCGCCAGCGCCGCGACATCAATCTCAGAAGAGTCCACGGCGCGGATCGTAGCCCAGGCGACGTCACCGTGCGGACGGGGCCACCCGGTCGGCCAGGAACGAGGTCATCGCCGACCCCGACCGCCTCGCGCAGCTTGACCTGGCGGTGCTCGGCTAAGCCGGGGGCCGGCTCCGCGCCGTTACGGGCGACGGCGGTCGGTGGCACTGGCCGCGTTCGCGATGATCACGGCGAACGGCGGGATCACCAGCGCGACGGCCGAGACGGCGACCGCCGCAGTCACCGAGTACCGGTCCAGGACCGCCCAGGACAGGACGAACAAGCCGATGCAGATGCTCATGAGCACGAAGTACAGGCGCTTATCGCCGCGAGACGGCTGCGGCCCCGCCGGTCCGTCCGGGCCCAGTCGGTCTGGGCCCGGTCCGTCCGGACCTGCTCCATTGCTTGCCACGCGCGTCCGCCCATCCGACAAAAGATAACGTTTCGATAACATCTTACCTCTAACGGGTTTCGGCCGCATTGCCATCGGTAGCTGAGTAAGCGCTTAACCAGAGCAACCGCTTACTCGCCGACGCACAGAGGACGTGAGCATGGCCGACCGGTTGACGATTTATGAAGTCGCGAGGCGCAGCGGCGTATCGACCGCCACGGTGTCGAGGGTCATGGCCGACGGCAAGGGCTTCTCGGCGGCCACCAGGGAGCGGGTCCGGGCCACGGCCGCCGAGCTGGGCTGGGTGCCGAGCGGAACGGCCCGCGGCCTGGCGTCGCGGCGGAACGGGATCGTCGGCCTGCTGTTCCCCGACCTCGGCAACTCCGGAGAGCTGGCGGAGGAGTCACCACTGTACGTGGACCAGGTGATCCGCGGCGCGGAGCGGGCGGCGACCTCCGCCGCTCATGCGGTCCTGATCGCGGCCACCCACACCACAGCGGGCCGCGAACTGGCGTTCATGGTGGCGGGGAAGGTCGACGGCCTGGTGATCATGGCGCGCTGCCTTTCCGAGCCGGACATCGCGGTCCTCTCCAACAGCCTGCCGGTCGTCGTGCTGGCCAACCGCTACTCCGGCGACGGGCCCGACTTCGTCGGCGCCGATAACCGCAGTGGCTCCAGGGCCATCACCACGCACCTGATCCACGTCCACGCCCACACCGACCTGGCGTTCTTGGCCGGGCCGGCCGACTCGCCGGACTCCGGCGAGCGCTTTGCGGGTTTCTGCGAGGCGCTTGACGAGGCTGACCTGCCCGTCCCGGACGCCCCGATCGCCAGCGGTGGGTTTACCGAGACCGGCGGCGGGGCGGCCGTGGCGGCGCTGATCGCCGAGGGGCCCAGGCCCCGGGCGATCGTGTGCGGCAACGACGAGATGGCCATCGGCGCGCTGAGAGTGCTGCGGGCCGCCAAGCTGCGCGTGCCGGCGGACCTTGCAGTGACCGGGTTCGACGACATCGGCGTCGCCCAGCACGTGCGCCCCGCCCTCACCACCGTCCGCCAGCCGATGCGCGCACTCGGCGAGGAGGCGGTCCGGATCCTGCTCGACCGAATCCACAACAGGGCCACGCCGCGGGCCTCGGTCGTCCTGCCGACCGAGCTCGTGATCCGCCGCAGTTGCGGTTGCCGCGTGAGGCCGACTTCCGCCGAGGGCGGAACCCGAAGATGAGGAGAACCACCATGAACCTGAGATCGCTCGCGGCCTGCGCGTGTGCCGCGGCCCTGCTCGCGGCCGGCGCCAGCGCGTGCTCGTCGCACTCGGCCGGCACCGGCACCAGCACCAGCACCAGTAGCGAGGGCGGCACCCTGACCATCCAGGGCGACTCCGGCAACCCGACGCTGGTCGAGAACTTCAACCCGTTCCAGCCCAGCACCGAGCTGCACGGCACGTACCTGATCTACGCGCCGCTGGAGACCGTCAGCTCGATCAACGGCAGCTACACGCCGTTCCTGGCCACCGGGTATAAGTTCACTAGCCCCACGACGCTGGTGTACACGATCCGATCGGGGGTCAAGTGGAGCGACGGCACCGCGTTCACCCCGGCCGACGTGGTCTTCACGTTCAACCTGCTGAAGAAGTACGCGGCGCTGGACGCCAACGGGGTCTGGTCACAGATCAGCGCGGTATCCGCATCGGGCAACGACGTCACGTTCACCTTCAAGGCGCCCAACGTCCCGTTCGCGGCGACGATCGCGCAGACCCCGATCGTGCCCGAGCACGTCTGGTCGTCGATCTCCAACCCGGTCACCTTCACCAACACGCACCCGGTGGGCACCGGTCCTTACACCCTCAAGACCTTCGCACCGACCCAGTACACGCTGACCAAGAACGCGCTGTACTGGGACGCGTCGAAGATCGCGCCGACCTCGGTCGTGTTCCCCGCCCAGGCGACCAGCCAGAGCACCAACCAGCTCGAAGTAAGCGAGGGCCAGTTCGACTGGTCTTACACGTACCTGCCCGACGTCAAGGCGACCTACGTGGACCGCGACCCGTCCACCAACCAGTACTGGTTCCCGCCCGGCGGGACCATCGGCCTGTTCCTCAACCTGACCCAGGCGCCGTACAACAACGTCAACTTCCGCCAGGGCATCTCGCTGGCGCTCAACCGCGCCACGATCGCGCAGAAGGCGGTCAACGGCTACATGAAGCCGGCCAGCACGAGCGGGATCATCCTGCCGAACGAACAACAGTGGCTCGACCCGAGCCTGCCGGGCCAGGGCGTGGTCAGCCAGAACCATGGCGCCGCCATGGCCGCGTTCGCCAGGGCCGGTTACACCTCCCAAGGCGGCAAGCTGATGGGGCCGAACGGCCAGGCCACGATGACCATCGTGCTGCCGAACAGCTTCACCGACTGGGCCGCGGCGGCCACCGAGATCAGCAGCGAGCTCGGGCAGATCGGCATCAAGGTCAACCTGGACGAGCCGCAGTACGCGCAGTACGCGCAGACCACGCAGGCCGGGACGTTCAACGCCGCCATCGGCGGCTTCGGCGGCACCGGCATCCCGTTCAACGACTACAACCTGACGCTGAACAGCGCTTACGCCGCTCCAGTGCACACGCCCACGGTGAACAACTTCGAGCGGTTCAACAACGCCGGGGTCAACCGGGCGCTGGCCACGCTGGCCGCGGCCACCAACCCGTCCGCGCAGCAGCAGGCCACCGACCGCCTCGAGACGATGATGTACCAGACCGTCCCGGTCGTTCTGCTGTACTACGGCGGCAGCTGGGGCCTGTTCTCCACCAAGCACTTCACCGGCTGGCCGTCGGCCAGCGACCCGTACACCCTGCCGACCAACTACAACTACTCGCTGCTGACGGTCGTGACCCACCTGGTCAAGGCCTGAGGCACGGCAGGGTGAATAGGAGCGCACGGTGCGGTACATCCTGCGCAAGGTGACGCTGTTCATCGTCACGCTGTGGGCGGCGATCACCCTGAACTTCATCCTGCCGCGGCTGATGCCCGGCTCACCGGTCGACGCGGCGCTCGGCAAGCTCGCGTCGGCCGGGGTGCCGATCACCAACGCGGAAAAGGCGGCCGTCGAGGCCCAGCTCGGCGCGCCGCACACGAGCATCTTCGTCCAGTACGGGGACTACCTGCGAAACATCGCGACGCTGCGGTTCGGCACGTCATTCTCGTTCCCCAGCCAGACGGTCGCGCTGACCATCGGCAAGGCCCTGCCCTGGACGGTGGTGCTGGTCGGCGCGACGACGGTCTTCGCGTTCGTCATCGGGACCCTCCTCGGGGTCTACGCCGGGTGGCACCGCGGCAGGTTCGCCGACTCGTCGGTGACGATCGGGGCCACCTTCTTCGGCGCGTTCCCGCCGTTCTGGCTCGGCCTGCTGCTGCTGTACTGGCTGGCGTTCAAGTTCGGCTGGTTCCCGCTCAAGGGCGGCTACTCCCCCGGCACGACGCCGAACTGGAGCCTGTCGTTCCTGGGTGACGCGCTGGACCACAGCGTGCTGCCCGCGCTGACGCTGGCTATCACGACGCTGTCGGGCTGGGTGTTCGGCATGCGCAACAACATGATCAACACCCTGGGCGAGGACTACGTGACCTTCGCCGAGGCCAACGGCCTGCGCTCGCGGACGGTCGCGCTGCTGTACGCGGCGCGCAACGCGCTGCTGCCCAACGTCACGGCGTTCGGGCTGATGCTGGGCGCGGTCGTCGGCGGGTCGGTCCTGGTGGAGGGCATCTACAGCTACCCGGGCGTCGGCAACCTGCTCTACCTCGCCGTCACCAACCACGACTATCCGCTCATGCAGGCGCTGCTGCTGGTCTTCACCCTCAGCATGCTGGTCGCGATCTTCGTCGTCGACCTGCTCTACCCGCGCCTCGACCCGCGAGTCCGGAGTGCGACATGACCATCATCACCTCGGTGCCGCCCCCGCAGGCTCCGGGCACTGCTGGCGAGGTACGGATCGGCGCCGCGAGCGCGGTACCCGGACCGCTGCGCTTCATCGGGCGGGCGCTGCGCACCCTGTGGAGCAACGGCAAGGCGCGGACCGGAATGATCATCCTCGGCCTGATCGTCCTGGCGGCGATCTTCGCCCCGCTGATCGCGCCGCATTCGCCCACGGCGACCAACTTCCAGCCGTACCTGGGCCCGAGCGCGACCAACTTGCTCGGCACGACGGGCAACGGCCAGGACGTGTTCTCGCAGCTCATCTTCGGCGCGCGGGTCTCGCTGATCGTCGGCGTGTGCGCCGGGGCGCTGGCCACCCTGGTGGCGGTGACGATCGGCCTGATCTCGGGCTACCGGCCCGGCGTGATCGACGAGGTGCTCAGCTTCGTCACCAACCTCGCGCTGGTGATCCCCGCGCTGCCGCTGATGATCATCCTGGCGGCTTACCTGCAGGGCCGTTCGGTGTGGACGATCGTGCTGGTCGTCGCGTTCACCAGCTGGGCCACCGGCGCCCGGGTGATCCGCAGCCAGACCAAGACGCTGCGCACGCGCGACTTCGTCACGTCGGCGGTGTTCTCCGGCGAGCGGCTCCCCCGGATCGTGTTCCGCGACATCCTGCCGAACATGACGTCCCTGGTCGCGGCCAGCTTCCTGGCCGCGGCCACCGCCGCGGTCCTGGCCGAGGCCAGCCTGGAGTTCCTCGGCCTGGGCAACCCGTCCACGGTCAGCTGGGGCACCATCTTGTTCGCCGCCCAGCAGCAGAACGCGCTGCTCACCGGGCAGTGGCTGATGGTTTTCGCGCCCGGCCTGGCCATCGTCTTGCTGATGGTGTCGTTCACGCTGATCAACTTCGGCGTCGACGCGCTGTCCAACCCACGGCTGCGGGAGAAGTGATGGCCCTACTGGAAGCGCGCGGCGTCAACGTCGTCTACTCACCGGCCCGCGGCCAGCGGATCTGGTCGGTGCGTGACGTGGACCTCACCATCGCCCACGGCGAGTTCGTCGGGCTGGTCGGCGAGTCCGGATGCGGCAAGTCGACCCTCGGCTTCGCCCTGACCCGGATGCTGCGCCCGCCGGCCCACCTGTCGGGCGGCGTCATCCGCTTCGACGGCACCGACGTCGCCAGCCTGACCGGCGAGCGGCTGCGCCGGGCGCGGCGCGACGGGTTCGCGCTGGTCCTGCAGAGCGGCATGAACGCGCTGAATCCGGTCCGGACCATCGCGCACCACTTCGGCGACGTCCTGTTGGCGAACGCGCGGCCGGGTGATGAGTTGTCGGGCGACCGCATCTGGCGGCGGGCCGCGGAGTTGCTGGAGGCCGTGCGCCTCGAGCCGGCGGTGCTGAGCCGCTACCCGCACGAACTGTCGGGCGGGATGCGGCAGCGGGTCTCGATCGCGCTGGCGCTGTCCCTGCAGCCGCGGCTGATCGTCTTCGACGAGCCGACCACGGCGCTGGACGTGATCGTCCAGCAGGCGGTGATGGACACGATCAAGGACTTGCAGCGGGAACGCGGCTTCTCCGCCATCTTGATCAGCCACGACCTCGGCGTCGTGCTCGAGGCCACGGACCGGGTCATGGTCATGTACGCGGGCCGGATCGTCGAGGACCAGCCGTCTCGGGTCATGGCCCACGGGCTGCACCACCCCTACACCGAGGCGCTGCTGAACTGCTACGGCGACCCGCGCGCCGAGGTCGTCCAGCTCGGCGGGATCCCCGGGACCCCGCCGGACCTGTCGGTGCCGAACACCGGATGCTCGTTCGCGCCGCGCTGCCCGCTCACCGAGGACATCTGCCGCACCCAGGATCCCCCGCTGCTCTCGCTGGCGCCGGGCTGGGCCGCGTGTCACGTGCGGGCCCGCGCGGCGCACGTCGAAGAGGAGGTCGGCAGTGTCCGCTAGCGATGTCCCTGCGCTGACCGTCAGCGGCGTGTCGAAGGTATTCCACGTCCGCGGGCGCGGGCGCCGGACGGTTACCGCGGTCGACGACGTGTCCTTCGCGGTCGCCCCGGGCGCGGCCGTGGGCCTGGTCGGGGCCAGCGGCAGCGGCAAGAGCACGCTCGCCAAGATGATCACCGGCTCGGAGCGGCCGACGTCCGGGGAGATCACGTTCGGCGACACCTCGGTCGGAAAGCTGCATGCGGGCGGCCTGCGCCAGCTTCACCGCCGGGTGCAGATGGTGTTCCAGGACCCGTACGGCGCGCTCAACCCGCTGCACACCGTGGAGTACACGGTGATGCGCCCGGGCCAGAACTTCCTCGGCATGTCCCACGCGCAGGCCAGGGGCCGGGTCGCCGAACTGCTCGAGACGGTGGGCCTGGTCCCGGCCGCCCAGTACGCGGCCAAGCTCCCCCACCAGCTCTCCGGCGGCCAGCGTCAGCGCGTGCTCATCGCGCGCGCACTCGGCAGCGACCCCGACCTGATCGTGGCCGACGAGCCCGTCTCGATGCTCGACGTCTCGCTGCGGGCCGGGGTGCTCAAGCTGCTGGCCGAGCTGCGCCGGACGCGCGGGCTGAGCCTGCTCTACATCACCCACGACTTGCTGTCCGCCCGCCTGATCACCGACGAGATCCTCGTGCTGAACCAGGGCCGGGTCGTCGAGCGCGGCCAGACCAAGCAGGTCCTGCAGCACCCGACGGACAAGTACACGATCCAGCTGCTGAACGCCGTGGCGAACCCCTTCGCGGCGAATGGATCAGAGCAGAACAGATCAGAGCAGAGCAGAAAGGGTGCGGGGGGTTCGATAACAGGCAATGGTGCGGGGGGCCCGACAACAGGCAGGAGTACGACATGATCTCCTCGTGGCGGCACGCGTTGTCGAAGCGCTGGCTGGCCGGCGCGGCGGTCGGCATCGCGGTGATCATCGCCGGGCTGCTGGCTCCTGCGCAGCTGGCTCACGCCGGCGGCGCGGACGGCGCGCCAGTGGCGAATTACGGCGGGCTCAGCCCGGCGCAGCGGGCCAACCTGCAGTCCATCGCCACTGACACCTGGAAGTTCTACGACGTGGACGTCGACTCGGCGACCAACCTGCCGATGGACAACATCACCTTCGCGGGCGGTTCGGCCACCCCGACGTCGTACGGCAGGTACACCTCGGCGGCCAACATCGGGGTGTACCTGTGGGCGGTCGTCTCGGCCAGGGACCTCGGCCTGATCAGCGAGGGGCAGGCGCGGGCCAGGGTCGAGGCCACCCTGACCGAGGTGTCGCAACTGCAACGATACGACGGCTTCCTGTACCAGTGGTACGACACGACCAACGGCGACGTGCTGTCCAACCCCGGCCAGCCGGACTGCGCCGCCGGCGCGGCCCCGGCGTACACCAACTGCTTCTTCGTCTCCAACGTCGATAACGGGTGGTACGCCTCGGGGCTCATCATCGTGCGGGAGGCCATGCCGGAGATGGCGCACCTCGCGGACAGCCTGATGGCACCGATGAACTTCGGGATCTTCTACGACAACCGGGCCGAGACGCACTGCAACGTCAACCCGGCCATCGCGGGGAACCAGCCGACCGGGCAGATGTTCGGCGGGTACTACGTCGGAAACCCGCCGTACACCGGCGACGACTGGACGCACTACTACCACAACGGCGCGTTCTACAGCGACCCGCGGATCTCCGCCTACATCGGGATGGGCCTGCGCCAGATGCCGGGCAACGTGTGGTGGCGCAGCTGGCGCGAACTGCCGCCGCCTGCCCCGTTCTCCGACTGCCAGTCCAGCGACCCCGACTTCTCCTGGCAGGGGCAGTGGCCGATGGGCGGCTCCTGGCAGACCTACACCGACCCGCAGTCCGGTCGGCAGTTCACGGTCTGGGAGGGGCATTACACCTACCCGGGCAGCAACCTGACCTTCATTCCCACCTATTCGGGCGGGATGTTCGAGGCCATGATGCCGAACATCGTCGTGCCCGAGACCAGCTGGGGCCCGAACAGCTTCGGCGCCGCCGACGCCCAGACCGTGCGGGTGCAGATCAAGTACGCGACCCAGCAGCTGGGATACCAGGTCTGGGGCATGTCGCCGTCCAGCACGGCGGATGACACCGGAGATTACAACGGGTACGGCGTGGAGGGCCTGGCCTTCCCGTACTACGGGACCGGGGCCACCGCCAGCAACCCGAACGAAGGGCTATCGCAATGCCACGGCTGCGCCACCGAGGACGTCGTGACCCCGCATGCGTCGTTCATCGCGCTGGACGTCGCGCCGCAGCAGGCCTACGACAACATCCAGGAGCTGCGTACGCTGTACCCCGGCATCTACGGCCCTGTCGGCTTCTTCGACGCGGTCAACCCCACTACCGGGGCGGTCGGTCACCGCGACCTCGTGCTCGACCAGTCGATGATCATGGCCTCGCTAGACAACGCGCTCGACAACCGCGCGATCCAGCGCGATTTCGCCAGCGATCCGGTCTCCTGGGCCGCTCGCGAGTACCTGTCCCTCGAGAACTTCAACCTCGGGGACTGACCGCGGACCGGGGGGGAACCAACGGCCGTTCGGGATAAATAGGAGGAATTTATGGGGGCGCGCGCCGACTGGGAGCGTCGCATCGGACGACGGGGGTTGCCCGGGCGCGATGCCCGCGCGGGCCGCCTGCCGCGGCCGGGCGGCCTGCGCGCGGAGGCGGGCCGGGGGCACGTCACGCTGGACTGGGATCCGGTGCCCGGGGTGGCCGGGTACCTCGTCTACTACGCCGACCGGTCCGGCGGCCCGTTCGAGCCGCTGGATCACGGCGGCGGGGACGTGCTGGCCGTCCCGGCCGGGCCCTATGCCGATACGTCGGGCGAGGCGGGCCGGGTCAGGTACTACGCGGTGGCGGCGGTGGCCGACGGGGAGTCCGCCGGGCCGATGTCGGCGCCGGCCGCCGCGGCTCCGGGCTCGGGATCCGGCACGGTGCGGATCGACGTGGGTGAGGTTGCTGTTGGGGGGCTGGACCGGCCGTGGGAACCGATGATCGGCTCGGAGCACCTCAGCTACCTGCTGCGGGAGGACCGCACCGGCGGCCGGGTGATCGGCGCCGAACTCCGGGAGGCGCTGCGGATCGCCCGTGACGAGTTCGGCGTGCGGGCCGTCCGCGCGCACGGCATCCTGTGCGACGACCTCGGCGTGTACACCGAATCGCTCGGCCGTCCGGTCTACTCCTTCGAGGGGGTGGACCGGGTGTACGACCGCTTGATGGAGGCCGGCCTGCGGCCCGTCGTCGAGCTGTCCTTCATGCCCGCGGCCCTGGCCCGGGACCCGAGCAAGACCGTGTTCAACTACGAGGGGATCATCTCCCCGCCGCGGAGCTTGAGCCGCTGGAGGGACCTGGTCCGGTCTTTGGCCGAGCACCTGCTCGAGCGGTACGGCGAGGATGAGGTCACGCGCCACTGGGCGTTCGAGGTGTGGAACGAGCCGAACATCGGGGTGTTCTGGTCCGGCACGCCCGAGGAGTACTTCCGGCTGTACGACGCCTCCGCCGGCGCGGTCAAGTCCGTCCACCCGGTGCTGCGCGTCGGCGGGCCTTCCTCGGCGGCGGCGGGCTGGGTCCGGCAGCTACTCGCGCACGTGGGCGGCTCCGGCGCGCCGCTCGATTTCGTGTCCACCCACGTGTACGGGAACGTGCCGCTGGACCTGCGGCCCGCGCTCGCGGCGGCGGGCCGGGAGGGCACGCCGATCTGGTGGACCGAGTGGGGGACGACCCCGAACCATTTCAACCGCGTCGGTGACACCGTGTTCGCCGCGGCCTTCCTGCTGCGGGGCATGGCGTCCGCGCTCGGCCGGGTCGGGGCGCTGTCGCACTGGGTCGCGTCCGACCACTTCGAGGAGCTCGGGCCGCCGCAGGAGCTGTTCCACGGGGGGTTCGGGCTGCTGTCGGTGGGGAACCTGCGCAAGCCCCGGTTCTGGGCGCTCGCGCTGCTGGCCCGGCTCGGGCCGCACCGGTTGGCGGTGGACGTTCGCGGGGATGGGGCCTTGGGGCTCGTGGACGCGCTGGCGGCCCGCCACGACGACGGGCGCATCGGGGTCCTGGCCTGGAACGGCACGCTGGACCAGGGGAAGGTCTTTGGTGATCCTGCCTTGGATCGCGCGGTGCGGCTGCGCGTGTCGGTCCCGGCTTTGCCCTCGTACACGGTGCGGCACTACCGGATCGACGCCGGGCACTCCAACATCGTCCCGGTCTGGGAGTCGGTTCGCGACGGGGCCGCCTGGCCAGGTGAGGCCCAATGGCCGGTGCTGCATTCGGCGAACCGGCTCGAGGAGCTGGTCCCGCCATCACGGGTCGAGGCGGCGGGCGGGGTCGTGGAGCTGGCCTTCTCGTTGCCGATGCCGGGGATTTCGTACGTGGAGCTGGTTCCGTAGCCCTGGTTGAGCGTGTGTACCGCCCCAGGTCGTTAAGGATGGGGTGCGAGCGGGTGGTGAGGCCAGTGCGAGCGGTGGTGCGCAGGGCCTCGGGCCCCTCGACAAGATGGGGGAGGATTCGGGTTCTGGGGAGGATTTGGTGCATCCCAGTCCCCCGGATCCTCCCACAAGCCCGGATCCTCCCCGCAAATCCGGGACATACCGCGCCTCTGATCGGCGAGTCGGTGTCCATGCGCGTGATGGTAACAAGGGCCCCCGTCATTCCCGGGGCGTGGTTGACACGGGTGAACCAGACATCTAGTGTCTTAGTTGACTAGTACTTTAGAGAGGTAACACATGATCAGCTTCCGCGTTGACGCCCACTCGGTGGTGCCGCCTTACCTGCAGATCGTCCAGCAGGTCAGGCAGGCGCTGCGGATGGGGCTGCTCGATGTGGGCGACCAGCTCCCGCCGGTGCGGGAAGTGGTCAGCGCGACGGCGATCAACCCCAACACCGTGCTGAAGGCCTACCGGGACCTGGAACGCGAGGGCCTGGTCGAGGCGCGGGCGGGCCACGGCACGTTCGTCCGGCGCCGCCCGCCCGGTCCACCACCCGGCACGCATTCGCGGCTGGGCCGCAGCCTGGCCCGGTGGGTGCGCGAGGCGCGCGAGGCCGGGCTCGACGACGAATCGATCGAATCGCTGCTGCACGTGACGCTGCGGGCAGCGGCGGAGGAGGAAACGGCATGACTCCGATGGAGAAAGTCCTGGGCCCGGTCGGCCCGGGGCCCGGGGGGTACGGAGGCTCCCCCGGGCCCATCGCCGTCCAGACCGGCGGGCTCACCAAGCACTACGGCAAGGTGACCGCGCTGAACGACTGCACGATCGCCGTCCCCGAGGGCCGGATTTCCGCGCTGATCGGGCCGAACGGCGCGGGCAAGACCACGCTGCTGCGCTTGCTCGCCGGGCTGGCCCGGCCGACCTCGGGCCGGGTCATCGTGAACGGGGTAACTCCGCACCAGGATCCGGCGTTCCTGGCCGACATCGGCTACCTGGCCCAGGAGATCCCGTTGTACCGGCGGCTGACGGCCGAGGATCACATCCGCGCGGGCGCTCACCTGAACCCGCGCTGGGATGCCGAATCGGTCCGGGAGCGGCTGACCGGGCTGAAGATCCCGCTGAACCGGCCGGTGGGCAAGCTGTCCGGAGGTCAGCGCGCGCAGGTCGCCCTGGCCCTGATCCTGGCCAAGCGGCCCAGGCTCCTGCTGCTCGACGAGCCGGTCGCGGCGCTCGACCCGCTGGCCAGGAAGAACTTCCTCGGCCTGCTGGCCGACGGGGTAGCGGCGGGCGGCCTCACCGTGATCCTGTCCTCGCACCTGGTGGCCGACCTGGAGCGGGTCAGCGACCACCTCATCATGCTGGCCGCTTCCCGGGTCCAGCTGTGCGGCGACATCGATGACCTGCTGGCCGAGCACCGCATCCTGGTCGGCCCGCGCAAGGACACCACGGCTCTCGAGCGCGCTCACCGAGTCGTGCAGGTCACCCGTACGCCGCGGCAGACCACGCTGCTGGTCCGGCTGAACGGCCCGGTCGTCGACCCGGCGTTCCAGGCCAGCGAGGTCAGCCTGGAAGAACTCGTACTTGGCTACATGGGCGAGGACGCCCCGCCGGCGCTCGCGAACGTCACCACGGTTGGAGAAGAACAATGACCTGGCTTGTCTGGCGCCAGCACCGCATCCAGTTCTACGTGGGTGCCGCCCTGCTGGCCGCGTTTGCCGTCATCATCGTGATCACCGGCGTCCAGGTGGCGGATCAGTTCCGTTCGGCGCAGCTTGCGTGCGCCCTGCACCAGGGATGCCGGCACCTGGGCGGGCTGTTCATGGGCAGCCACGTCGTGGGCTTCATGGTCATCGCCACGCTGGGCGCACCGGTCCTGGTCGGGCTGTTCTGGGGCGCGCCTCTGGTGGCGGCCGAGGCCGAGGCCGGCACGACCCAGTTCGCCTGGATGCAGAGCGTCACCCGCAGGCACTGGCTCGCGGTCAAGATCGGCTGGATGCTGCTGGCGGCGGCGATCTGGGGCGGCGTCATCTCGGTCCTGGTGACCTGGTGGTCCAGCCCGAACAACGCCGAGCAGCTCAATCAGTTCAATCCCGGCCGGTTCGACATCATGGACCTGGTCCCGGTGGCCTACTCGCTGTTCGCGATGGCGCTCGGGATCGCGGCCGGGGCGCTGCTGCGCCGGGTCCTGCCGGCCATGGCCGTCACCCTGGCCGGGTTCATCGGGGTGCGCGTGGTGGTCGCGCTGTGGCTGCGCCCGCACTACCTGAGCGCGGTCACCGTGTTCTACAAGGTGACTAGCGGCCTCAACCCGCCGGGGGCCTTCTGGCAGATCGCGCAGGGCGTCGTCGGCCCGAACGGCCAGTCGCTCGGGCAGCCGAACAACACGCCCTACGTCGACGGCGTGCCGATAACCGCCCTTCCGGGTTCGTGCGCGGCGGTGGCCAACAGCGCGGGCCCGGCTAACCCCTCGGCGTCCTGCGTGCAAGCGCTGTCCCACTACCGCGCGTACCTCACCTACCAGCCCGCCGACCGCTTCTGGACGTTCCAGGGCATCGAAACCGGCATCTTCCTCGCCCTGGCCTTCGTCCTGGTCGCGGTCACCGCGGTGGCGCTGCTCCGGCGGGACGCGTAGGGGAAACCCGGGAAGCAGACAGCAGGAGCGGGAGGGCGGCCAGCAAGCTCAGGCCGCAGAGGACACCCGCGACGACGTAAGGGGCGCGCAGGCCGGCGGCGTGAGCGACGAAGCCGCCGGCCAGCGCGCCCACCGGCATCAGGCCCCAGCCGAGCATGCGGTAGACGCTGTTGACCCGGCCGAGCAGGTCCGAGGGCACGATCTGCTGGCGCAGGCTGACGGTCACGACGTTCCACAGGGTGACGCCGAAGCCCTGGCCGGCCAGCATGACCGCGGCCACGGCCGCGTCCGGGGCCAGCCCGACGCCGACGAAGACGGCGGCGTCGATCGCTCCCCCGAGGACCAGCGAGGGCAGCAGGCCCAGCCTTTTGGCCAGCATGGGGCATACCAGCCCGCCGATCACGCTGCCGACGGCGCACGCCGCCAGCAGGAATCCGTAGCCGCGGGTACCGAGGTGCAGGGTCTGCGTAGCCAGCAGGACCAAGATGGCCTGGCCCATCTGGTTCGCGAAGTTGTAGACGCCGAGCAGGACGGCGACCACGCGCAGCAGGCGGTGCCGGATGAGCCAGCGCAGGCCTTCGGCGACCTGCACGCGGATGGTGGGCCGGGTTTTGTCCTGGCCTTCCTTTGCTTTGGGCAGGGTGGCCACTAGGGCGGCCGAGCCGGCGAACGAGGCGGCGTCCAGGCCGAACGGCAACGCCGCGGCCGCGGCGAACAGCAGGCTGCCGGCCGGCGGCCCGAGGAACGACTCCCCCACGGTCTGGCTGATCTGCTGGCTGCCGTTGGCCTTCGGGATTAGTTCGGGCGGCACCAGGGCGGGGAGCACCGCTTGCGCGGCGTTGCTGAAGATGACCTCGGCGCAGCCGAGGCCGAATCCCGCCAGGCCGAGGAGCGCGATGTTCGCCTCGTGGAAGACGATGCCGATCGTGATGGCGGCGACGATGACCGCCTGGACGGCCTGGGACCGCCACATCAGCGTGGCCCGGTCGTAGCGGTCGACGATGGCCCCGGCCGGGAGGGAGAACAGCATCCAGGGCAGGTACGTGGCGGCCGTGACGACCGAGACGAGCCGCGGGTCCCTGGTGATGGTCACGGCCAGCAGCGGCAGCGCCGCCGTGAAGGCCCCGTCGCCGGTGGTGCTGATCGCGCTGGCCCACCACATGCGCCAGTAGGGCCGACCCAGCTTGGGCCGCGGGCTGGACCCTTGGCTGGCTCCGGTTTGCGCTAGCTGCGTCATGCTGGCCAGAGTGGTTCTTGTCGGCGGGGGTGGGCTACGGTTTAGTGGTCGGCTAAATCCTGACGGTTTTACGGAGCTGGCATCCTCGTCAAGCTGGAACTCGATGTGGCGGACCTCGCGGCGACCAGGTTCGCGATGTCTCCGCTGTTCGAGACGCTTCGGGCGCTCCCGTTGCTGGCCCGTCCGGGCCGGGCCTCGGTGAACCTGCCCTGGGTGCGCTGGGCCCGGGCAGAGCTGGAGCGCCGCCCGCTGCGGCTGCCCCGGGTGTGGCCGCTGCTCGTGAGCGACCGGCCCTGGTGGCCGGAATTCCTGTTCCCGGCGCCGGCCGGCAAGTCCCCCGCGCTCACCGAGGAGCTGGCCCGCGTATGCGCGACGCCGACCGAGGCGGTGCACGTGAGCCTGCGGAACGTGTTCGGCGATGACGACTGGCCGGAGGCGGCGACGGATCTGTTCGAGCGGCCGCAGGAGACCCTGGCCGAGATAGCAGCCGAGGTGGCCGAGTGTCATGACCGCCTGATCGCCCCGCACTGGGAGCGGCTGCGCTCGGTGCTCGACGCCGACGTCGCGTACCGGGGCGGAATGCTCGCGGCCGGGGGCGCCCGGTCGCTGTTCTCCGACCTCCATCCGAACGTGTGCTGGTCCGCGGGCCGACTGATCCTGTCCGACTCGGAAACCTGGGAGTCGGAATCAGAGGCCCAGGTCACGCTGGGATCAGACGGCCTGGTGCTGATGCCGAGCGTGTTCATCTGGCCGGACTGGTCGGTGAGCAGGGCCACCAGCACCCAGACCACCCTGCTATACCCGGCGCGAGGGGCCGCCACGGTGTGGCAGGCCGACGCGGGGTCGGGTCCGGCCTTGGCCGAGCTCGGGGCGGTCGAGGCGCTGCTCGGCGCGCCCCGGGCCAGGCTGCTCGGCGCGCTGCGGTCACCGGCCACGACCAGCGCGCTGGCCCGCCGCTTCGGGGTCACCCCTTCGGCGGTTTCGCAGCACCTGGCGGTGTTGCACCGCGGCGGCCTGATCGACCGGCAGCGCAGCGGGCGGACGGTGTTGTACCAGGCCTCGGAACTGGGGGTCAGCCTGCTCGACCAAGCGCTGCTACGTGCGGGCGGCGGCTCGTGAGGGCGGTCGTGTACCCCGGGTACGGGGTCATGCCGTCGGTGACGGACGTGGCCGATCCGGTCTGTCCCGCGGACGGGGTGGTCATCGCCGTGGGCGCGACCGGCGTGTGCCGGTCGGACTGGCACGCCTGGCGGGGGCACGATCCGGTGGCGCTGCCGCACATCGGGGGGCACGAGTTCGCCGGGGTCGTCGCGGCCGCCGGGCCGGAGGTGACGCGGTGGCGGGCCGGGGACCGGGTGACGGTGCCGTTCGTATGCGGGTGCGGGAGGTGTGAGTTCTGCCTGGCCGGCGAGGCGCAGGTGTGCCCGCGGCAGACCCAGCCGGGGTTCACCGGGCCCGGATCGTTCGCGGAGCTGGTGGCGGTCCACGCGGCGGACGCGAACCTGGTTTTGCTGCCGGAGTCCGTGGATTTCGTGACCGCGGCGTGCCTCGGCTGCCGGTTCGCGACGGCGTTCCGCGCTGTGATGGCGCACGGGCGGGTGCTGGCCGGGGAATGGCTCGTCGTGCACGGCTGTGGCGGGCTCGGGCTGTCGGCGGTGCTCATCGGGGCGGCGCTGGGGGCGCAGGTGGTGGCGGTAGACGTCGTCCCGGCGGCGCTGGACCGGGCGCGCGAGCTCGGGGCGGAGGTGGTGGTGGATGCTTCGGGCGCTTTGGATCCGGTCGCCATGATCGGCGAGGTCACCGGGGGCGGGGCACACGTCTCGATCGACGCGCTCGGCTCGCCGGCTACGGCGGCCAATTCCATCCGGTCGCTGCGCCGGCGCGGGCGGCACGTCCAGGCCGGACTGCTGCTGTCCGGGCCGACGCCCCTGCCGATGGACGTGGTCATCGGGCGGGAGCTGGAGATCTACGGCTCGCACGGGATGGCCGCCCGTGACTACCCGCCGATGATGGCGATGGTGGCGAGCGGGACGCTGCGCCCGGGGCTGCTGGTCGGGGCCGTGATCGGGCTGGAAGAAGTCGGTCGGGTGCTGGCGGCGATGGACAGGCTCAGCGCCACGGCCGGGATGACGGTGGTGGGGAGGATGACTACTTAGCGAAGGGGTCGAGAACCTGGACTCCGGCCAACTCAAAGTCCTTGACGTTGCGGGTGACCACAGTCAGGCCATGCACTCGCGCCGTCGCCGCAATGAGCGCGTCGATCACCGGGAGGGGCTGCGTGTACTGCTGGCGACCCCAGGCGGCGGCGATCGGCAGGGTGATCGGGAGAACTCGGTCTTCGAACCCGGCCTGGACGTCCCTGAGCCAGCGTTCGAGGGCGAAAGCCTGATGACGGTCCCCCCGGCCGCGAACTCTCGCGATTGCCTGCTCGATCTCGCCCAGAGTCAGCACCGACACGTGCAGCCGGTCTGGCGGCGTGGCTGCGATCCAGTCGGCGACACGCGGCGCAGGCTGACGCTTGCGCGTTTCAGACAGCACGTTAGTGTCAAGAAGGTAGGTCACGTGCCTGCCTCGAGATCGACCGCACGCCCGAGATCGGCTTGGCGCTCGGCCTCGACCTCCGCGAAGACCTCGGCCAGGCCGTCATCGAGCTTCGGACCGCCAAGCAGAATGCCCGCCAGGTCCACCGCAGGCCGGGTTAGCCTGCGGTACTCACTGATCTCCACGACTACCGCGACGTCTTCACCGTGCCTGGTGATGACCTGCGGCCCCCTGCTGGTAACCGCGCGGATCATCTCGCTGAAGCGCTGCTTCGCATCTTGGATTTGCCAGTGATCCGGAGTCGGGGGCGTAATGACCACCCTCCCAATCCTGTCTAGTCCTGTCTAGTCCTGTCTAGACAGGATACCGCCAACTAGTGCGCTACGTCGTCGCCTTGGCTGCGATCGGAACGAACCGGGCACGGGCAATCGGATAGAGGCGACGGAACTCTCCGGTTAGGTAGTGCCCCAGGCGCCGATCAGCATCGGATGAGCGAAGACGGCCGCGGCGGCCGCGAGCTCATCGG
>Ga0187810_10000354_pt1 | contig 18769 bp, 17 predicted proteins | sample NC_wetland_sal_i_9_FD_132963 | JGI IMG/M metagenome (GOLD analysis project Ga0187810, IMG submission 132963) | Wetland sediment microbial communities from Neuse River Estuary, North Carolina, USA - ASW_5 | ecosystem: Environmental > Aquatic > Freshwater > Wetlands > Sediment | place: USA: North...
CTATGTCCTCACCGAGGATGACAAAATCCGCCGTCAGGTCATCATGCGTTTGATGTGCGACATGAGCCTCAATTTCGCGGCGCTTTCCCAGACGCTCGGAGTCGATTTTGAAAAATATTTTTCCACGGAACTCGCTTCGCTTGGGGATTTGGAAGCGGACGGGCTTTTGGAGAAAACACTCTCGGGATGGATGGTCACCGAGCTGGGACGACTTTTGATTCGTAATATAGCGGTGCGGTTCGATGCTTACTTTGGACAGCAGAAAGAGCATCGGTTTTCCAAATCGATATGAAGTCGATTGCGATTGTTGGAGGTGGAATCACCGGACTCTCGGCGGCGTTTCGACTGAATGAAAAAAACATTCCGGTAACGCTTTATGAGGAAGGTTCCCGCGTCGGTGGAGTTCTTCAGACGATCCGGGAGGATGGTTATCTTTCGGAGTTTGGCCCGAACACGATTCTGGAGACGTCACCGAAAATCACGGAATTGATTCACGATCTCGGGCTTGATCCCCGCCGCCTGACGAGTCACAACCGGAAAAACTACATCGTTCGCAACGGGAAGCTGCACCTCTTGCCACTCTCTCCCTTCGCGTTTGCCACGACGCGGTTGTTTTCCCCCTGGGCCAAGGTCTGTGTGGCTCTCGAACCTTTTGTCCTGAACCGGGCGAAGTCGGACGATGAGGCTTTGGCCGATTTTGTCCTGCGGCGGTTGGGGCGGGAGTTTCTCGATTACGCCATCAACCCGTTTGTCTCCGGCGTTTACGCGGGCGATCCCGCCCGACTTTCGGTGAAGTACGGCTTTCCCAAGCTGCATGCCCTGGAAAAAAAATACAACTCGTTGATTGCAGGGGCCGTGCTTGGTTTTTGGGAAAGAAAGAAGCGGAAGGAAGTTTCCAAACAGGCGGCGGGGAAGGTTTCCTTCGATGAGGGATTGCAGGTGCTCACGGAGACGCTGCACGCAAAGCTTTCCCCACTCATCCGCCTGCAATCTCCGGTGACGGGGTTGGAAAAAAATGGTGAGGAGTGGATCGTGACGGCGGTGACGGATGGCCATGAGGTGAGGGAGGAACATTCCGCTGTCATTCTGGCGGCTTCCGCTCACAAGCTGGCGGACATCCGTATCGGAAACCAGTCAAGCCTTTCCGCCCTGAGTCAAATCGAGCATCCGCCCGTGGCCCGGATTGTCTTTGGTTTTCGCCGGGAAGATGTGGACAATCCCCTGGAAGGTTTCGGTTTTCTCGTGCCGGAGAAAGAAGGATTGAGCATTCTCGGGACGACTTTTTCTTCATCCATTTTTGCCAATCGCGCTCCCGCCGGACATGTGCTCCTGACGACTTTTGTCGGCGGTGCCCGTCACACAGCTCTGGCTGCCAGCGACCCGGAAAAAATATACGAGCTGACGCTGGCGGACTTGCGGAAAGTTCTCGGGGTCAAAGGAAAGCCGACTTACCGACACTTTGTTTTTTACCCCAAGGCGATCCCCCAGTATACCGTGGGATACGGCAAATATCTTTCCCTCATGACGGGCCTGGAGGAAAAGTTTCCGGGGTTGTTTTTTGCCGGGAATTACCGGGACGGAATTTCACTGGGGAATTCGATGATTTCGGGACAGGAGATCGCTGTTCGCGTTGGAAAATTTGTCGATGCGAAAAGCGTTATTGATCAGGAGAAAATGAAGTGAGCGCGCGCGGTGTGTTGCTGCTTAATCTCGGTTCGCCCGATTCGACATCGGTGGGCGATGTGAGAAAATATTTGCGGGAATTTTTGATGGATGCCCGCGTGCTGGATGCGCCGTGGTTGATCCGGTGGTGTGTGGTAAATATGACCATTCTCCCGACCCGTCCGGCGGAATCGGCTAAGGCGTATGAGAAAATCTGGACGCCGGAGGGCTCCCCGCTCGTCGTCACCAGCCAGGTCTTGCGGAAAGAGTTGCAGAAGCGCCTCGGCGATGATGTCTTGGTCGAGCTGGCCATGCGCTACCAGAACCCGAGCGTCAAATCCGCGATTCGCAGTCTGCATGAACATGGGGTGCGGGAGGTGGTTTTGTTTTTGCTCTTTCCTCATTACGCGATGTCGAGTTTCGAGACGGCGGTGGAACGAGTGAGGGAAGTGGCTGCGGAAATTTCACCGGAAATGAAATTCCGGGTGATCGATCCTTACTACGCTGATCCCGAATACATTTCGGCCATGGTTGCCAGCGCGGAGGAGTATTTGAAGAAGGGGTACGATCACTTGCTCTTCAGTTTTCACGGGTTGCCGGAGAGGCATTTGCGAAAGTCCGATCCCACGGGCGCTCATTGCCTTCAGACGCCGAATTGCTGCCAGACGCCGAATCTGGCTCACAAGACTTGTTACCGTGCACAGTGTTTTGAAACCATGCGTCTCTTTGTGGAGAAAGCGGACGTTCCGGAACAAAAGTTTTCCGCCTCATTTCAATCCCGCCTGGGGCGGGACCCATGGCTGAAGCCTTACACGGATTATGAGTTTGTCAGGCTGGCCCAGAGCGGAGTGAAAAAGATGCTCGTTATTTGTCCGGCATTTGTCTCCGATTGCCTGGAGACTTTGGAGGAAATCGCCATGAGGGGACGGGAAACTTTTCTGGAAGCTGGCGGCAGCGAATTCGCCCTGATTCCCTGCATGAATACTCATCCCCGTTGGCTTGATGCGATGGAAACCATGGCAAAAGCACGCCTGTAGTTTTACGCAAAAGCTTAACTGCGTGAAACATTAAATGTTTAAATTCGCATCCTTTTGCTGTTTTTTTGCTCTGGAGGAGTTAATAAAATGCGATTTTAAGCGTAGTATTTTACTCCAGTCATTTTCTTTGATATAACTCACAAACTGTTATTCGAAAATCCAATTTCCCCATTAACTCCAACCCGAAAGCACCCATGAAAATCCGGCTGATTAAAAAATTAGGAATTATTTTAGGAACTTGCACATTGCTCGCTCTTCTTTGTCCTGCATCCGCCGAAGAAATAAGTCTCGAAGGAAAAGCCAAAGTTGAAGCGAGGTTGAAAGAACTTCAAACATGGGGAAGCGATGCGAAATTCCTTGCGGCATTTAAGTCCTCCCTTGCGGCCCGTCCTGCAGAGGCGGCAACCATGACACAGGAAAAGTGGAAAGACCTGACTTTACTTGATCCATTCGTACGTTCATTCACGAAAAACCAACTTGGAGAATACCTCAAAACCCTGAAAAAAGATGATATCTCTGAAGCTTTTGTCTCGGCTGAGGATGGCACAAAGGTTGCCTTTCTCTCGAAAACCACTTACTGGTGCCATAAAGGGAAGAGTAAACATGATAAACCAATGACGGGTCAGACATGGGTCGGCCCCTTGGAGATGGATGATTCAAGCGGCACTTTGGAGGTGCAAGTTTCCTTTCCTCTTCTGGACGGTGGCAAGCCGATCGGATCCATTGTTGTCGGCTTGGATTACGACAAACTGGGAAAATAGATCTTATTGAACAGGGATTGGGCATGGGGAGCCGTGCCTAACCGCCCTTTGTTTTTTCTTTTTCAAGCCACAAAAAGCGGTGACGATAAATGTGACTTGGTACATTGGAAAAGTGAAATTTTTGATTGTATCACTTGTAGTAAGTTTGAAATTATGAAAACAAGTCTTTCCCAAAGTTATTTGAGAGAAAGGACTGAGAATCAGGTGTTTACCAAGTCGCGAACAGGCGTTTCACAATCACTCCGGCAACTTTTATGGGCATCGGTTGTAGTCGTTGCTTTTGCCGTAGCTATAGGTATTGCCGAGACTCATGTGATATCACAGGAAGATTCCGCTGCGATAGAAATGATGCGTCAACAATCGGAAAACACCCTAGCACTTATAGCTTCCGCATCCGAGACCCACGGAGCTTTTCTTAGGCTTATTCAGGAAAAAGACCCGGATGCTCTGGATAAAATTGTTTCTCGAATTGATGAATCGATTCAGGAGGGAAGAAAATTGATGGAAAAAGGGGGGGGACTTGGCACGGATGTGGAAAAAACATTTCACCAGCTGGTGGATAGTGATCAAAATGTGAAGGACGCCTATCTGAAAGGCCAGCAATCATTGGCTTTGGAATTGTTTGTAAACAAGTCCTCCCCCATCTTTGATCACTTGCTCACCGTCATCAGCAACCGGAAAATAGAGCTCAACAAGACGATGACTCAAACGATCCGGCAACTTCATGAAAAAATGATGTTTTGGAGGCTGGTTGGCTTTGGCTTGGTGATTTTGGGCGCGGCAGGGTTCTCCATTTACGGTTGGCGGCTGCGCTCGACCATCACCCTCCATCTGACGAAGACGTTGAGCCAACTAAACGGCAGCGTAAGTGCGGTGCGAGGGGCTGCAGATGAGATTGCTTCGGCAAGTTCCCGTATGGCGGATCGCAGCAGTGAACAGGCTGCGGCGATAGAGGAAACCTCTTCCACAATGGAGGAGGTCTCATCCATGACCCGTCGGAATATGGATGGCAGCGTTGCCGGAAAGGAGCTGGGGGCCGAGGCTCGCAGGGCGGTCGAGCGAGGTGCCGAATATATCCAGCAACTCAGCGCTTCCATGAACGACGTGAAGTCCTCGGGACATGAAATCGGTAATATCATCAAGACGATCGATCAAATTGCGTTTCAGACGAATATCCTCGCACTAAATGCCGCTGTGGAAGCAGCCCGTGCGGGTGAAGCAGGTGCCGGATTTGGTGTTGTGGCGGATGAGGTGAGAACTCTGGCCCAACGCAGTACTCAGGCGGCGCACGAGACGGCGGAAAAAATTGAAAAAGCACGTCAAATCAGCGACGCGGGCGTAGTCACCTCAAATCAAATAACTCAAGCATTTCAGGAAATCCTGCACAAAGCCCGCGCACTGGATGAACTGATGGCTCAAATGGCTACGGCATCAAAGGAGCAGGGGCAGGGGATCGTTCAGATTAATAAAGCCATTGCTTCGATTGATAAAACGGTGCAGGAAGATGCGGCAACGGCTGAGACAACTGCTTCTGCGGCTGAGTCGCTTCGAGACCAGACGGCACAATTGGAAAAAGCCGTTGACGAGCTGGAGCTTTTACTGAACGGTTCCGCGTCCGTCTCTGGCGGTGGATAGGAACGTTCCAGTCCATCACCTTTCACCGGTCGATTTGCGTCAAGCAATGATTAAGGGAGGATCGATCCTCTCCATTTGAATGGCTATCCCAATCGGACTCTTGGGAGGTAAGTGAGGATTTGTGGAATATAAAGCGTTTTTTTTATCATTCTGGAAGATTTTCTTATAGATGTCATAGGTGTGTTTGAATATTTTAGGAAAGTTGGTCGATAATTACATAAGCTTATCTACAAGCTAAATTAATAAATGTTGATTTTTGATCGATAATCTATTAGTTTAGATCATTGCTTTCGCGAGATTTTCACCTCGTGAAACAACAAAAAAGAAAGTTCTTATGGCATACAAAGTTATCGCAGATAAATGCACGGGCTGTGGAGCCTGTGTTTCCGAATGTCCCTCACAGGTCATTTCCGCCGGGGATGACGCCAAATCCGTCATCGACGAAAATCAATGTGTTGAATGCGGTGCCTGTGCGGATGCCTGCCCTTCGGAAGCGATCGTTCACAATTGACGTGGTGCTCCTCGGTAGCGCATCCTTCTTTCTTCGTAACCCGTTCTGGGCAAGATGATAAACGTCTGACGGCATGGCGATGGAAGACAGGTGCTGAAATTTGAACAGACAATTATTGCGCGCTTGCGGGCTGGTCGGAGCAATGCTGGCAGGGGCTTTGACCCCACAGGCTCATGAGCTTTCCGTTTGCGTACCCTATTTCGTCTTTGCCATGCTGTGGCTGGCTTTTCTCGATGCTCCTTTGCATCGGAAAATGGTTACGCGCCTGCATTTGATCCTGATCTTTGCGCTGGTAGGATTTGCGATGTTGGCCTATGGAGTTGTATTTCCGCTGGATCGGAGGTTTGCTACAGTCGCCTTCATGATCGCCATCACTCCGACGGCGACGGCGGCTCCCTCTGTCATCGACTTGTTGGGAGGTAACCCGGCCTTCGTGGCGATTTCCGTCCTGCTGACGCATCTGGTTGTTTCACTCCTGTTTCCTTTTTTCCTTCCCTATCTGGTCGACGGTAAAACGAATGTCAGTGCCCTTGCTCTCGTCCTTCCTTCTCTCAAAGTGACGCTTCTCCCGATGCTGGCCTCCCTTCCCTGTCGCCTCCTGCCGTCCGGCGTCTATCAAAAACTCATCTTTCTGAAAAAGACCACGCTTCTCCTTTGGATTACGGTTCTTTTTATTGTCACTTCCAAGGCGTCCTGGTTTGTTCAGACAAGTGGCAGTGCGTCGAATCACGATCTTCTGATCATTGCCGGGATTGCCGTGACGATTTGCACCATATCTTTTTCATTTGGCAGACTTTTGGGGGGGAGCACGCATCCGAAGGAGGCATCCCAATGTCTGGGACAAAAAAACACGCTCCTGACGATTTGGATATCCCTCCATTTTCTCAATCCATTCATCGCCCTCGGACCGACGATCTACATTGTCTGCCACAATTTGTTCAACTCATGGCAAATTCTTGCTTCCCGACGGGGAAAGGGGTAGAGCTTTCCATGCAAAAATAGCCATGAAGATTTTTCAACGCTGGGGGACCAAAATCCGCCATTCGTTCCACCAGACGGTTTCGTCGTTGAAAAGTCAGGGTTTCGAATGGCTGCCCATACGCAAGTGGCTCACCGGGTATTCGTTGAGCACTCTGTGGACAGATGCCCGGGCAGGAGTGAATGTCGCGCTTTTGGATATTCCCCAGGCGATGGCCTACGCTTCCATGGCGGGATTGCCTCCCCAAGTGGGGATTTATTCCTCTGCGGTTGCTTCCACGACCGGCCCGCTTTTTTCCAGTTCTCGTTACGTCATGCTGGGGCCGACGAATGCCACGTCGGTGCTGATTCTCAGCGCATTTCTGAGCCTGGGAGTCGCCTCGCACGGAATGGGGATGGAGTATGTTGGTCTTTTGGCGCTCATGGTTGGAGTGATGATGATCATTTCCGGCTTCAGCGGGGCGGCATCGATGGTGAGATTTGTTTCCAGCAGTGTCGTGACGGGATACATCACGGGGGCGGCGTTGCTCATCATTGGCAATCAACTTCATACCCTGATGGGATTCCGACTTCAGGAAGGGCAGACGACTTTTTTTGACGTGGTCGGGCATACGCTGATGAGAATGGTGGCGGATACATGCGCACCATCCCTGCTTTTGGGGTTGATGGCTCTTTTTCTGCTGATTTTGTTGAATCGCCTCTGGCCCTCATTCCCCAATGTCGCGGTGACGCTTGTGGTTTGTTCGACTTTGGATCTCGTGTGCGAACATTTCAGCCCTGCCTGGAGTGTCGTGCGGCTCGGTGCTGTCGAAGCTGGGAAGATTCCCTTTGCACTCCCGCATGTCACCTGGAAGGCCATCAGCCAATTGGCAAGCCCCGCCATGGCCATCACGCTTCTGGCAACCCTGGAGGGAGTTTCCATCGGGAAATATCTTGCGGCGCGCAGTGGGGATGATTTGAACAGCGACCAACAGACGCTGAGCCAGGGATTCGCCAACTGTTGCTGCGCTTTTTTTTCTGCCATGCCTTGCTCCGGGTCGCTGACGCGCTCGGTACTGAATTTTACCAGTGGTGCGAAGACTCCGATTGCCAGCCTCTTTAGCGGGTCGGTATGTGCGATTGTGATCCTCTCCTGCGGGCCGCTGATCGGATACGTGCCCAAGCCGGTTCTGGCGGGTCTCATCATCATCGTCGGTTTTTCCCTGATCAATCTACGGAACATTCGGATCTGCCTGAAATCGACACGATCAGACGCCGTCGTTTTTCTTGTGACGGCCATTTCCGCCCTGTTTTTCCCGCTGGATGTGGCAGTCTATATTGGAGTTGGAATTTCCATCGCGCTTTTTCTCCGAAAGGTCAGCCAGCCACAATTGGTCGAGTATACCTTTAATCCGCAAGGAACGTTGGTCGAACTGGAAGGCAAGACGGAGCGGAGTGATCCCCATATCTCGATCATCCATGTGGAGGGAGAATTGTTTTTTGGAGCGGCGGATCTTTTCCGGGATGAAATCCGGCGGGTCTGTGCTGATCCCAGTCTGAAGGTTGTGATCCTGCGGCTGAAAAATGCCCGCCATCTGGACGCAACGAGCATCTTCGCACTGGATCAACTTGTCCGTTCTCTCCATGAGGTTGGCCGGACCCTCATCATCAGCGGAGCACAAAGGGATGTTTTCAAGGTATTGATCAACTCCGGATTGATAGAAACCATCGGGCGGGAGAATATTTTCAAGGCACGGTCGCAAAATCCAAATCTTTCGACGAAACAGGCCCTGGAACGCGCAAGGGAACTCATGGGCGGAAAAAACGCGGATGTGCGTATTTTTTATCAGCCGGATGGAGGAAAGCTCCTGAACTGATATGTGGGATCAACTCAGCATAAAGCCCTATCAACCGATCGGAAGACGCTGCGTGCGACCTTTGCTAGGACTGCCACCCTACTTAGCCTCACCTGAAGGAACTCATGAATAAACATCCACAAATCACCCACGATAAAATCAAAAAAACCATTTCTCTGGTGGAGGCCATGATCCACAGCGCCTCCGTCCCCGTGCGAATTGGGGCACATCACATTCTCGGCGAACCCATCCCGGCAGCCGAGGCATTCCGTCAAAAGTATGCCCCCTTCAAGGTTGGAGACGAGTGGGGACAGTCGTGGACGACGACGTGGTTCAGAATGGAGGGCGAAGTTCCGAAAGATTGGAAGGGACGCAATGTTGTTTTTCGCGTCCAGCTTAATAAGGAAGTACGCGAGGGGTTTTCCTGCGAGGGTATGATCTGGAAGGACGGCAAGCCTCTCATCGCCGTCAATATGAGCAAATCGGGTTTCACGATTGCTGAAAAGGCCAAGGGGGGCGAGAAACTGGAAGTCTTTATTGAAGCGGCAGGCAATACATCGAATGAAAGTGGTTTCCCTGAAAATCCGCTGAACATGCTGGATGCCAGCCCGAACGGGCAAAAATTCTCTCGCCTGCATATCGCGGAGTTGGCCTGCTTCCACCCGGATGTTTACGCTTACTGGATCGATCTGGAACTGTTGCGCGATCTCTACGCCAACCTTCCGGAGGACGATAATCGCCGGGCGAAACTCCTTCGTGCGCTGAATGACTCAGTGAATCTTTTTGTCAATCAGGACTACTCCAGCATCGCCAAGGCTCAAGCGGTTTTAAAACCCGTGCTGGCTTGTAAAAACGGCACCTCCGTCCACCAGGTTTCGGCGGTCGGGCATGCGCATATCGACACCGCCTGGCTCTGGCCTCTGCGGGAATGCATTCGTAAATGCGCCCGGACATTCCAGACCCAGATGGAGTACATGAAAAAATATCCCGGGTATGTTTTCGTCTGCTCACAGGCGGTCCAGTACTCGTGGATGAAAAAACATTATCCCACCATTTATCAGGGCATGCGTGACATGATCAAGAAGGGACAGTGGGAGCCGGTTGGTTCCATGTGGGTGGAGGTCGACTGCAATCTGGCCTCTGGCGAATCGCTTGTCCGCCAGTTCATCCACGGAAAGCGTTTCTTCCGCGAGGAGTTCGGCTACGACACGGTCGACATGTGGGAGCCGGATGTTTTCGGCTACAGTGCAGCCCTTCCGCAGATCATGAAGAAATGCGGCATCCGCTACTTCATGACGCAAAAAATGTCCTGGAGCCAGTTCAATAAATTCCCCCATCACACCTTTCTGTGGGAGGGAATCGATGGCACTCGAATGTTCAGTCACTTCCTTCCCTCCGACGGCTATAATATGAGGGCCACTCCCGCCGAGTTCATTTACAACGTCAAAAATTTCAAGGATAAGGACCGGGCCAACCGCTCGCTCTTTGTGTATGGCTATGGCGACGGTGGCGGCGGGCCGTCCATTCAGATGTTGGAAAACTTGCAGCGAGTCACAGACCTTGAAGGATTGCCGAAGGTCACCACGGAAAAAGCTCGGGATTTCTTTGCCAAGGCCGAGAAGGACGCGAAGGATTTGCAGGTCTGGGTCGGAGAACTCTATCTGGAGCTTCATCGCGGCACCTACACAACCCAGGCCCGGAACAAAAAGGGGAATCGGAAGAGCGAACTCCTATTGAGGGACGCCGAATTTTTCGACTCCGTTTCCCGGGCCGTCGCCTCGCAGGAGCGAAATGAAAAATTACCGGAGATTGCTTCGCCCCGGGCCGTTTACGATGTTTTTGCCGAGGATGACCGGAGTCGCGCAGGTTATCTGGATCGAGCCTGGAAACTTGTTCTCCTCAACCAGTTTCACGACATCATTCCCGGTTCTTCCATCCACTGGGTTTACGAGGATTCGCGCCGGGACTATGAGACGATTCGCCAACTCGGAACGACTGTGGCGGAGGCCGGACTTTCCCAGATCGTGCCGCAGGTCGATACGAGCCATGCGGAAAAACCTTACATCGCCCTGAATACGCTGGGGATTCAGCGGAAGGAAGTGGTGGAACTGGAAAAGGGACGGCATGCCGTTGCCGAGGTTCCAAGTTGTGGCTTCAACGTCATCGACGCTGCTGCTGACGTTTCTGACTTTGAAAAAGTCACCGCACGCACAAAGGGGAAGTCCATCCTGCTGGAGAACGGGCTTCTCCGGGTGGAAATTTCTCCGGATGGTTCCATCAAGAGTCTCTACGATTTGAAATCGGATCGCGAAGCTCTGGAAAAGGGCCACGCCGGGAATGTCTTCCAAATCCACCCGGATTATCCGAATCAGTGGGATGCGTGGGATGTCGATGTTAACTACAAGGAAGTCGTTGCTGATCTCCCTGCCGCCGATTCCATCCAGTTGGTGGAGGAGGGTTCGCTCCGCGCGGCCGTCGTGGTGAAGCGGAAGTTTGGCGCTTCCACGATGGAGCAAAAAATCGTGCTCTCGGCACTAAGTTCGCGAGTCGATTTTGTGACCAAGGTTGACTGGAAGGAGAAGAAGAAATTCCTGAAGGTTGCCTTCCCTGTTTCCGTCCACAGCCCCCGAGCGACCTACGATATTCAATTCGGAAATCTGGAGCGCCCGACTCACTCCAACACTTCTTGGGACATGGCCCGCTTCGAGGTTTGCGCCCACAAATGGGCTGACTTGTCCGAGGGGGATTACGGTGTGGCGCTGCTCAATGATTGCAAATACGGCCACGACATTCAGGGCAATGTCATGCGCCTGAGTCTCCTCCGCGCTCCGGAATCTCCCGATCCTGCCGCCGATCAATGCGAGCACGAGTTCACCTATTCGATTTTCCCGCATGCCGGGGACTGGCGTGTCGGCAAGGTGATCGACGAGGCGTACAAACTGAACGTGCCCGTAGTGCTGAAAAAAGATGTACCACACGAGGGCGCACTCGGTGCAACCGGGAGTTTCTTCTCGGTCGATAAATCGGCCCTTGTCATCGAAACGGTAAAAAAGGCCGAAACCGAGAATGCCATCGTCGTCCGCCTCTATGAGGCCCACGGCACTCGCGGTCATGCCAGTCTCACGACATCCCTGCCTTTCAAGAAGGCTTTTTCAACGAATCTTCTGGAGGAGAATGAGGGCACGGTGCCGATGAAGAACAGTACGTTGGCCCTCGACTATCATCCATACGAAATTTTGACCTTTAAATTTCCTCTCGCTTGATAGATTGCCCTCAAAGGGCATGTGAAAAGTCAAACAACCGATACGAAACGCGTTTACCGGATCACCATCGCGTATGATGGGACGGGCTTCCTCGGCTGGCAGCGGCAGGGGGAGCACCCGACGGTGCAACTGGCGATTGAAAAGGCTCTGGCCAAGTGCTGGGGTGAACCCATCACCCTGCATGGGGCCGGGCGAACGGACACCGGCGTGCACGCGCTGGCTCAGGAGGCGCATTTTGAGGCGACACCGAAGTTTGACCGACCCACGCTCGTTCGTGCGTTGAACAACAACTTGCCGGAAAGCGTCCGCATTACCCGCACGCGGTTCGGCCCGACAGGTTTTCATTCACGCTTCTGGGCCATCGGGAAGGAATATGTCTACCGCGTGTGGAACGATCCCGTGATGTCTCCCTTCGAGGTCAACCGCGCGATGCACGTTCCCCGGCCCCTCGACCTTGCTGAAATGAGACGCGTGGCAAAGGTGCTCACCGGGAAGCACGATTTCGCCTCCTTCACGAGCAACCCCGGCTATGTCCGCAAGGGGACGATCCGGACGATTTATCGCATCCGCATTCAGCGCGGAAAGGAACTGCTCACCTTCCGTTTTCACGGGAGCGGCTTCCTGTACCGCATGGTGCGAAACCTGATGGGCGCGATCCTCCGGGTAGGCTTGAGGAGGATGACGGTGGAGGAAGTCGAAGCCGTCCTACGGGCGAAAAAAAGGATGACCGCTCCGAACACCTCTCCGGCGTGCGGGCTTTACCTGGCGAGGGTCATTCATGGCCGGGGCCCGGTGCCGAAACCCTTCGACACGGAAGAAGAAGAGTGATGCTGAATCTGAAAAATGAGTTTATAGAGATAAATTCATTCAATCATTCCATTTTCCCGCCGGGGATTTATAAACTTATTTTTTGAGACTGATCGAATGCTGAACGTCGTCCTTGTCGAACCGGAAATCCCGCCGAATACGGGAAATGTCGCCCGCCTTTGTGCTGCCACAAGGAGTCGCCTCCACCTCGTCAGCCCGCTCGGGTTTGAACTCAGCGACCGCACCCTCAAACGTGCCGGGATGGATTACTGGCAGCACGTTGACTGGCAGGAATGGAAATCTTTTGACGAAATGGAAAAACACCTCGCTGACAAAAATTTCTATCTTCTTTCATCAAAGGCCACCGTCTCCATCTACGAAACAAAATTCCGCGACGGTGACTATCTCCTCTTTGGCCGCGAGACCAAAGGCCTCCCCGAGTCCCTTCTGGCCCGCCACCCCGCCCGCTGCCGCACCATCCCCATGCCCAACCCCGCCGCCCGCTGCCTGAACCTCGCCACCAGCGTCGGCATCGTCCTCTACGAAGGGCTCAGACAAACCGGGGGAGTTTAAGCCGCCGCTTTCGTTTATCTGATCGACACAAGAATACCCCGTAGCTGCGGGGAGTGTTCACTTCTTTTTCAGTTCATCAATGATGAAGTATCCCTTGTAGATATATTTCACATCCGGCGGGTGTAGCCAATAAGGGGGCGGGTGAGCTTCCTTCTCCCCCGACAATGGATAAAGGATCATCGTCATCTCGCGGAAATCATCCACGGCGCTTATTCCGTTTATCCAAGACCACTGTCCTTCAATACGAAAAATGTTCGGGTTGCCTTTAGACTTCCATGTTCCATTGATTTCCCTGCCACTCACACCAGTAGGAGTGGACTTAAAGGTATGGTCTTTTCGAAAAACATATAGAGAACTTCCATCCGAAAGGCAAAGCACTCCTTCCTTCTGAATAATCTCCAGAGGGTTGGAAAAGTCATTAGCCTTCTTTTCCTCGGAAAAACAGGGTGAGAGCAAAACAATCAGCCAGAAGAAGAAAATAGCAATTGTTCTCATAAGTTTCCTTTGCTAGATTTGTTGCGTATGTAAATGCGGTAAAGGGTAAAAGAAGAATCGGGGCGACAGGATTTGAACCTGCGACACCTAGCTCCCAAAGCTAGTGCTCTACCAAGCTGAGCTACGCCCCGTTGGGGGGAAAATGACGATTAGCGCTTGCATTGTAGGACTTCCTTGGCAAAGTGAAAGGCTATTTTCAATAGTATTATGACACGGAATGAATTAGTTCAGTTAGCGCTTCAGAAGGTCGATTTCCCGGAAATTTTGATCAATGTAATCTCCAAGCGGGTGAAACAGCTCGGTCAGGGCTTTGTGCCGCTGGTGCCGGTGAATCCCAAGATGACCTTTATGGATGTGGCTCTGAAGGAAGTTGCGGATGGGAAGCTGAGTTTTGAGCGGTTGGACGCTCCGGCTGCCAAGGAATCCAAGGGCAAGAAGTAAGTTCTTGCCCACGAGCCGTTTCTGGTTCGTGTGTTTTTTTCCGCCGAGAGGTGGTGAACGGTTATGGGGAGTCCTGAAATCAACAATCGGAAGGCTTCTCACGATTACCATATTTTGGAGACGGTGGAGGCCGGGGTGCAGTTGTGCGGGACGGAGGTGAAGTCTCTGCGTGGCGGGCAGGGGAATTTGAATGATGCCTTTGCCCGGATCGAGAAGGGGGAGTGTTTCCTCTACCAGTTTCACATTTCTCCTTATGAAAAGGCTCATCAGGCCAATCACGAGCCGATGCGTGTGCGCAAGCTTTTGCTCCATCGGGCGGAGATTTATCGCCTTTCGTCGGATGTGGTGACGGGTGGGAAGACGCTGGTGGCGTTGAAGGGGTATTTCAAGGATCGTCATTTCAAGGTGCTTTTGGGGTTGGCGTCGGGTAAAAATCATCGGGATAAGCGCCACGACATCATGAAGCGGGATGTGGATCGGCAAATCCGCCGGACGATGGCCAATCAACGAAAAAAATGAGGCGTGCATGAAAAGGTGTCTGGAGGATCTGAGAAAGGCGTTGGGCGGGAAAAAAGTTTCGGCGCGGGTGAAGGATCTTCAGGCTCACTCGGGGGATAAGTGGTTTGCGTCGCATTTGCCGGAGGTGGTGGTTTTCCCGGAGAAGACGGAGGATGTCTCGAAGGTCATGCAGATCGCGACGCGGCATGGTGTGCCGGTGACGGCTCGCGGCGCGGGGTATGGTTATGTGGGCGGATGTGTGCCGGTGCGCGGGGGGATCGCGCTTTCGCTGGCGCGGATGAATAAGATCCGGGAAATCAGTGTGGAGGATGCGGTGGCTGTGGTGCAACCGGGGGTGAAGACGGTGAAAGTCCAGGAAGCGGCGCGGAAGAAGAAGTTATTTTATCCTCCCGATCCGGCAAGTCTCAAGGATAGCAGCATCGGTGGAAATATTGCGACGAATGCGGGGGGGCCACGGTGTTTGAAGTACGGGGTGACGAGGAGTTTCGTTCTCGGGCTGGAGGTGGTGCTGGCGGATGGGCGGGTGGCGCATATCGGGGGACGGACGGTGAAAAATAAGACGGGGTTTGATCTCGTCGGTCTTTTAGTCGGCTCGGAGGGAATGCTGGGAGTTGTGACGGAGGCGACGCTTCGGTTGTTGCCGTATCCTCCGGCGAGGTCGGCGGTGGTGGCGACGTTTGCGGCGGCGAAAGATGCGGCCCGGTGTGTTCTGGAAATTCAGAAGGCGGGGATTCTCCCGGCGGCGTTGGAGGTGGCGGATGCGTTTTCTCTCGAGGCGGCAAGGAATTTCAAGAAGGGCTTTCCGCCGGGGGATGCCTTTGTGCTGGTCGAGGTGGATGGGCAGCGGGAAACGGTTGGGGTGGAGAAGAAGCGGCTGGTTAATTTATTCTGGTCACTGAAGGCGATGGAAGTGCGTGAGGCGGACGGCGACGAGGGGTGCGAGCGGCTGTGGGATTTGCGTCGTGCGATGTCGGAGAGTCTGAAGGCGACGGGATTGAAGAAGTTGAACGAGGACATTGCCGTGCCCCGGAGCCGGGTGGTCGATCTTTTTGAATTTGCCGCCAAGCTGCAAAAGGAGTCGGGATTCCCGGTGGCGTGTTTCGGTCATGCCGGGGATGGGAACATTCACGTTAACATCATGGTGCCGAAGGATGCTTTGGCGGACGAGAAGAAGCAGGAGGCTGTGCTGGATAAATTATTCGTCCAAATCCTAAAGTGGAAGGGTGTGCTGACAGGCGAGCATGGGATCGGTTTGGCAAAGAAGAGATGGTGGAAGCAGGCGGCCTCTCCGGTGGTGCAGGATTTGCACCTGGCCATCAAGCATGCCTTGGACCCGAAGGGGCTGCTGAATCCGGGAAAGTTTTTAGACCCTTTGTAAGGGGGAAAAGTCGACGATGCATTTTTTGTTTTACTCCGAATGTAAGGAAGGCGAGAGAATCCTTGATCCCTCCTACTGTGACGAGTTTCCCACCGGGGGAAGCGAGACGGCCTGCGCTTATGTGATGGATGAGCTGCGCAAACGGGGACATCAGATCGAGTTGGTGAACAAGCTGGCGGAAATCAGCGGGCGGACGTGCGATGTGTTCATCTCTCTTCGTGAGACGGTTTGTTTTGTCGAGGCCCTTCAGGGTTTGAAAATCCCCGGGCGCTTGAAATATCTTTGGTGCCACGATGACGTCGATGTGGTGTTGCATTTTCTCGATTGTTTTCGGAACCCGGAAAGTGCTGCGAAAATCTATCGGGATCTCGACGGCGTCATGATGCTGAGCCATTACCATCAATCCCTTTGGCGCTCGAATTTGAATCTTCCGGATGACAAGGTATTTCAGACATTCAACGGCATTCCATTGGAAAAATTCTCCTCCCCGCCCGCTCCGTTTTCGGCCCGTGGGCACAAATGTTACTACGCATCGAGTCCCGAGCGAGGATTGAAGCTTCTTCTGGAAATATGGCCGGAAATCCTCAGCAATATCGGGGATGCGGAACTTTATGTTCTCAGCTCACACCCCCGCTACCCCGGAGCACCTCGTACACCTCTTTTTCAGGAGTTGTATGACAAGGCAATAAGTTTGGAAGGGGCAGGGGTGCGATTTCTCAGCGCCGTGGGACAGGCGAAGTTGCGGGAAGTGGCCCAACAGTGCCGCGTTCTGGCTTATCCGTGTACATTCCCGGAGATCAGTTGCATCTGCGCCATGGAGGCGATGGCTTCGGGCTGTGTCGTGGTGGGGTCTGCCATGGGAGCTCTGCCGGAAACGGCGTGGAGGAATCCGCTTCAACCGTTTGATTTTGAGTTCAAGTGGATCAATTCGTGGATTCTGGATATCATGAAGGTGCTTACTCATGATGATTATTACATCTATCATGCATCGCGGAACATCGAGGTGGCAAAGCAGATGAGTTGGAAGCAGGTCGTGGACGGATGGATGATCCGCTTCATCCAGGACGCCGCTTTCAAAGACATTTCTTTCGTGTGACGCTGTTCGGGAAAGACCAGACATGCATTTTTTATTTTACTCCGAGTGCAAGGAAGGCGAACGACTCCTTGATCCCTCCTACTGTGATGAGTTTCCAACCGGGGGAAGTGAAACCGCTGGAGCCTATGTGATGCATGAGCTTCGCAGGCGGGGGCACCGGGTTGATTTTGTGAATGAGTTGCCGGCAATCAGCGGGCGAACCTGTGATATTTTCATCTCCCTCCGCGAGGTGATTTGTTTCACCGAAGCCCTCAACGGTTTGAAAATCCCCGGTCGCCTGAAATATCTCTGGTGCCAGGATGACGCCGATCTGGCATTTCTCGACAAGCTTCGAGACCCGGAAACAGCCGGGAAGATTTATGAAGGCATTGATGGAGTCATGATGTTAAGTCATTACCAGCAATCCCGCTGGCGCCATGAACTTCATCTTCCAGATGACAAGGTCTTCCAGACATCGAACGGGATTCCCTTGGAAAAATTCGCCTCGCCACCGGCACTGCTTTCTTCGCGCGGGAAGAGGTGTTACTACGCATCGAGTCCCGAGCGTGGTTTGAAGCTCCTGCTGGAAGTGTGGCCGGAAATCCGCCGCAATGTCCGTGATGGGGAACTTTTTGTTCTTAGCTCACACCCTCGCTACCCCGGTGCGCCGCGAACGCCCATTTTGCAGGAACTGTACGACAAGGCGAAAAGTCTCGAGGGAGCGGGAGTGCGGTTTCTCAGTTCCGTGGGACAAAAAAAACTCCGAGAAGTGGCCCAGCAATGCCGGGTTCTGGCTTATCCGTGCGGCTTTGCCGAGACGAGTTGCATTTGCGCGATGGAGGCGATGGCTTCCGGGTGTGTTGTTGTCGGTACGTCGCTTGGAGCACTTCCGGAAACGGCCTGGCGCAATCCTCTTCAGCCGTTTGACTTCGAATTCAAGTGGATGGATTCCTGGATTCTCGATGTCATCAAGGTTCTCTCACACGATGATTATTATACCTGCCACGCATCCCGGAATATCGAAGTGGCAAAACAGATGGGTTGGCGGCAGGTCGTGGACGGGTGGCTCATCCGATTTATCCAGGATGCGGCGTTTAAAGACATTTCCTTTACCTGATTTTTTTGTAAATTTTTCCCATGAATTTTGTTTATTTCGATCTGGAAACGCAGCGGAGTGCGAATGAGGTGGGCGGCTGGGATCATGCGGATAAAATGGGTCTTTCCCTTGCCGTCACTTATTCCACGAAGCGGGGCACTTTCGAAATCTACCAGGAGAGTGAGGTGGAGGCCCTTGTGACGGAACTGCAGAGGGCGGAATGCGTCGTAGGCTTTAATGTGGTTGAGTTTGATTACAAAGTCCTGAGTCCTTATTTCCTTTTTGATTTTTCCCAGGTGCCCACGCTCGACCTGCTCCTCGACATCAAGAAGGTGATCGGCACTCGGGTGAGGCTGGATGATGTGGCGGAGGCGTCCGTCGGTGCGGGCAAGACTTCTTCGGGGGATCAGGCCCTGAAGTGGTGGAAGCAGGGGAAGATGTTGGAAATCGCCGAGTACTGTTGTTATGACGTGAAGGCAACTCGCGCGGTGCATGAGTTTGGCATCCGTAATGGCCATGTCCTGATCACCGATAAAGCCACCCGTTTGAAAAAGAAGATAGAAGTTATGTGGAAAACTTCTTATACCATTTCTCAATGACAATGGGTATAATTGTGGTTTACGAAGCGTTTGCTTGAGTATGGAGCCAACCTTGCCCGATTAAGCTCAAGATGGTTGGAGTATCGTCATAGAGTGATCTGGCC
>Ga0187810_10000355_pt1 | contig 18676 bp, 16 predicted proteins | sample NC_wetland_sal_i_9_FD_132963 | JGI IMG/M metagenome (GOLD analysis project Ga0187810, IMG submission 132963) | Wetland sediment microbial communities from Neuse River Estuary, North Carolina, USA - ASW_5 | ecosystem: Environmental > Aquatic > Freshwater > Wetlands > Sediment | place: USA: North...
GAGGCGGTTGAGGCCGTAGGGGTGGGAGCCGTACATGGTTTCGCGGAGGGCATTGCGGGCGATGGCCATGGGTTGGTCGGCTTCGATTTTGAGATCGGCTAGAAGTTTGGTTTTTTCTTTTTCGATTTCGTCGAGGGAGAAGGAGGGGTGGAGGGACATGTCCTCCAGGAGTTCGGCGGCCTTGTCCAAATCGGCGGAGAGGACTTCGATGGCGATGGAGAAGCTGTTGTTGCCGAATTCCTGCATCAGGTTGCCGCCGAGACCTTCGATTTCTTCGGCGAGTTGGGCGGAGGTGCGTTTGGCGGTGCCTTTGTCGAGCATGCGGGCGAGAAGGGTGCCGAGGCCGCTGGATTCGGCGGTCTCGGATAAAAGTCCGCCCTTGCCGGTGATCCGCAGGGTGACGAGGGGGACGGTGGTGTCCCGCACGAGGATGAGTGGGGTGCCGTTGTGAGTTTTTCCAGGAGCGGTTCTTGTGGGGCGATTGGGGCGGGGGAGAGGATGTGGGTGGAAGTCTGCTGCCGGGTGGCGGGTTGGAGGGAGACGATGGTGAGGTTTTCGTCTGTGAACCAGGTGCGGGCAACGCGCAGGATGTCTTCGGCTGTGACGGTTTCAATGCCTTTGAGGTAGTGATCGCCGAATTGGGTGTCGCGGGCGGTGAACCAGCTGTTGCCGAGGGATGCGGCTCTTCCTGAGGCGGTCTTGAGTTCACTGGCGCGGGAGGCGATGGCTTGTCGTTTTGCCTTGGAAAGTTCGGCTTCGGAGACGGGGGTGGCGGCGAAGTTTTGGAGGAGGGAGATGATGCGGCTGGAAATTTCCGGGAGGGTGTTTTTTTGATCGGGGTAGAGGATGGCGCCGACTCCCCAGAGGCCGGATTGCACCGGGGTGTAGGAGAATGCGGTGATGGCGCGGAGGAGTTTTTCCTTTTCGACGAGGGTTTGGTAGAGGTGGGAGCTTTGTCCCTGGCCGGAGATGTTGGCCAGCACGTCGAGCGCGTAGAGGTCGGGATGGGTGATGGGGGGGATGTGGTAGACGGCGAAAAGGCGTGGTACGTCGGTGGGGAAGGTGTCGTGGGCTTCGCGGCGTCCGAGTTGGCGGGGTTCTTCGGGGATGTTGCGGGCGGGGGGATGGGCGTGTGGAATGTCGGCGGTGAGTTTTTTGAGTTCGGCCTCGGCTTCGGAGGGAGAGATGTTGCCGGTGAGGATGATGGTGACATTTCCCGGCACGTATTCGCGCCGGTAGTATTTCAGCATGTCGGCGTGGGTGAGTTTGTTGAAAAGTTCGAGGTGGCCGATGATGGGGTGGCGGCAGGGGTGGACGGTGTAGGCGGTGCGGAAGAGGAGTTTCAGCAATTCGCGGTCGGGATCGTCTTCACCCATGGCGAATTCCCGGCGGATGACTTCGCGTTCTTTTTCAAATTCATCTTCGGGGAGGATGGAGCGGAAGGTGCAATCGACGAGGATGTCGAGGGCGTCTTTCCATTTTTCTGCGGGCAGGTCGATGTAGTAAACGGTTCGTTCGAAGGTGGTGTAGGCGTTCATGTAGCCCCCCAGGCCTTGGACGGTGTGGGAGATTTCCGTTCCCTTCCGGGTGGGGGTGCCTTTGAAGGCCATGTGTTCGAGGAAGTGGGAAAGTCCTGATCCGAGGAATTCTCCCTCAGTGAGGCTGCCGGAATGAATCCACGCCTGGACGGAGGCGACTTTGGAGGAGGGGGTGGATTGGACGATGAGGCGGAGTCCGCTCGCCAGTTCGATGTTGACGACGGGTGTGGTATCAAGAGCGGCCAGGGGACGTTCGGCGGTGGCTTGCTGGCGGGGTTGATGCATCGTAAGACTATAGGGGCTGGGATTGCCGGACACAATCAGGATGATTTTGATACACGCACGGCAATTTTTACGAGCGGGGAGGGAATAAAGTCACTGAGCGCCGGAGAGCCCCTGGTGAGGCGTGGTGGGCTTTTTTCCGTCGGATTTGGGGCGGCGGGTGCGGGTGGTCTTGAGGAGGGAGGTCTCTTCCTTGGATGCAGGTATCTCGGGGAGGAAGGGTTTGACGAAGGCGTCGTCGAAAGACCAGATTTCCTCGAAGGCATCGAGGCGGTCGTTTTCGCTCTTTCCGAGGATGCCGTGTTCAACCATGTTGAAGACGATGTGGCCGAAGTCGGCGCAATTGTTGATGCCCCATTCGTTGAGGACGGTTTTACCCATGGGGCCAAATTCCTTGATGGTGTAATCTCTCAGTCCGTCGAGGAGTTCGTGGCAGGAGACGTGGGTGTTGGTCGAGGTTCCGGCATTTTTTTTGAGAATTTTCAGCGTGTGATCGAGGCCTTCCCGTACGAAGGAGTATGCGGTGGGAGAGTAACGCTGATCTTTTTCAACGATCTGCTCGACGACTTTGACGAAATTCAGTTTCTGCATAGGCCCAACTACGTGTAAAGATATAGCTCACCGGATGGTGAATGTCCATCCAGAGTTTGACTCAATTTTGAAAAAAGACCACAGCAGCATGACGCCGAGCAGCAAGAGGATGAGGAGATGCTGACGGTCGGTGAGTTTCACGAAATCAGGCGACGAAGTTGATGAGTTTTCCGGGGACGGAGATCACTTTGCGGATCGGTTTGCCTGCGGTCCATGAATCGACGGGGGATTTTTCGCGTGCGAGTTTTTCCTGCGCCGCAGAGTCGATGCCGGTGGGAACCATCAGCTTGCCGCGGACTTTTCCGTTGATCTGGATGACGATTTCCACTTCCTGTTCGACGAGGAATTTTTCCTCCCATTTCGGCCAGGGTTCCCAGTTGAGGGAATTTTCTCCACCGAGTTTTTCCCATATCTCCTCGGCTACGTGTGGGGCGAAGGGTGCGAGAAGGACGGCAAAGGTTTTGAGAACCGGGCGGGGTCGTTTTTCGAGGGTGGTGAGTTCGTTGACGAGGATCATCAGTTCGGAGATGGCGGTGTTGAAGCGCATGCCTTCGATGTCTTCGGTGATTTTTTTGATGGCCTTGTGGAGGGTTTTCCGGAGGGTGGGGGAAGGTGGGTCATCGGTGAGGGTGTCGCCTTGCACCCATTCGCCTTCCTGATTTTCCACCATGATGAGGCGCCAGGCGCGTCCGAGGAAGCGGTAGACGCCTTCGACGCCTTTGGGGCTCCAGGGTTTTGCCTGTTCGATGGGGCCCATGAACATTTCGAAAAGGCGGATGGCGTCGGCTCCGTATTCGGAGAGGAGGTCGTCGGGATTGACGACATTACCGATGGATTTCGACATTTTCTGTCCGTCCTCGCCGAGGATGAGTCCTTGGTTTCTCAGCGAATGGAAGGGTTCGGAGGTTGAGACCACGCCGATGTCAAAGAGGACTTTGTGCCAGAAGCGCGCGTAGAGGAGGTGGAGGACGGCGTGCTCCGCTCCGCCGACGTAGAGATCGACGCCGTTGGGGTGCATCCAGTAGCGTTCGACGTCCGTGCCGATGGGTTGGGTGTGATTGTGGACATCGCAATAGCGCAGGTAGTACCAGCAGGAGCCGGCCCACTGCGGCATGGTGTTGGTTTCGCGGCGGGAACCATCGGGCAGGTTCAGCCAATCGGTTGCTTTGGAAAGGGGCGGCTCGCCGGTGGCGGAAGGAGCGAAGTCCTTCATCTCCGGCAGAGTCAGCGGCAGGTCGTTGTCATTTAAGGGGAATGATTCTTTGTCTTTCCAGATGATGGGGAAGGGTTCGCCCCAGTAGCGTTGGCGGGAGAAAAGCCAGTCGCGCAGTTTGTACTGTACCTTGCTCTGGCCGAGTCCTTTTTCGGCAAGCCAGTCGATGATTTTGCGTTTGGCCTCCTGGGTGGGAAGGCCGTCGAGGAAGCCGGAGTTAATGGCAGTGCCATCTCCGCAGAAGCAGTGTTCTTTTGTTCCCTCGGGGGCTTTAACGACTTCGATGATGGGGAGGTTGTATTGTTGGGCGAAGGCGTAGTCGCGGTCGTCGTGCGCGGGGACGGCCATAATCGCTCCGGTGCCGTAACTCTCCAGCACATAGTCGGCGATCCAGACGGGAATTTTCGCTCCGTTGACGGGATTGATGGCGTAGGTTCCGGTAAAGGCTCCTGACTTGGTTTTGGCCAGTTCGGTGCGTTCGAGGTCGGATTTGGTGGCGGCCTGTTTTTGGTAAGCCTCAATGCCTGCCTTTTGTTCGGGGGTGGTGATTTTGTCCACGAGTGGGTGCTCGGGGGAAAGCACCATGTAGGTGGTTCCGAAAAGGGTGTCGGGCCGGGTGGTGTAGACGCGGATGGTTTCCGATTTGCCGTCGACTTGGAAATCGACTTCAGCTCCTTCGCTGCGACCGATCCAGTTGCGTTGCATTTCCTTGAGGGATTCGGGCCAGTCGAGTGTGTTGAGGTCCTGAAGCAGGCGTTCGGCGTAGGCGGTGATTTTCAGCATCCACTGGCGGAGGGGTTTTCTCTCCACGGGGTGGTTGCCCCGTTCGGAACGCGGGCCTTCGTTGGTGGCGAGGACTTCTTCATTTGCCAAAACGGTGCCGAGGGCGGGGCAGTACCAGACGGGTGCTTCGGCAACGTAGGCGAGTCCCTTCTTGTATAGTTGGAGAAAAATCCACTGCGTCCAGCGGAAGTATTTAGGGTCGGTCGTGTTGACCTCGCGATCCCAGTCGTAGGAAAAGCCCATGGCCTGAATCTGCCGCCTGAAGTTGGCGATGTTTTTAGCCGTGGTTTCACGGGGATGGGTGCCGGTTTTGATGGCGTATTGTTCGGCGGGAAGTCCGAAGGCATCCCAACCCATGGGGTGGAGGACGTTGAAGCCCTGCATCCGCTTGTAGCGGGCGATGATGTCGGTGGCGGTGTAGCCCTCCAGGTGCCCGACGTGGAGTCCGTCGCCGGAAGGGTAGGGAAACATGTCGAGGATGTAGTACTTGTTTTTTTCGGAGCCGGGTTCCCCGGGTTGGGCGGCACGGAAGGATTTGTGTTCGAGCCAGTGTTTTTGCCACTTGGGCTCAAATTCGTGAAAGGGATATTGCTTGCGCGTTTGCATGGGCGAATCTTTTCGATTAACACAGGGCATGGACGAAGCCAAATCAAAATACTTAGTCGTCGCCACCCGGAATGCGGGGAAGGCGCGGGAATTCAAGGAGTTGCTGGGGGATTCCTGGCGAGTGGAGACGCTGCTGGATTTGCCAAAAACGCGGGAGATCGTGGAGGATGGGGATACGTTCGACGCGAATGCCCGGAAGAAGGCGTTGGAAATTTCCCGCGAATGTGATGCGTATGTGCTGGGGGATGACTCAGGACTGGAGGTCGATGCGTTGAACGGTGCGCCGGGGGTTTATTCAGCGCGGTATGCGGGTGAGCCGAAGGATGACCGCCGCAATCTGGAAAAGCTCCTGGCCGAGCTGGGGGAGAATGCTTGCCGGGGGGCGCAATTTCACTGTGTGCTCGCTCTGGCCCGAAAGGGTGAGGTGCTGGTGAGTGTTTCGGGAATTTGCAGGGGGAATATCGCTCACGCGCCTGCCGGGTACGAAGGTTTCGGCTACGATCCGGTTTTTATTCCCGAGGGTTTTGAGACGACTTTCGCCCAGATGAAATCTGCGGAAAAGCACGCGCTCAGCCACCGAGGGAAGGCTTTGCAAAGATTCTCCGAGTGGGTGGGGAAGAATGTTGTGTAAACATTCTTCCTGTCGGAGGAAATCGCTCATTAAATTATAGCAAAGTCCCGGAAGTTTCGGAACGGTAACCGGGGATGCTGGCAAGGTTTTGTCGGAAGGATTGTGTGTGCAGGATGTTCCCCATTGCCTGGATGGAGGGATGTTGGATGAGGTTTTTCGGGATGAGCAGGTCGAAGTTCACCTGTGCGATGGGGATGAAATCGAGGTGAAGAGATGTGGCGATGGCTCGCAGGCTGAGGGCGACATCGGCTCTGCCCTTGGCGACTTCCCGGGCGCAGGAGAGGTGGGAGGAGAAGACTTTTTGTTTGGGGGTAATGTTTGGGGGTTTGATGCGGGACTGTGACAGAAGATAGTTCAGGAGGGTGCGGGTGCCGGAGCCTTCTTCACGGCTGGCAAAGCGGATGTCAGGCCGGGTGAGATCGTCGATGGTTTTGAAATTTTTCGGGTTTCCCGGGCGGATGATCCACCCTTGTTCCCAGGTGGAATAACGCAGGATTTCAACGTCTTTCGGATAGTTTTTTTTCATGGAGCGGGAGGGGTTTCCGGTATCGCAAAAGTCAAAATGGACTCCAGCGATGTGAACCATCTTTTTGCGGAGAAGGTGGAGGGAGTCGTTGCTGTTGGCAGAGTGGAGGATGGCTTTGATTTTCCCCGTCTGGGCGAGCATTTCCCGGATGAGTTGCAGGGCTGGGTCACAGCCGGCGATGACGAGATGTTTTTCGGCTTCTTCAGGAGAGGTGAACATCCGGGCCGTGTGTTCCCGTCTGTTGTTGTCCAGAATTCCGTCGGTCGCAGAAAAGCCGTTTTCGATGCGGGATGAGGAGTCGGTCGGAAAGGCGATCCATTTGCCGCCGACTTTGGCGAGGTTGACCCGGGATGATGGGGCGAGCTCAGGGGTTATGGATTGGACGGGAACTTTTGGAGTGGAGGTTGTCTCGTTGTCTTCAAAAAGGGATTCGATCTTGCATCCGAATGTGTGGGCGAGACGGAAGGCGGTCTGGATGGAGGGGAAGGTTTTATTGAGTTCCAGATTGTGGATGAGCTGTCGGGAAAGGTTGGAGCGCCGCGCCAGTTCGGACTGTGACCAGCCGCGCTCTTCGCGAAGTTTAGGGATTAAGCACCGCATGCAGAGTTAAATGACGCGGTTTTTTATTCAAATCAAGTCAAATTTATTTGACGCAATGTAAAAAATTATTTACTAACCATCGCTCATGGGAAACATAAAAAGTCAGTTATGTCGGGGATTTGTCAAAAGTTTGTTGATGTCTGCGGCCAGCTGGAGCATCGCAACCTCCGGTGCTTATGCCGGAACAGATTCGATCAAGGAAATTGCGGCTCCAAAGGTGGAGGCCAAGGCGGATGATATCAAAAAGAGCGACGATTTTCAAAAGCCGGATTGGCTGAAGGAGGTGTCGATCACTTTCAAGGAGGGGTACGACAGCAATATTTACATGGCTGATTTCGGGAGTCTTGCAAACAAGGACTCGTGGGTGACGACGGTGATACCCAAGGTCGGGATTGATTTTGCTCCCTTGATTGAGCAGGACTCGGGAGAAAAATCGGTGGAAACTTTCCGGCTGACCTATTCACCGGAGATCAGCATTTATCACGGGGCTGAATCTGAAGATAACACGGCACATAAAATCGCTTCGCTGTTGAAAGGCCGGGTGGGTGATTTTTCCTATGGGGTGGACAACGGTTTTACTTATGTCGACGGGCGGAAACAGTCACTCGATTCGCTTTACAATGGAGCCAGTGCCAGTGCGGACATCAGTCCATATTCATCCGGTTCTTTCCGTGAAAGAAGAGATCAGTTTCAGGACAAATTTAAGTCCTACCTCCGATATGATGTGAGTGATGAATACTTTGTCCGGACGGTGACAACGGGTCAGTGGTACGACCTGCATGTGGAGCCGCGCACAGATCCGGGATATGTGAATTTTCCCGACCGTTATGATGCGAATGCCGGAGTTGACCTCGGCTACAAAATGAATCCTCTCACCGGTCTGACCTCCATCGAGGGGCTGAGTCATGACTATGCGTTGACCCTGGGGTTCCGCTACGGTCATACGCAGCAGCAGATGATCTACACTCCGGTGGGTGTTGGTTCGCTGGTGCAATACAAGAGCGATTACCAGCGGGTGTTGGCCGGGATTGAAGGTTCTCCCTTCAAGTGGTTGAGAATCGATTTCCAAGTGGGGCCGGATTTCCGTAATTACGGGAGGGGTTTCCCCACGATCAATGGCGCCTCTTCGGCTACAACATCGTCTGGTTTTTATGCCGCGAATAATACCTCATTCTATGCGGAAGGTTCGGCCACGGTGAATCTCACCTCGGTGGATTCTTTGGTGTTCATGGGCAAGCAATGGCAGTGGGTGGCCAGCACCGGGCAGGGGGTTTATGAGGATAAATCCTATGATTTCAGCTATCGGAGAAAGATAACCCCGGATCTGACGGGAACGGCTGGCTACAGGTATAATGGAGGGGAATACTTCGCGCCTTCCAGCCGGGATGATAATCTCTACACGTTTTACGGCGGGCTGGCTTATAAGATCGATGAAAACTGGAGTACGACGCTGGATTATAGTTTTGGGCGTGGGATTAGTGATGATTCCGTTGCCCGGGCCCGTGAGTCGGATCGTCACTTTGTTGTGTGTGGGGTCAAGTGGTCGCTGTAATGGATAAGAAAAATAAATTGAAAGAATGATTTCTATGAAAATGAAGAAAACTCTCACCTCTTTTATTGTAGCCTTTTTACTTTCGGCGCTTTGGCTTTCATCTGTTTCGGCGGTGGAGCTCAAGGTGTTCGCCGCCGCCAGTCTGACCGATGCGATGAGAAAAGTCGGTGCCATGTATGAAAAGGCTGGTGGAGACAAGGTGGTCTTTAATTTTGGCGCTTCCAGCACGTTGGCACGACAGATCGAGGAGGGCGCTCCGGCGGATTTGTTTGTTTCGGCAGATGAGATACAGGCGGACAAACTGGACAAAGCGGGGCTTCTCCTCCACGACACGCGAGTAAGCCTTCTCTCGAATTTGCTGGTCATCGTTGTGCCGAAGGAGAGCAAGCTGGTCATCCAATCTCCCGGGGATTTGTTGGGAGATGCGGTCAAGCGTATCTCAATGGGTGAGCCTCGCACGGTTCCGATAGGTGTTTATGCCAAGGCTTACTTGGTGTCCAAGGGGCTTTGGGCCAGGCTGGAGTCGAAGGTTGTACCCACGGAAAATGTCCGTTCCGCCCTCGCAGCCGTGGAGACGTGGAATGTCGAGGCTGGTTTTGTTTATCGGACGGATGCTCTCATTTCCAGGAAGGTCAGAATCGCCTACACGGTTCCGGCTGGTGATGGGCCAAAGGTCAGCTACCCTTTCGCCGTAGTGAAAGGGACGGAGAATCTGGCTGCATCGAAAAAGTTTCTTGAGTATCTGGGGTCGAAGGACGCGCTGGGGATATTTGAGCAGTACGGTTTTGCCGTCAAATAACGGGAATAATGGACGAGACCTGGCATATTGTATGGTTCACTCTGGGGTCGGCGCTTTTGAGCATGGTGGTGATTTTGCCCATTGGGTTGCCGCTGGCTTGGTTACTGGCACGGAAGGAATGGCCGGGGAAGTCGATTGTTGAAACCATTATTGCCCTGCCGCTGGTCATGCCGCCGGTGGCGACGGGATTGATTTTGCTGAAAGTGGCGGGACGGCGTGGATTCATCGGCTCCTTTCTGCATGAGCATTTTGACATGGATATTATCTTCACCTGGCGGGCTGTGGTGTTGGCCCTGGCTGTCATGTCTTTTCCCCTGTTGGTGAGGTCGCTCAGGGTGGCGCTGGAGGGGGTCAGCCCGCGGTTGGAAGGTGTGGCACGCACTTTGGGCGCATCGCCTCTACGGGTGTTTTTCACGGTGACTCTGCCACTGGCGGCGAGGGGAATCATTGCCGGGGTGGTGCTGGCTTTCGCCCGAGCCTTGGGAGAATTCGGCGCAACGGTTTTGATAGCGGGAAACATCCCGGGAAGAACTTCCACATTGGCGGTGTCCACTTATCTTTACATCCAGTTGGGGCAGGATGATGCGGCGTGGAAACTCGTGGCCATTTCGATCTCGTTTGCCTTTGTCGCGGTGTGGCTGAGCGAATGGCTGGGACGGAAGCAAAGGGTGACGGTATGATCTACTTTTCCGCCCAGGTGTTCCTGCCGTTGAACCACTTTCCTCTGGAGGTTGCCTTTGAGGCGAGAGATCTCGTGACGGGGGTGTTTGGGCCCTCGGGTTGTGGCAAGACTTCCCTGCTGGAGTCAATCTGCGGTCTTCGCTCTCCGACCCGTGCCCGGATTGAGTTGAGGGGGCGTCTTCTGGCGGATGCCGCGAAGGGCATTTCTCTGCTTCCCGAAAAGAGGAATATCGGCCTTGTCCCGCAGGATCTGGCTCTCTTTCCCCATCTGAATGTCCGGCAAAACATCCTTTACGGAGTGAAAAAAGGGGCTCCGACAATTCATTTGGATCATATCATGGAGGTGCTTGAGATTGGCTCGCTCCTCCCGCGCCCCATCCATTCCCTTTCAGGTGGGGAGAAGCAGCGGGTGGCCTTTGCCCGGGCGCTGTTGGCTTCGCCGGAGCTTTTGATTTTGGATGAACCGCTATCGAGTTTGAACTTTGCGCTCAAACAGAAAATCGTGACCTATCTCATCCGGATTCGGGATGAATTCAAAATCCCCATGCTTTATGTGAGCCATGATCCCCTGGAAATCATGGAGCTGTGCCAGGAGGTGCTCATCATGGAAGAGGGAAAAATGATACACCGTGGCAAGCCTGGGGATTTATTCCGATCCTGTCTTTCGCCAGTACATTAGGAACTGTGGCAAAAGGTTCTAGTCGCCCTTGCTGAGGCGCTCTTTCGGATCACCCTTCATGAGTTCGTGAGCTTCCCGAAGGATCGGAATGATGCGAGAGGCGCGCGGATGGCTCTTGATTTTCTCGAAGAGAACTTCTTCCTGGACGGTTTCGGCGGGATTGCCGGGGAACCAGTGATCGCCATGCCCAAGCAGGTTGTAGCGCATTTTTCCAAATTCAACCATGTCCAACCCTTTTGCCCAGGACCAGAGGCGAACAATTTCACGGACGTTGATTTCTCCCGGAATCCCGTCCCATTCGGGAATGGAATCGACATACGGATTGAACCAATCTTCGCCGAGGGCTTCCTGCATCGCGGCGCGGATTCGTCCGTCGATTTCATGGGTGATCTTTTCCGCCTGTGGCAAAAATTCCAAGGCGCGACAGTGTTCGTCAAAGTCTGTCGGCTTTGCCGCACCGATGCTGAGGGTATGCACCTCCGGGCGGAGCAGGCAGAACAAATCGTTAAAAATCATGGGACTCACCGGTTCGCAAAGTTTGGCGAGCTTGGGCGAGGGCTTGTAGAGCATGCCACCTTTGTCGCTGGGGCTGATGATGAAGACGCCCATGTCGTGACGACGGGCTGCCTCAATGACGGGCCAGTTCCGCTGAAAGATGTAATACCAGTGGAGATTGATGTAATCAAAAAGACCGCTATTCACGGCATCCAGCAACACGGGAAGAGGGCCATGTGTGGAGAAGCCGATGTGGCGGCAACGGCCCTGTTCCCGGAGACGGAGTGCGGCTTCCAGGCAACCGCCTTTTTTCAGGGAGTGGTGAAGGGTTTCGGTATTATTGATGCCGTGCAGAGAGAAGAGGTCGACATAGTCGAGGCGAAGGTTCGACATTGATTGGTCGAAGGTCTTGAGAAATTTATCCGTTTCCTTATTGGGCGCGACCTTGGTCTGCACCATCATTTTTTCGCGCGGAAGAGTCGGGAGTATCCGTCCCAACTGGAATTCGCTCGTCCCGTATCCCCGGGCGGTTTCAATGTGGTTGATGCCGAGTTCCAGAGAACGGTGGATGCATTTTTCCAAATTATCCTGATTGTCCGCTGGTATTTGATCTGTAGGGACATCCTCCCAAGCGTGCTGGTAGCGCATTCCCCCGCATGAGAAGACGGGCATCTGGAGACCGGTTCGGCCAAATCTTCGATAAAGCATGGTGAGGCAAACATAGCCGGACGGGATAAATTGCACGATTTTTCTTTTTTACGCCGTTCTTGTGAAGCATGGAGTTCATGAGTAAAGTCAGGAGACTCGCGCAATGTCATTCTAGCGGATTGTATGAAATTTTTCTTAATGGGAGGCGACGGGAAGGAATACGGCCCTGTGACACCGGAGGATTTGATTGCCTGGCGTGCCGAAGGTCGCCTGGACGATCAATCCCTGTTACGTCCCGAGGGTAGCCAGGTTTGGGGACGGTGGATCGACCAACCTTTCCTGAACCGTTCGGAGACAAAGGAATTGTCGAATCGGGAGCGGGAATTGAAAGGGGCCATTGAGCGGCTGGATGAATTTCCCTTTGGCGCGGGGATTTTCCTCTCTGTGAAAATGTTCATGCAGCATGCGGGTATGCTGGCAGGAGGTCTGCTGGTCTTTTTGATCATCTACTTTTTTTTGAATTTGCCCGACTTTCTGGGACAAACGATCTCCCTTATGCGCGTTTTTAAAATGGGGGCCGTCACGGGGTTGCCGGGGTACGTCGACTGGATTTTGGGCGTCGGCGGATTTTTCCTGACGGGATTGTTCGACGTGGTGCCTGTTGTCGGTTTCTGCCGCTTGAACCTTCATTTGCTCCGGGGAGAAAAGTCTTCGCCGTTTGACATTCTTTGGGGATTTTCACACCGCACCTTTCAGTTTGCATTGTTGAATGTGATGATGAAACTGCTTTGCTGGGCGGTCTTCCTGAGCACCGCGCTGCTCGTCGGAGTGGTTTCCGGACTTGTTTTTGCCACGCCCAGTTATCTACTCAGTGGAAGCGTGACAGCCGTGAGCGCTGCGGCTGTCGTCGGGCTCATTTTGGGAGGCGTGATTGCGTGGGCCATGACCGCCATCTTGCAGACATTCTTCATCTTCGCCCCAATGCTGGTGATGGAACGGAACCGGGATGCTTGGTCCGCGCTGGTCGATAGCTGCCGACTGGTTTATCGGAAGTGGGGATGGCTCTTTCTCTATTTTTTTGTAGCCCAAGTGTTGAGTTCGCTGGGCATCCTGCTCTTCGGCATCGGTGTCATCCTGACTCTGCCGATTTACTACACGGCGCTCGTCTACGCCTACCTCTATCTTTTTGACGAAAAGGTGGAACCATCATCGGAGATCGGGGTCGATGTCCTGGTCAATGCCGGTGTGTTGCCGGGATTGGGAACCTGGATGCGCGGCGACCGGAAAACCGGCGCCGTCCAAATGACTGGGGCCATCCTCGGGGCGATCCTTGCCATTGCCGGGATCGTCTGGTATTTGATCGGACTTCTTCAATCCCTATCGGGAAATATGGACGAAGACGCCATGTGCCAGCGCCTCATGCCAGCGGTGATTCTCATCTGCATAGGACTCGGAGTGTTCATGTGCTTCTGGCTTTGGGCGGTTTTTGCCTCGCGGATGCGGAATCGGTGAGATCGCAAAAACCTGTCTTGATTAACTCCAATTCAAGAAAATAGGTTGACAAATCAAAGGTTAAAATCAACCCCACCCCGTGGCAAGACCGCAGGGTATACTTCGTAAATCATTTTTCAGATTTGGGATGAATTCCCTACGGTCGCGCGACGGGTCTGCAAAATAAAGTCGACGGTTCTGACGGAAGTCCCGAGCTGATGCTGAAAAAGTTCCCACCCGGTTCGTGAAAGCGCTGTTCGCAACCCGTCATCTGTCACCAGACGCTGCAGGGTCGCTTCCAGAGCCTTTTCATCCTTTACCTGCATGACGGCGTCCTCTCGGACAAACCAGTTGGCGAGCGTTTCGAAATTCTGCATGTGAGGGCCGAAGATGACGGGCTTGCGATAGCGCAACGCTTCGAGGAAATTCTGGCCTCCCTTGCCCTTCAGGCTTTTCCCGACAAAGACGACGGTTGCCAGCGAATAGGCCAGTGCCATTTCGCCTGTGGAATCGAGGATGAAAACATCGGGCGATTCCTTTATTCCGCATTCGGCAAGGGAGGATTTTCGCACGGTCTTCCATCCGCCTGAAACGCACAATTCATATAAGGCGGTGGAACGTTCGGCGTGTCGTGGGGCGATGAGAAGTTTCAAGTCGGGATGACTGGCTCGAAGATTTTTGTAAATATCGAGCATCATCTCTTCTTCGCCCGGATGAGTGCTGGCTCCCAGGAGGACAAAATCATTTTCACTCCAGCCGAGGGTTTTGCGAAGCTGGCGGACGCCGTCTTCCATCTCGGGGAGAAGCGCTGCGACATCAAACTTCATGCTGCCTACGGTCACGAGTTTGTAGGGGGGGAAGCCTGCCCGGGCGAAACGCTCTTCATCCTCCTTGAACTGGAGTCCCACCCAGACAATTTTTTCCAAAAGAGGGCGGAGGAAAAACCGGAATTTTCCATACCGACTTTCGGAGCGTTTCGAGAGTCGGGCATTCATGATGCAAACCGGAACTTTCAGCTTCTCGGCGATGCAGATTTGGTTCGGCCAGATTTCGGCTTCGACGAGGATGAGGATGGAGGGACGGATTTTCTCAAAGGCGCCTTTCATGAAGGGCCAGATGTCCAGAGGCGAGTAGAGGACGCAGGTGTGGCGATCTTCCAGGCGGGCGGCAACTCCCCGCCCCGTCTGAGTTGTTGTTGTGATCACCACATCAAGGCGGGGTTCGTTTTTGCGCAATTCGGTGATGACCGCCTGTGCGAGTCTCACTTCCCCCACGCTGACAGCGTGGAACCAGAGGGGCTGGTGCATGCCTTTTAATTGCTGAAGTACCTTCGAGCTATAGAGAGCCGCTCGTTCGGGCAGGGTGGGCCAGGGATTTCCCCGCCGGGAAATGCGCCATAAGAAATAAGGCCACGCGAAAAACAGGCCGACGGTTAGAAGCAGGTTATAAGTGAGTTTTAAAAAAAAGTTCATAGAAACATCAGGCGCGGGGGTGCGACTTTTGGTAGGAGCGGCGCAAGTGCTCCGTGGTCATTCGTGTATAGATCTGGGTCGTCTCCAAGTGTGCGTGCCCCAACATTTCCTGCACGGCTCGCAAATCCGCTCCGCGGTCAAGCATGTGGGTGGCAAAACTGTGTCTTAGTTTGTGGGGTGAAAGATGGCGGTCAAGTCCCGCCACGCGGAGATATTTTTTCAAAAGCATCTGGACAGCTCTTGGCGTGAGGGTTCCTTCCCTCTGGTTCCTGAAAATCGTCCCGGTTCCGCATTCGACCGGAGCGGTATCCCGGTAGCTTTGCAGGGCGCGCAACGCCGATTCTCCGAGAAAAACTTCCCGTTCCTTTTTCCCTTTTCCCATGACGCGAACCCTTCCCGTCCTCAGGTCGAGGTCGTTCCACCGCATGGCAAGAAGTTCGCTGATACGGGCTCCGGTGCTGTAGAGTGTCTCAAGAATTGCGACATCGCGTTCGATGACCCATGGTTTTTGCTCTTTGGCGGTAGCCGTTCGAGGGGCATCCATGAGAAGTGACACCTGTTCTTGCGAAAGAAAAAAAGGGAGTTTTTTGTGGAGTTTGGGCAGATGCAGGTGGGCGACCGGATTTTCTTTCACCAACTGTCGTCGCAGAAGGAAACGATAGAAGGCCCGGAGGGCGGAAAAGCGGAGGCGGATGGTGGCCGGGGAAAGCCTGCGTGTGGCCGAGAGGGTGTAGAGGTGCTTGCGGAAGTCCTCCAGTTGCAAGTCGTCCCAGGAATGTCCCTTTGCCTCTTCGGAAAATTCGGCAAGTGCCTGTTGATAGTTTCGGAGGGTGTAGCGGGATTGAAGCTTTTGCTCGCCCATGTAGGCATAAAAATCATGCGCCCAGACAATGGGCTGAAGGAGTGCGATTTTTTTTCCCCGTTGTTTCACTGGAGAAACATTAGTGGATTGATTTCGCACAATCTAGTTTTAATTGCAAATCGCGTGGAAAGTTCATTGCATTGGACATGATTTGAGCGGGATGCTAGGAGTCATTTCTCATGCGAATTCCCCTGCAATCCAACGAAGTCTGGTGGGGTGGCTGTGTCAATGATGGGTCGCTGATGCCTTATGGCGGGCGAAAGTTTTTCGAACGGGATCTCCTCGGTCACAATGACAATAATCAGGCCGCCCCTTTCCTCGTTTCGAGTAAAGGACGCTATCTGTGGAGTGACGATCCTTTCAAATTCACCATCCGCGCGAATGTGCTTCATATTCTGGGGGGCAAGCCGATCCTCCGCAGCGGTGGCAATCATCTTCGAGCGGGTTTTTTGTCCGCGTCGAAAAGGCATTTCCCGCCATCGCAAACCCACCCGCCTTCCATTCTTTTTGCCGCACCGCAATTCAATACCTGGATTGAGCTTCACTATGAGCAGGAACAGGAGGCGATCCTTCGCTATGCCTCAAGCATTCTGGAAGCCGGTTATAAGCCGGGGGTGTTCATGATTGATGACGGTTGGCAAACGGCCTATGGGGACTGGACGTTCCACCCGCGCCTTTTTCCCGATCCTCAGAAACTGATCCAGAAGTTGCAGCAAATGGGTTTCAAGGTGATGCTCTGGGTCTGCCCTTATGTCACGCCAGATACGCATCTCTTTCGCCACCTCAGGGACAAGGGCTTTCTCCTTCGCTCGGGCGACGGGAAACCGGCCATTTGCGAATGGTGGAATGGTCACAGCGCGGCACTTGATCTCTCTCATGACGAGGCCGCCATCTGGTTCAAGGGGAGCCTGCGCAAACTCTCCAAGGATTACGGGGTGGATGGATTCAAATTTGACGGAGCCGATTTTTTCCACTATCGCAAGGACTGGATTTACAAAAGCGCCCGCCACCCGAATGCCATCGCGGAAGCCTATGCCCGCCTCGGCCTCTCCTTCCCGCTGAATGAGTTTCGCGCTTGTTGGAAGATGGGAGGACAACCTCTGACCCAGCGTTTGTGCGACAAACTTCACTCCTGGGGGGATAATGGCCTTGCGCATCTCATCCCCGGGATGTTGGCTCAGGGGATCATGGGACATCCCTTTTCCTGTCCGGATATGATCGGAGGCGGGGAGTACCAGAGCTTTCACGCGAGCAGCAACCACATCGATCAGGAGCTTTTTGTCCGTTACGCGCAATGTTCCGCTTTGATGCCGATGATGCAGTTCTCCGCTGCGCCGTGGCGTGTTCTGGATTCAAAACACGCGGCGCTCTGTCTGGAAGCAAGCCGTCTTCATGAAAGTTTTTCGAAAATGATCGTGGGCTATGTGAAACAGGCGGCGAAGACCGGAGAACCCATCGTCCGCTCCATGGAATATTCCTTTCCACATCGTGGGTATGAGCGGATTCTCGACCAATTCCTGCTCGGGGATCAGCTCCTCGTCGCCCCTGTCCTGACAAAGGGAGCCAAGTCCCGGAAGGTCACTCTCCCGCCGGGTCTGTGGCAGGATGATACGGGCACTTCACATCAAGGCCCAACAGTCATCGATGTTGAAACACCGTTGGAGCGGGTTCCCAATTTTCTAATGCAAAAGCCTCGCACCAAGTGAAACAAATCACTTCCCGGTGCCGCCCTGCTGATGGGTTTGAGAAATAATCTGGCTCTGAGCCATGCCCGGCGAGGCGACGATCTTTGTCCCCAGTTTTTCCTCAAACTGATTGGATAATTGGCAGGCCTGCCCGGCGATATCCCCGCGAGAACCGGAACGAGCAAGTGCTTTGAGAAAAAGTTCTCCCCTGCGGGAACCAGCACCAGCCGATTCCGTGCGAAACTGGCGGGTGGTGGTGAGGGCTTTATCGACCACGGTCGAAGGTTGTCTGGGTGGATGGGGGTGGTTCTTATTCATGAGAGGTATTCCGCAACAAGTTCCTTGGCCAATCGGGCGTCGTCTTCATCCAACTCCTGGCTTTGATCAATAAAATTTTGCGCCATCCGGACGGCTCTCTCGATGGCAAAGGCGGCATCTCTGCCACCCCGGACATAGGCGGCGGCAAATTCGGCGACGATATCCTTCTGTTCCCGGGGAAGATCCACGGAGGCATTCCGAAACTCACGAACCACCTGATGAGCCCGAACGGCGGTTGCTTCGGGAGCCCTGCCGGAAGAAAGATATTCGGCCCCGATGGAGCGAAGTAAATCCCGTTCGGCGGGTGGGAGAGAACTCATGGCCGCCTCGACTTCCTGCACCACGATGATGATGGATTGGCCGAGAAAAGACCATTCGCGACCGCTACGGAGGTAGCCGCTGGCCAGAGTCCACAGAGTCTCTTCATGGAGGTTTTTCGTTTCGGCAGCTCGGTGAAGCAGTTCACAGACTCCCTTGGCGGAATGGACGATTCCCGGAGGTTGTGAACCTCCCTCGATCATATCCCCCACCAGGTTTTGTATCTTTTCCCTGGAATCTTCCGGCATGCGCACCGTCTCTTTTTCCAATTCTTTCATGACTTCAAGAGCTATTGACAATGCCTGGTCAAAGTCCCTTCCCGCTGCAAGTGCGTGGGCTGTGTATTGCTCCACCAACAATCGATCCGAGGCTTTCATCTTGAATTTGCCAAAATCCTTCTCTTTCCATGGTTCTTAGTGTGGCCAACGGGCTGTTTCGTCAAACAGCCTTCCCGATTCGCGAAAGGATTTTCCTCGCCCGGGTCACAATTTCACCCGGCATGATGCACTTTTCCGGCCAGCCACGCAAGTACCCTTCTCCCGGCAACTTACGTGTGGCATCAAGCCCCATATGCGAGCCGACATTCACCTGGGTCGGAGCGTGGTCGAGGCTGTCGGAAGGGCCTTTGGTAAAAATAGCGTCTCGATCGGGGTCAATATTCGCGCAGAGATGGAAAAGAACATCCGAGGTGTCCTGGACATTCACATCCTCATCAACGACGACGATGATTTTGGAAAACATCATCTGCCCCATTCCCCACAACGCGTGCATGATTTTGAAAGCCTGATAGGGGTAGGTCTTCCGGATGCTGACAAAAACGAGGTTGTGAAAGACTCCCTCAGCGGGGAGGGCGACATCGACAATTTCCGGGAAATTCAGTTTCAGCACCGGGAGGAAGATGCGGAC
>Ga0187810_10000357_pt1 | contig 18586 bp, 13 predicted proteins | sample NC_wetland_sal_i_9_FD_132963 | JGI IMG/M metagenome (GOLD analysis project Ga0187810, IMG submission 132963) | Wetland sediment microbial communities from Neuse River Estuary, North Carolina, USA - ASW_5 | ecosystem: Environmental > Aquatic > Freshwater > Wetlands > Sediment | place: USA: North...
AGCTTCAAGAGTCAAGCTCACTTGCATGCGATCGTAAAAGAAGCCAAGGAGATGGTGAGCAATGCACTTGGTTCCTGACGCTGGAATCCAGCCCGGATACCGAACTTCTGGTTTACTGCTGCATGTCACGTCTTTGCCGTCGCGTTACGGTATCGGTGACGTGGGACCTTCGGCATTCTCGTGGGTCGATCGCCTCCACGACGCCGGCCAAGGATGGTGGCAAGCGTTACCGTTGGGCCCTACTGGTTACGGCAACTCGCCGTATCAATCCTTATCGTCGTTTGCGGGCAACGGTCTGCTGATCAGTCCCGAGGGTCTCATATCGGACGGGCTGCTGCGGGCGAGCGATTGTGATTCTCACTTGTCTTCGGGTGTTGTTGACTACAGCTCGGTAATCCCGTTCAAACACGGGCTGCTCGAAAAAGCGTGGGCATATTTTGGAGCTGGGGAGCGCAAAGACCTGCGGCCTGCGTACGACGAGTACTGCGCCAAAGAGGCACATTGGCTGGAAGACTACGCTTTATTCTGGGCGCTGAAGGCCAGATACAACGGAGCGTATTACCTTGAATGGCCCGCAGAGTTGGTCCAGCGCCGCCCGAAAGCTCTGAATGACGCGCGGCGGGAGTTGACGGGCGAAATCGATCAGGTTTGTTTCGCACAATTCCTGCTGTTCCGCCAAGCCGAGCGGCTCAAGGAGCACGCCCATGCCAAAGGCGTACGCTTGATCGGCGACCTGCCGTTCTTTGTTTCGCCCGATTCCAGTGACGTTTGGGCGAATCCGGAGTTATTCCTGCTGGACGAACAGCGCCGGCCGCGCTTCGTCGCTGGAGTTCCTCCCGACTATTTCAGTGCGAAGGGGCAGTTGTGGGGTAACCCCGTTTATAACTGGGACGCTCTTCGTTCAACTGGGTATCGATGGTGTATAGACCGCTTGCGTGCCCTCCTGTCTCACGTGGATGTGATTCGCCTGGATCACTTCCGTGGGTTTGCGGCAGCGTGGCACGTTCCAGCAGGGGCGACAACGGCTCAGTCCGGCCAATGGGTGCCAGGCCCCGGCGCCGGCTTTTTCCAAGCAGTGCAACAAGAATTGGGCCATCTGCCGCTCATCGCTGAGGATTTAGGATTGATTACGCCAGACGTGCGGGCGCTGCGCGACGAATTCCAAGTGCCGGGGACCCGAGTGCTGCAATTCGCGTTTGACGGGCATGCGGACAATCCGTACCTGCCGGACAACTTTGTCCCCAATACGGTTGTGTATACCGGTACTCACGACAATGCTCCAACTCGCGAATGGTACGAAGAATTGCCCGATGACCAGCGACAAAATCTGTGGAAATATTTGAAGCGCGCGCCAGGTGAGAACGCCGAAGTTGCTCCGGCGTTAATGCGCCTGGCGTGGTCGTCGGTGGCCGCGCTAGCGATTGCTCCCTTACAGGATCTGCTCAACTTAGGCAAGGGAACTCGGATGAACGTGCCTGGCCGCCGGGACGGGAACTGGAGCTGGCGCGTCAGCGAAAATATGCTTTCCGACGCTGCATTTCAGTGGCTGCGGGAGTTGACCGATAGCTCACAGCGCTCGGCCGGCGCGGAATCAATTGGCGATCTTCCCAAACTTGTTAACCGAAGAGGACAAAAGGACAACGAACATGGCAGCACATCTGGAAGCAGTCAATAGACGCTCGGCCGTCAAGCGGCAAGCTTGGAAGGACCTAGAAGCACACTATAAGAAGATCAAAAACTTACGCCTGCGGCAGCTCTTTGCAAATGATCCCAAACGCGGCGAGCAATTTACCGCCGAGGCCGTGGGGCTTTACCTGGACTACTCCAAGAATCGCATCACAACCGAAACACTGCCGCTGCTGATTCGGCTGGCCGAGGAGTCCGGATTGCAAGAACGAATTGCCGCCATGTTTCGTGGGGATAAAATCAACACCACGGAAAACCGAGCGGTCTTGCACACAGCTCTCCGCGCACCCCGAGGCGCCTCTGTAGTTGTGGACGGCAAGAACGTGGTGCCCGAAGTCCATGCTGTGCTGGATCGGATGGCCGAATTCGCCAACCGGCTGCGCAATGGCGAGTGGAAAGGCCACACCGGCAAGCGTATTCGCAACGTGGTGAACATCGGCATCGGTGGTTCCGACCTCGGGCCAGTGATGGCTTATGAAGCTCTAAAGCACTACGCCGAGAGGACAATGACATTCCGGTTCGTGTCGAACGTGGACGGCACCGACTTCGTTGAAGCTGTTCGTGATCTCGATCCATCCGAAACCCTGTTCATCGTCTCGTCAAAGACATTCACCACCCTGGAGACAATGACGAATGCGCAAACAGCTCGTGCCTGGTTGCTGGCCGGCCTAGAGGACGATCAAAAATCCGTCGCGAAGCACTTCGTCGCTGTTTCAACCAACGCAGCAGAAGTCGCGAAGTTCGGCATCGATACCGCCAACATGTTCGAGTTCTGGGATTGGGTGGGCGGCCGCTACTCCATGTCGTCGGCCATCGGCCTCTCGACGATGGTTGCCATCGGCCCAGACAATTTCCGCGCCATGCTGGCCGGTCTGCATGAAATGGACGAGCATTTCCGCACCGCTCCTTTCGAGCGAAATCTGCCCGTGCTCATGGGTCTACTGGGTGTCTGGTACAACGACTTTTTTGGCGCACAAACCGTGGCGGTTTTGCCCTACGAACAGTACCTCAAGAGGTTCCCCGCCTACCTCCAGCAATTGACGATGGAGAGCAACGGGAAGCATGTCACGCTGGGTGGCAAGAGGGTGGCCCACCAGACGGGTCCAGTTTACTGGGGCGAGCCGGGGACCAATGGCCAGCACTCGTTTTATCAATTAATCCATCAGGGAACAAAGCTGATCCCTTGCGACTTCATCGCATTTGCTCAGCCCGTCAATCCCGTCGGCCGGCATCACGACATTCTGATCGCAAACGTTTTCGCGCAGGCCGAAGCTCTAGCATTTGGCAAGACCTCGGAACAAGTGAAGGCTGAAGGCACGCCCAAGTGGCTCGTACCACATCGAGTATTCGAGGGCAATCGTCCTTCAAACACGATTTTGGCTGAACGACTGACGCCGGAAACTCTGGGCAAGCTCGTTGCGCTATACGAACATTCTGTATTTACACAGGGCGCGATCTGGAATATCGATTCGTTTGATCAGTGGGGCGTCGAGTTGGGCAAGGTTTTGGCGCAGCGCATCATTCCTGAACTCGAACGGCCCGAGCCTGAACTCGAACGGCCCGAGCTTGAGAGTCAAGAAGAACCGAAGCTCGCGCACGACAGCTCGACAAACAAGTTGATTCGTTATTACCGAAGCTTAAGGAGAGCCGACCGCCGTGGTTTCCTCCCAGACGGCACGGGGGAAGAAAGGTAGCGGGCTATAGAGTTTCATGCGGCAGGCTTGGGAACAGGCTGAGGGTAGTCCATTACCGCTGGGCGTTACGTGGATTGAACAGGAACAGGCATTCAACTTTGCGGTTCATGCTGAACACGCCGAGAGTGTCACTCTACTGTTCTTTGCTTCCGCCGATTTGGTGAATCCGCTCCTGACATTCCGCTTCGATTTTCTGCGTAACAAGTCGGGGCGGATATGGCACTGCCGCGTTCCAATCACAGAAATTGGTGAGGCTCGTTATTACGCCTACTCGGTGTCCGGACAGGCGGCTCCGCAACTGCATAGCTTCGACCCGCAGAAGGTTCTCCTCGATCCGTACGCGAGATGTATTTTCTTCCCGCCCGGTTTTGATCGTGAACTGGCTGCGCGAGAAGGTCCAAATGCAGGCCATGCTCCTTTCGGCGCACTGTGTGGTCACCGTTCGACATTTGACTGGGCAGGAGACAAGCTACCGCATCACGAACCTGATGCCGTCATCTATGAACTTCACGTAAAGGGCTTCACCAAGCACCCGAACTCCGGGGTGGATCCGAATCGCTCCGGGACCTATGCGGGTTTGGTGGAGAAGATCCCATATCTGAAGGACCTGGGAATCACTGTTGTTGAGCTGATGCCGATTTTTCAGCGCGATCCACAGGAAAACGACTACTGGGGTTACATGCCGTTGAACTTCTTCGCACCGCATGCCCAGTTCGCGAGTAACCGCGAGGATGATGAGCAGCATATTGAATTCAGAAACATGGTCAAGGCTTTTCATCAGGCGGGTATCGGCGTGGTGCTTGACGTCGTTTACAACCACACCTGTGAGGGCGACCACCGGGGACCAATTTACAGTTACAAGGGATTCGACGCCCCAGGATATTACATGCTGTCTTCGGATCCGGCCAGCCCATACGCCAACTATTCCGGCACGGGAAATACCTTGAATTTTGGTCAAGGACACGTGCGCAAGATGGTGATGGACAGTTTGCGCTATTGGAGACGAGAAATGCACATCGACGGATTCCGCTTTGATCTGGCGTCGGTGTTTAGCCGCAACGCGGATGGATCTCTGAATTGGGGCGACGCGCCCATCTTCAGTGAAATTGCCGCTGATCCCGAGCTGGGCCGGTTGCGTTTGATCGCGGAACCCTGGGACACCGGCGCCTATCAACTTGGACGCGGGTTCCCGGGCGTCACGTGGCTCCAGTGGAACGGACGGTTTCGCGACGATACTCGCCGTTTCGTCAAAGGCGACCCGGGAATGGTTCCAGACATGATGCGGCGTATCTACGGCAGCGACGACCTCTTTCCGGACAGCCGCGCCGACGCTTATCACGCCTATCAGAGCGTGAACTACATAACCTCCCACGACGGATTCACCCTCTACGATCTCGTCTCCTACGATCGCAAGCGCAACTGGGCCAATGGCCATCAAAACCAGGACGGCATGGATGACAACTACAGTTGGAACTGCGGGCATGAAGGGGACGAGGCGGTTCCTGCGGAGGTCATAGCTCTGCGCCGCAAGCAGGTCAAGAATTTCTGTTGTTTGCTGTTTCTGTCGAACGGAACCCCCATGTTCCGAGCCGGAGACGAGTTCTTAAACACGCAATTCGGCAACAACAATCCTTACAACCAGGACAACGAGACTGGGTGGCTGGACTGGAGCCAGCTCCGGGCGAATCAAGATATTTTTCGATTCTTCCAGAACATGATCGCGTTCCGGAAAGCCCATCCCGCCCTCAGCCGAAGCCGATTCTGGCGCGAGGATGTCGCCTGGTACGGCGTCGGCCCCAGCGTCGACCTATCCCCTCATTCGCACAGCTTGGCATTCTGTCTGCACGGTGCTTCCCAAGGCGATGACGATCTCTACGTAATGATCAACGCGTATTGGGAAGAGCTTGAGTTCGAGATCCAGGAAGGAACGGCACAGGATTGGAAAAGAATCGTGGACACAGCGTCGCCGAGTCCCGGCGATTTCTCCGGGCAGGGTTTGCCTGTCGAATCGGCAAAATACGTGGTGTCCCCGAGATCGATCGTTGTCCTACTCCGGCCGAGAGGGGGAGGGAAGTGATCGAGCGCTCGGGGCCGCAGCCGCTTAACCGACCTTTTCGGCTACCTGTGAGAGGGCGTAGTCTTCCAAATGGCGGGCATCGCTATTGAATTTGCGGATGCCTTCGGCCAGCTTCTCCGTGGCCATCGCGTCTTCGTTGTGCATCCAGCGGAAAGTCTTCTCATCGAGGTGCAGCTTCTCTTCCTTGGCCGCCGGCGCTTTGGCCGGATCGAGTTGTCGATCCAGAACGCCATCGGTCTCCTCCAACTTTTCAAGAAGCTCAGGACTAATGGTGAGAAGGTCCGATCCCGCCAGGCGGAGGATCTGATTCAGATTCCGAAAGCTTGCTCCCATCACTTGGGTCTTGTAACCGAACTTCTTGTAGTAATTGTAGATGCGCGTTACGGACGCGACGCCCGGATCCTGGTCGGCTGGAATCTCCGCGCCTCCATGCTCCTTCTTATACCAATCGTAAATGCGTCCGACGAAGGGCGAAATCAATGTTACTCCAGCTTCGGCGCATGCCACCGCCTGGGCGAAGCTGAACAGAAGCGTCAGATTGCAATGGATGCCTTCCTTCTCCAGAAGCTCGGCTGCGCGAATGCCCTCCCAGGTGCTGGCAATCTTGATGAGGACACGTTGGCGACCGACACCTTTTTTGTCGTACAGCGAGATAAGTTTGCGCGCCTTGGCGATCGTACCCTCGGTATCGAAACTCAAGCTGGCTGCGACCTCGGTAGAGACGCGGCCGGGCACGACCTTGAGAATTTCAAACCCGAATAGAACGAAAAGACGATCGATGAACTCTTCCGCCATTTGTTCGTGACTGCCTCCGCGCTCCTGGGCGAGTTCGGTAGCCTCATCCACCAAATGCCTGTAAACCGGCATCTGGGCGGCGTGAAAGAGGAGCGAAGGATTGGTGGTTGCGTCCTGCGGCTTGTGCCGGGCTATCGCTTCGATATCGCCCGTGTCGGCCACGACAGTTGTGTATTTTTTGAGAGATTCCAGTAGCTTCATGCATTGCTCCTATCGTTCCAGTTGAGTCTGAAGTGTATTAACAATCGGCAACCATGCCTTTTCGATCTGCGTAACCTTCGCCAATCTGCGACGATGACGGGCTGCACCGATGAACCTCGCGTCGAGGAAACTCTTGGTGCAGTCCCATGCCACTGCAACGCCCATTGTACGACCTCCGAAGCATAGGATGTTCATGTTATCATCCTCCACCCCTTGGCGAGCAGAAAAATCATCGTGACAGACTGCCGCGCGGACGCCGATAATCTTATTAGCCGCCACAGACGCACCCACGCCACTGCCGCACAATAGAATGCCACGTTCTACCTCGCCACGTGACACGGCCCGGGCCAGAGGGATCGCGAAATCCGGATAGTCATCATCCGCGTCATATACGTCGTTGCCAAAATCGACGACTTCGTGCCCTTCTTTTTCCAGCAAGTTGGTGAGTTGCTGTTTCATTTCGAAGCCGCCGTGATCGGCACCCAATCCCACTTTCATGTTCGTTCTCCCTTCAATCTTCGGACCGGCGCCGCGCAATTTGATTCGGCCATCTCCAACCGGTAATCTCCGGCCGGTCGATGCCATGCTCGTACGCGTAGGCCCGGCAAGCGATCTGCTCGTTGCGGAACTTATCTTTGGCGTGGCCCCCGATCCTCTGCAGCCTGGGAACGCGGTCAATGGCGTCGATGGCCAGACTGAATCGATCGATCTCGTTGTTGATCGCCAGCTCCATCGGGGTGTTTATATTGCCCTTCTCCTTGTAACCCCGTACATGCAGCGTCTTGTTCCTGCGGCCGTAGGTCAGACGGTGAATCAGATAAGGATAACCGTGGAAGTTGAAAATGATTGGCTTGTCCACGGTGAACAGAGAATCGTAATCCAAATCCGTTAAACCGTGCGGATGTTCCGTGCTCGGTTGCAGTTTGAAGAGGTCGACCACGTTGATGAAACGGATCTTTAGGTCAGGGAACTCGTCTCGCAGCAGCACCGTTGCCGCCAACGCCTCTTGCGTCGGTATATCGCCGGCGGAAGCGAAGACGACGTCGGGCTCGCAACCCTGGTCGTTGCTCGCCCACTCCCAAATTCCGATGCCCTTTGTGCAGTGGGTTATGGCGGCATCCATATTCAGGTACTGAAGATGCAACTGCTTGTCGGACACAATCACATTGATGTAGTTCTCGCTTCTGAGGCAGTGATTGGCTACTGACAGCAGGCAGTTCACATCGGGCGGAAGGTAAATGCGGGTAACGGCCGCGCTCTTATTAAGAACAACGTCCAGGAACCCAGGATCCTGATGCGTGAAACCGTTGTGGTCCTGCCGCCATACCGTGGAAGTAATCAGGAGGTTTAACGAGGCAACCTTCCGACGCCACGATACATGGCTAGCGATTTCCAGCCATTTGGCGTGTTGATTGAACATGGAGTCAATCACGTGGACAAAGGCTTCATAGGACGAGAAGAAGCCATTTCGCCCGGTCAGCAAATAGCCTTCGAGCATGCCCTCCATGGTGTGCTCGCTGAGCATCTCGATGACGCGTCCATCGGTCGCCAGTTCGCCGCCATCCTGGTCTTCGGGGAAGTACTCCTCGATCCAGAACTTCTTGGAGACATCGTAAATGGCCTGCAATTTGTTGGATGTGGTTTCGTCCGGACCGAACACGCGGAAGTTGTGCATGTTCAGCTTCATCACATCTCTGAGGAAGTTTCCCAAAGGCGGGACGTTCTCGACCTCGATGGCTCCGGGACGATCGACCTTCAGAGCGTAGTCGCAGAAGTCGGGCAAGCGCAAAGCTTTCTTCAGGACTCCGCCATTGGCATGGGGATTGGCGCTCATGCGCCGCGTTCCCGTGGGTGCGAGCTTCTTCAGCTCTGGAATGAGCTTGCCATCCCGGTCGAATAACTCCTCCGGCTTCAGATCGCGCATCCATTCTTCGAGAAGCCGAAACTGTTCGGGATCTTTCTTCACATCCGTCAAAGGAACCTGGTGGGCGCGCCAAAAGCCTTCCAGCCTGTGACCTTCCACTTCCTTCGGTGCACTCCATCCTTTGGGGGAACGCAGCACGATCATGGGCCAGCGAGGCCGGCGTGCCACCCCGGTACTGCGGCATCCCTGCTGGTGTTTTCGAATTTCCTGGATGCAATGCTCCACGGTAGCCGCCATAGCCTGGTGCATGCTTTCGGGATCCGACCCCTCCACAAAATGGGGTGTCCAACCATAGCCCTGCAAGAGGCTCTCCAACTCCTCATGGGTAATGCGCGCCAGAAGGGTGGGGTTATTGATCTTGTAGCCGTTGAGGTGAAGGATCGGCAGAACGGCGCCATCTCGGATCGGGTTCAAAAACTTACTGATATGCCACGAGGTCGCCAGGGGTCCCGTTTCGGACTCGCCGTCGCCAACCACCGCGGCCACGATGAGGTCCGGATTGTCAAACGCAGCGCCGCAGGCATGGGAAAGCACGTATCCCAACTCGCCCCCTTCGTGGATCGAGCCGGGAGTCTCCGGCGTGCAATGACTGCCGATGCCGCCAGGAAACGAGAACTGTTTAAAGAACTCGAGTAAGCCGCGTACGTCTTCGCTCTTTTCGGGATAGATCTCGGAATAAGTTCCTTCCAAGTAAGCTGGACCCAGGACGCCAGGCGCACCGTGCCCGGGTCCAGCCATGAAAATCATGTCCTGGTCGAATTTCTTGATCAGCCGATTGAGATGGATGTAAATGAACGCCAAGCCGGGGCTCGATCCCCAGTGTCCGAGCAGACGGTTCTTGATTTGCTCGGGCTTGAGCGGCTCCCGAAGCAGGGGGTTCTCCTGGAGATAAATCATGCCGAGAGCCAGGTACTTGCACGCTCGCCAGTAGGCATCGATCTTTCGCAATTCCTCAGCGCTCAAGGGGGATCCTGAAACGGTTGATCTGGCTTTCCCGTAAGCACTCAACGGGAGAATCGAGGGTTGTTCTGCTTCTGCGAGAAGTGTCATTTTTGAGCTCCTTGTGTATGGGCGGTCAAGTCGGAAGGCATTTTGAGGTTGCCATTGGTGGAGCAACGCGAAGGCCATTCGATAAAGCGCTTGAAATCGGAAACTGGCTGAGTGTTAAAGCCCATGGCAAATGACGAAAGACTGGCATGAGACTACGCCGGAAACAGGATAATGATCCGACGCATGCACTGTACTGTGAACCTGCCCTTGCGAGCGGGCTTCCTCGGAAACATAAATCCAATCCAGACAACGCGCGCGGTTAAATCGTGATCTCGCGGTCGTGGTAGGGGACTGAGGCAGCCGCACAGCGTCGTGGATTCCGGCGTTGTGGAGCGCCGCCGCAGCATCTTCATTGCCAACGTCCAGGTTGAAGTCCCCAGCTAAGACGACCATGGAAGCTCCTTTGTGACGTCTGACGTCGTGCAAGGCCTCTTGCAACTGCTGTAGCCGGAGGCTGTCTTTCCCCTGGCTTTCGAGGTGCAGGTTGTAGGTCAGAATTCTTTGGCCGTGGATCATAGCCTCCGTAACCAGCGCGAGCCTCCCTCCGATCCGCCGCTGGAAGAGTTCGATCTGAGGCAGATACCAGCGAGGTCTCCAGAAGTGCGACTGGTTTTGAAAACGAATGATCCGTCCATTTGAGAGAGGCCATGGGGAAAGCGTCGCTTGCCCGTGGTATGCCGGAAGGCTGGAATTTGCGCCTAGCTCCTGGAATTCCTTGCCGAATACATAATTCACTTGCAGTGACCTGGCAAGTTCGTAGGCTACATCACGGTGCTGGGTGCGCCGCGCATGCAGGTCGACTTCTTGCAGCAGAATCAAATCGGCTTGAGCGGTTCGGAGGAAATCGAGAATCGCCGGGAATTGCAGGCCTCGCTCGATATTCCAGCTGAAGATTCGAATGGCGTCTCGCGACCAAGGTGGTCCGTGACGAATCCCGAATCCGCCAGAGATAACTTCTTCCATCGGAGAGATATCATGCAGAAGCATTGGGGCTTGCCACGGTTGATGGTTGGATTGTTGAGAAGGTGTGATGAGAGTAAAGGGCTATGAGCCAGACCACGTTGGCGCCCAACGCTGCGAGAATGAAGACCACTTGCGTGAGGTTGAAAAGAGCGAAAAACAATAGCGCATAAGGCATGAAGCAGCGCCGGACGATGAACTCGGTGTGCCGGCCCAAATACAAGAAAGGGTTAGAACGCTGGCTGGCTGCTTTCCTCTGCCAGATTGCCAAGAGCTGTTCAGGACGTCCTGCAGTGAGCCGATGGCGCTGGAGTCCGGTAATGACGAAGCTTGCAACGGCGCCGAAAAGGAGCAGCCCACCCCATGCCAGATAGCTTCTCGTACCTGAACTCCTCACCAGGCCGATCGTCATGCCTGCGAAGATAAACAGGTAGTAAAGATAGTCGCAGATCGTTTCCAACCAGCACCCAAAATCGGATTCCAGAAGTTTTAAGCGAGCGACTTCACCGTCACACCCATCGAGAATACTTGCGAACACAGACAGAAGCGCGCCGAGCAGCATATTGCGGTAGCCCCCGAATGCGAAAAACATACCCGCAAGAAAGCTGACACCGAGAGTGAACAAACTAACCATATTGGGCGTGATCGGAAACCTGAGCAGCTGGCGGCTAATTGGTATTGAGACTCTGCGGTTCATTCTTGCAAAAAGCCCGTCTGTGGGTTTCACCAGCCAGCGATCCAGTTTCCGCTCCGCCGCCAAGCAGTCTTGCGGGGTGAGAATGCGTTGCCACTGGTCTGCCAGTACTTCCTCGCGCTCGACCGCGTGCCTGGAGGCGAGCCAAGCATCCAGTTCCTCGATGCAGTCAATGTGTGATGGACCGTGCTGCGCAAGATCCGTCACCACCGCTCGAGAGAGCGCATAGATGCCGACCATCTGGTTGCCGCTCGTCAGCGCCAACGCATCGGTTTCTCCACTCCATTCGGCTGCGCGCCGGTGCAACGACGGTTGATAGGTCCTGTCCCCGGCTATCAGGACCAGATTTTCCTCCACGCCAATCAGTTGCCCGAGCAAAGAAGCGAGGGATGTTTCACCGGCGCCGAGCTGAAACCACTCCAGAGACTCCGGTAGACGCCGAGTGCGCTCCAAATCGCGCGCCACCCAAGATCTTGCCGCTTGGTCTACGACAACGATGATTCGCGACGCACCTGCCTTTTGGGCTCCGAGAATTGCCCGGAGCAAAACGGGGAGAGCGCCGACTTCGGGAAGTCGTGACTGAAAACCGTGATCGCCACTTAAGCTATTGGCCAGAATGATGGCAATGGGGCCGCCCGGCCGTTTTATTTGGGTGGTCTTCTGGGCAATCGAGGTTGCGGCGTTCCGTGACTTGGACAACACCACGAGCCAGAGGGTTCCAACGCCCGCCCAGAAGATGGCGCGGAGCCGTCGAGTGAATGCCAGGGTCAGGCCGGCCGCCGCGCTCAAGCCGAAAATCTTTACAATAAGCATGTTTCCACCTTCGTACGTGCCGATGTTTCCCGGATTGAACACGCCAACGACATTGACCAGCTTGGTTAAAGCTTCGATTGCGAGTGCTGCGATGAAACTCATTTTGACGCCCATCAGCCAAAGGATCAGATAGACTTCAAAAACAGCCGCAGCGTGGCACGCTAAGTTCAGTGCGAAACTACCCCAAAACGCTCCGGGAGTCTGGTGATAAAAGTCCAGCAGCTTGTTCTCGACCAAATGAATCAATGAACGCTCGCGCTCGATCCAACGCCTGAAGTATCGGACCCGGCTCAGCGCCCGTGCACTCCCTGAAAACACCGGCCAACGCTTTCGAACCGCCTGCGCCGCTACAAGAATGACACCCAGGAGTATGAAAGCAAACAGCACTGCGTAGAGCGAAAGCGCGTGAGGAAGCGGCAGCACCAGCAGCACGGCGACCATGCCAACCGCGGTTACCACCGCGCCGCTCAGGATAAAGAACGCGCGGTCCAGCGTAACCGAAGTAATTCCGCTGGCGAGCGGCATTGTCGAGCTTAGCAGTGAGACCCGTAGAGTTTCACCGAATGCCTGCCCCAGGATGCCCAACTGCCCGACCGCTTCCGAGCCGAGCCGCAGTCCGAGCATGCGTACAAATGAAACATGGTGCTTCTCGTCTAGTAAAGTCACCCGCCACGCCCAGGTTTTCACCAGGTGCGAAACTCCGCCCCAGGCAATAACCAGACCCAGTCCCCAGCCCAAAGTAGAAATGCTTGCGAAGAGCTTGGCCGGACCGGCTCGCCAGACCAAGTACGTCAGAAGCACAACGCCGAGTATCGCTGCCACCAGGCGCAATCGAACTACCGCTCTCGTTATGATGCTAGGCACTGGCCAAACTCTCAGCAATCGGCTCGTGGCAGAAATGCCCGTCGAAAATACATTCGGCATGGGCCAGGGACGCGGGAGTGTCAACGTCTTCCCAGTGAGCCTCGCCGATCTCCAAAGCACGTAGGCTTCGCTCCCGGGCCAGTTGGCGCATGCCATCGGAAAGCGAGCAGTTTCCGTCCCTGGTTGCGGATTCGAGCCTGTCAAACAGTACCGGGCTGCAAAGGAACATCCCCGTATCCAGCGCGTCGTAGTTCGCGATCTCTTTACCGATATCTACGATGTAATCCCCTTGGCGCCGAACCTTTGTTGCATCATCCAGGTCAAAAACGCGGCCTATGTCGGGATCCACGGCTAGGATGACCTCGCCGGGTGCAAGTGGCTGCTTCATCAACATTTTCGCCGTCTCTGGCTCAAAAATATGGTCCGCCATAAGCAACAAGAAGTTCTCGTGGAGTTCATCTCTAGCCTTCGAAGCGGAAATGCCATTCTGCTTGTGATAGTCCGGATTCTCCACCCAGGTCACCGACACCTTGCCAAGCCCCCGGCTGTCGAACCAGCTTTTGTCAAACCAGTGCCGGATCAAAGCGGAGCGGTACCCGACAACAATCACGAACCTGTCGATACCAGCCCGATGCGCTCTAAGAATGACGTGCTCCAGGATGGGTTTACCACGAAACTGCACCAGGGGCTTGGGAAGCCCGTTAGAGAGCGGTCTTAGACGCGTCCCGTTGCCGGCGGCGAGGATGAGACACTCATTTACTTTTGTCATGTAACACAAGCCTTCACATGACAAGAGCGCAAAGCGAATCTTTCTGTTGGCCAAACACCTGCGCGGGTTAGCGGCTCTCTTCGCATAGGGAGAACAGCGAAGCTGTCATGAGGCAGCCACCATCACGAATCCGGGCCGTGGCATTGTTGGGAGCATTGGCATTCCAGCTCTGCTGGCCATTCGAACGCGCTGAGGCGCAGGTGGCCGCGACGGACCTGAAAGCCGGGAGCATCCAAGGCACCGTATTTGTTGCTGACCAAGGTGGAGACCGATCCGTTGTCCCAGGTGCGACGGTTAGCCTCAACGGATCTCTATCGTCCCAGCAGACGATGAGCGATGACAGCGGCGGTTACAGTTTTCGAACGGTGCCTCCGGACACATATCAGATCGAGGTTGTCGCTCCGGGGCTCCGCGGCTCCAGCGCGGTGCAGGTGTTGGCGGGCAAAGTGCTGGATATTCCTATCGAACTGAAAGCCGAAGCGATGCAGGAATCCGTTACCGTGACGGCGGACGCGTCGCCTGCTGCTGTGACCGAACCCTCGGATCAAACGGTCTTAGACAAAGCAGCGATCGTCAACGCGCCCAATAAACAGGATCGTATTGACGCGTTACTGCCACTGGTTCCCGGCGTGGTCCGCGGCCCTGACGGCCTGATCAACATGAAAGGCGCCCGCTCATCGCAGGCCGGTTATCTGGTCAACAGCGCAAGCGCAACCGATCCGGTGACAGGCAACGCGGCAATCAGCTTGCCCATCGATGTTGTTGAGTCTGTCAAGGTGATTGCCGATCCGTATGATCCCGAGTACGGCAGACTGACGGGAGCGGTTGCGAGCGTGGAGACTGTAACCGGGAACTTCAATGCGTTCCGGGTGACAGCACAAAACTTATTTGCGCGAGCCCGCGACCGTGACGGCGACATCGTCGTCATCGAATCATTCACGCCACGGATCACGTTCACCGGTCCGATCGTAAGGGACAAAGTTGCGTTCATTCAATCCTTCGAATACCGCTTTGTCCGCACGCCGGTCGAAAGTCTTCCTCCTCTGCAGCGGGACATAAAGTTCGAGGGTTTCAACTCCTTCAGCCAAGTGGATGTGAATTTGACGCAGCGGCAAACGATAACCGCCTCGATCGCGCTTTATCCGCAAAAAATCAACTACCTGGGATTAAACACCTTCGTCCCTCAGCCATCGACGCCGGATCTTCACCAGCGCGGTTACATGGCCAACATCCAACACCGTTATACTCTGAGCCCAACGTCGATCTTCGTTTCGCAATTCAGCTACAAACGTTTCGATGCCGACGTGACTGCGAATAGCAATGATCCCTATCAACTATTGGTTGAGACTACTACGGGCGGCTTCTTCGATCGCCAGCGCCGCCGAACTTATCGCACGGAATGGCAGGAGACCTACCAATTCGCAACGCATCGTTTTCTAGGCTTACACGAGTTCAAGTTCGGAACCGATTTCGCACACAGCGATTACGATGGCCGCATCGAAATGCTGCCGGTCACCATCCTGGGGACTTCGGACCTTCCCGTGGAACGCATCCAGTTTGGGCCCACGCCCCAGTTTGGCATCCAGCAGAACGAGATCGCATGGTTTCTTGCCGACAGGTGGACGCCGTTCGAGCGTCTCACCGTGGATCTCGGCCTGCGATTTGACCGTGATTCCGTGACAGATTCGATCAATGTCGCGCCGCGAGCCGGCTTCGTCCTGGCATTGACCCGAGATGCAAAGACACTGCTCAAGGGCGGCATCGGACTGTTCTATGACCGTGTGCCACTGAACACCGCGTCTTTTCCGTTGCTGCCCGACCGCACCATCGTTAGTTTCGATCCAACGGGGGAGGTGACCGATTCGGTATCGTACGTGAACACGATCGCCAGAGGCCTTCGTAATCCCCGAAGTTTGGGCTGGAACCTCGAACTCGACCGGCAGGTCACCTCCGGCTTGATCGTTCGGGCTGGCTTTCAAGAACGCAACACAGTTCGCGATTTCGTCCTCAGCCCGGAAGCGGACGGCAGTCAGGGGATCCTTTCGCTTTCAAATAGCGGCCACAGCTTCTATCGCGAGTTTCAAGTTACCGGCCAGTATAAGGTCCGTAGGAATACGCTTAATGCGTCCTATGTCCGCTCGAAGGCATATGGCAATCTCAACGATTTCAACCAATTCTTCGGCAACAATGCCGTCGCCGTGATCGAGCCGGATAGTAGCGGCCGGCTGCCCTTCGACGCTCCGAATCGGTTCCTGTTTTGGGGCCAATTTGAAGCGCCTTTCAAATTGACACTTTCGCCTGTCCTGGATGTTCACACCGGATTCCCATATTCTGAGATCGATCAGTCGCGCGAGTTCGTTGGACCGCGGGATTCACAGCGTTTTCCGGAGTTCAATTCCGTCGACCTCCAAGTCACCAGGCCCATTGCTCTTCCTTTTCGACGCAAAGAGCTGAAGGCTCGCGTCGGATTCAGCGTGTTCAACCTCCTCAATCATTTCAACCCGCGTGACGTGCAGAACGACATCGACAGCTTCCGATACGGTGCGCTCTTTAATGGCGTGGGTCGAACATTCCGAGGTAAATTCATACTGGAGTTCTAGCAATGTTCCACCCATGGATAGTTGTTTTAGCGGTCATGCTCGGGGACGGCGATTTCACACCGCCCAGTCCTCGCACGGCCGGCGAAGTGGTCGCCGCAATGATGGCGCATGACAGCGGACGGCGGGCTCTGCTGCACGGCTACACTGCCAACCGCCGCTACGTGCTGGAGAACCGGAGCCGTCATAAGCGAGCTGAGATGGTTGTGCGCATGATCTGCCGGGACGATGGCTCAAAGCAATTCGATATTGTCTCCGAGGACGGCTGGGGCGGTGCGCGAAAGCACGTCTTCCCGCGCCTGCTCGATGCTGAAGTCGAAGCCGCGCGTCCGGACTCTCGGGATCGGTCCCGTATCACTCCTGAAAACTATAAGTTTGAAATGGCCGGCATGGAAGGCGTCCGGGGACGATCGGCGTATGTCATGGCGCTCGAGCCCAAGACTGCGAACAAATATCTCATCCGGGGAAAAATCTGGGTGGATGCCGATGAATACTCCATCATTCGGATTGAAGGTGAACCTGCCAAGAACCCCTCTTTCTGGTTTAAGAGAGTTCAGTTTTCTCACGACTATGACAAAAGCGGCTCTTTCTGGTTTCCCAAACTAGATCATTCCGTCACCGACGTTCGCGTCTTTGGGAGCACTGAACTGACCATTGAATATTTCGACTACACGCCGAACGATTATTCGCGTTCTCCGTCCGTGGGGCCTGGTCTGAGAAGCGCGCCGTGAAGGTGGTGCTAAAAGCGGACCATGCTGGAAATTAAACTCATCCTTTGTCCCATTGATTTCTCAGAGTTCTCGGCAAGGGCCTATCGTCATGCCCTCTCGCTGGCAGAACACTATCGAGCCAAGTTGGTGGTGCAGCATGTCATAGAGCTATGGCGATATCCTTCCGCCGGCTTTGCTGCCTCTGTGGAACGCTATGACGACTTCTGCCAGTCGCTTTGCGAGAAAGGCAAGAAGCAACTGCAGGAATTTGTTAAAGGCAACACCCACGATGAAAGTCAGCCGGAGCTCGCCGTGCACAGTGGACCAGATGCCGCGAACGCTATTCTGTCGTTTGCGCAAGCGCTCAAAGCGGACGTGATCGTCATGGGAACGCACGGCCGGCGAGGCTATGACCGCCTGATGGTGGGCTCGGTAACCGACCGAGTGATGCGCAGCGCTCCCTGCCCGGTGCTGGCAGTATGCTGTCCTCCGCCCGACTCTATGGCCGCGGGTAAAGCGCCGGGCCACGTCCACCACTTGAGCCGAATTCTGTTCTGTGCGGATTTCTCCGAAAGCTCACAGCGAGTTCTGGAGTATGCGATGTCTCTGACCGCGGAGTATGACGCCGAGCTCACTCTGCTGCACGTCTTGGAGGAGGTGCCAAGTCCGGCCAAGACGGAGGAGGCGATAGCAACAGCGGCCGAGCAACTTAATAAACTGATTCCACCGGAGCGGCGTCAGACTCTCAAGATTAGGACGGTGGTTCGCACCGGGAAACCATATCAGCAAATCATTGAACTAGCCGCGGAAGCCCAAATGGACTTGGTGGTGATGGGAGTGCGTGGCCGTGGCGCTTTGGATCTAGCGGTGTTTGGTTCCACAACCTATCGAGTAATGCAGTTGGGACCCTGCCCTGTTCTCGCCCACGTTTGAAATAATAGTGGAGTGAATCATCCTCCCCAGGATCTCGCCGAAAAAGCCGCAGCCATGCGAGAATTCGGACGGCTGCGAGCCGCCGGCCTGCCGATTCCAGCCGAGGTGCGAGCGCGTCACGTCCAGGCTACAAACGACGGCTATGCCACCGGCCCCGACCCCGGCGAACGAATTCCTGAGTTCGCCCTGCCCGACCAATCCGGCGTAATCCGGACACTCAAAGATCTTGCCGGCCCGAATGGCTTGTTTCTAGTGTTTCACCGTAGCGCGGACTGGTGACAGTATTGCCGCTCGCAGCTCGTGGAGCTGGAACAATCGCGCATGATGCTGGAGAAGAATGGCGTGCGCATAGCAGCAATCAGCTACGACTCACAAGAGGTGCTCACTGCTTTTGCGCAAAAGTACTCGATCGGGTTCCCCCTCCTCTCTGACAAGGGCAGCCAGACGATTCGCAAATTCGGCATTTTCAATTTCAACATGGCGCCTGACCTGAGGTCGTACGGCGTCCCCCATCCCGTGGAGTATCTCGTGACGCCGGACGGAACCGTCACCAAGAAATACTTCGTGGAGAACTACCAGCATCGTGTGACCGGATCCGCAGTGGCGCTCTCAGAATTCGGAACCGTCGAAAATGACGCCCCAACAGTGACTCTGGAGAGCGGAGCTTTGTCCGTCCACATCGGGCTCTCCTCGGCCCAGGCATTCGCGGGGCAAGAGGTCGGCTTTTTCGCACACTTCGCCTTGCAGGCCGGATGGCATATTTACGGCACGCCGCTACCGGCGGGCTATACGACAACTTCGGTGACCTTCGAGAGTTCC
>Ga0187810_10000358_pt1 | contig 18561 bp, 13 predicted proteins | sample NC_wetland_sal_i_9_FD_132963 | JGI IMG/M metagenome (GOLD analysis project Ga0187810, IMG submission 132963) | Wetland sediment microbial communities from Neuse River Estuary, North Carolina, USA - ASW_5 | ecosystem: Environmental > Aquatic > Freshwater > Wetlands > Sediment | place: USA: North...
CGCCTTCGTGAACTTCTTCGGCCCGCGCGACGGGCTGGTGCACATCTCGGAACTGGCACCCAAGCGCGTCGCCAAGACCACCGACGTGGTCAAGGAAGGCGACACCGTCAAGGTCAAGCTGCTTGGCTTCGACGACCGCGGCAAGGTTCGCCTGTCGATGAAAGTCGTCGATCAGGTGACCGGCGAAGACCTTTCGAAGAAGCAGCAGGAAGAGTCTAAGCCCGAACAACCGGCCTGAGGCTTCGTCAAAGCGAAGACCAACACCGCCTGCGGGTTCCTCCCGCAGGCGGTTTTGTTTTCACAACCTCATATGGCCGGGCTCTTGTCCTCGGGCTTGACCCGAGGATGCCCCGCCCATCCAGGAGCCAAGGGTAAGCGCGGAGAGCCTTACCTTCCTCCAGCGCGGGCAGTTGGGGAGACCGCCCGCTTTGCGCCAGAACCTGCCGTTTATGGAATTGTGGACTATTTGACCGTCATCCTTGCGCCCTGGGTGCGCAGATCGGGTCTTTCGTCGATCATTTTACGTGCAAGCTCAAAATTACCACTCGCCGACGCCAGATAACGCTCCGCGTAACAAATCTGCATAGAGTTAAAGCGATCCATGTTCTCCGGATGAGAATGAACCGGGCCTCCAGCTTCAACTTCACGGAGGAGCCGTTCGGCATCAGCGATCTTATCATCCAGGCCAACTAGCGCATTTTGTGCGGCTATGCGGGCGGGTCCGACACCGAGCATCGCGCTTGCTCTCAACGCATCTTGTTTCCTATGAACATCGGCCACAATTGCACGAATATCCGTTCTGAGATCGGTCGCCCACATGCCAAGAGTGATGTGGCTGCTTAACGGCAAATAAATCTCGATACCCTTTACCGCGAGGCCAATATTTCCCTTAAAACCGAATTCTCTGTGATTATCCAAGGTGACTGGATTGTCGCCGATCAGAAACTCGTGTCCATCCGGGGCTTTAAAAACCATCATATCCTTACATTGTAGGTGCTCTTTATACAGTGGAAGCGCCGTTGCGATGGCTTGCAGCGCTTGCAGCTTAATCCTGTCGTCATCTGGAATCGTGAAACCGATGTCGTCCGGAGATAACCCGCGTTCAATGAGAGCTTTGCGGAACTGCGTTGCAACATTGAGAAACGTCGCACGGTGTCCCGTACCCCGAATGAGTTGAAGCGCAACGAACAATGCCAAGTTCTCGCGATCATCATCGGACAGTTTCGCGGTCGTTTCGGCTTTGACCAACTTCTGCAAGATTGGGGCAGCAATGGACTCAATACGAGAGATGAAGCCCTCAAGGGATACAACACCTGTGTCGAGCTGCATTGCGTAGAAGTCTTGCGCAACCATGACATTCTCAACCGACGCTTTGAACGCGCGGCAGTCTTGCTTGTCAAAGACGTGCGTCTGCCAGACCTTACTCTTCTTCTTCGCAAAGCCTTTGAGGAGAAGTTGCGGGACGAAATGGTGGCGTCTGGGTTCGGGCATGACAAGAAGAATACATGCTCGCCGTCCCTCTACAAGAAACTTGCGCAAACCATGCAATTGGCAAAACAGGCGCGTACCGGCATGTCTGCTTCTTACGCAAAGCAGCCCCCCGGGTTGCCGCTTTGCGACGATCCGCCTTTGCGTTGGGGGGTGAGTGACGGAGGTTGGCGCATCCGGGAAATCCGCCGCGCGTTCCGGGCGGCATCCGCAAGCGGATGAACGGCAGCCCGGTTTGGTTCGCTTCTGCGGATCGTCCTGCATCTCAGCCGCGGAAATAAATCCGGCCGCGCCCTTGAAGCGGTCTTTCGCTGTCCCCATATCCCCGCCATGCGCCCGTTCGGGTGCCCCTCGACAATGGAGAAATGCACAAGCCCGGCGACGGCCGGGCGAGACGAAGGATTTTGGCAGAACGCGACAAGGTCATACAGGGTTGGGTGCCCGCCGCGCGCATCCGACATGCCGTCCGGCTTAGAGCGCTTCCCGAAAAGTGGGAACCACTTTTCGGATAAGAAGCGCGACAAAACAAACACCTAGAGCAAATCGCCGATTTCATTAAACGGTGATTTGCTCTAGGAACTCCGCGCACAGCGGTCGGTGCGACGGCCGGCGGCGTAAAGCCCGGGGCGAAGCAAGGGTGCATGTCGCTTTCCGCCCGACGCGCGGATTGCGCTTGCCGGCCGTTGCGGGGAATCAGGGGCGGATTCGTGCGGTGTCGCGCAATCCGCCTTTTCGTACATGGCCGGGCTTGACCCGGCCACCCAGTGAAAAAGAAATACCGGGCTTGACCGGTCCCGGCCGTATCGCAACTGTATGCCTGGCGGTTGGAGGAACAGCCCATGCCCAAGATCGACGTGAAGTCCCTGCCGGTGCGCACCGGTTCGCGTTATCCCGCGCCTTTCGACCAGCCCTGCCGCGAACGCGCCCGCCAGGCGCTGGGCGATGCCGGCGGGCTGACCCAATTCGGCGTCAATCTGCTCACCCTGCCGCCGGGCGCCTGGTCGAGCCAGCGCCATTGGCATCACGGCGAGGACGAATTCGTCACGGTGCTCTCGGGCGAGGTGGTGCTGGTCAGCGACGCGGGCGAGGAAATCCTCAAGCCCGGCGATTGCGCCGCCTTCGCCCGGAACGACGGCAACGGCCATCACCTCATCAACCGCGGCAGCGCACCCGCCACCGTGCTGGAAATCGGCAGCCGCATCGGCGGCGACACCGTGCAGTATCCCGACATCGATCTCATCTGGGACGGCCAGGCGGAATGCTATATCCACCGCGACGGCACGCCCTACAAGATGAAACCGGGTTGAGGCGTATACTCCCGGGGGCCATGCAGCACGTTCTCGCTTTGCTGCCGAATGGGCACCATCCGGCGGATGTGGTGCTGTTCATCCTGCCGGCCGGTATCCTGCCGCTGCTGGCGCTCCGGAGGCGCGGCAGCGCCGTCGCAAGTTAGGTTAACGTCGCATTTGCGTCATTGTCAGAAGCGACAGTGGCGTTTAGCGTTGCGGAAAATGGCGGGGGAGAAGATGTACGCGTTCATGCGGCTGTTCAGCCTGTTTCTGGTGGTGATCGCGCTGATGCTGCTCGGCGCCGATGCCGTGACCTCGCTGGAACACCAGGGCCAGATCAGCGTGCGCTCCTTCGAGGCGGTCTGGGGCCTGTTCGATGCCGCCAGCCTGGCGGCCTTCAAAGCCTGGAGCGGACACGTGCTGCCGGGGTTCCTCGCCGGCTTCCTCGGTACCGTTCTCGCCATTCCGGCCTGGTCGATCGGGGTGATCGGCGTGATCCTGGCCTTCATCTTCGGCCGCACCAAAGCCGAAACGGCCTAACCCCCTTCACTTTGCTTCGCAGGGGCAGAAAGCTATTCGTCCCTTGTCGCCCCCGGCTGCCACAGCACGTCGCGGCCTTTGTTCGCCGCCCGGCTCATGACAAAGAGATGGTCCGACAGCCGGTTGATGTAGCAGAGCGCCGCGGCCCCGACCTCTTCCGCTTTTGCCAAGGCCACCATCAGCCGCTCGGTCCGGCGCACCACGGCGCGCGCCAGGTGCAGCTGCGCCGCCAGCGCCGTGCCGCCCGGCAGCACGAAAGAGGTGAGGGGCTTCTGCTTGGCGTTCATGGCGTCGATTTCGCGTTCCAGCCTTTTCACCTGGCTGTCGGCGATGCGCAGTCGCGACCGGCCCGGGTTACCGCCCTCCGGCACGCACAAATCCGCGCCCAGATCGAACAGGTCGTTCTGGATGGCCGCCAGCATGGCATCCGCCTTGCCTTTGGCATGAAGCCGCGCCAGCCCGATGGCGGCATTGGCCTCGTCCACCGTGCCGAAGGCCTCCACTCTCAGCGCCTCCTTGCCCACGCGCCGCCCGTCGCCGAGCGCGGTTTCGCCCTTGTCGCCCGTCTTGGTATAAATGCGAGTCAGCCTGACCATGGCGGAAGCTTATCTCCGCCGGCAGAGGGGTCAAAGCGCTGTTGCAGCGCCGCCCATCCCGACTATCATCCGCGGGCTTTTTGACGGACCTTTGCCATGCCCCTTGACGCGCCCGAAATCGTCGAAGTCGAAACCCGCAAAGTCTGTTGCGACGGGAGTGTCCAGGGCCTTGGGGCGGCGCTCGGCCATCCCCGGGTCTATCTCGAGATGGGCGACGAGGGCTATGTCGAATGCCCGTATTGCGACCGCCGCTTCGTCCTCAAGGCCGGGGCGGACAAGCATTGAGCGGCCTCAAGAAAGGCGATCATCTCTATCTGATCGACGGCTCGGGCTATCTCTTCCGCGCGTATCACGCCTTGCCGCCGCTCACGCGCCAATCCGACGGACTGCCGACGGGCGCGGTCTCCGGCTACTGCAACATGCTGTGGAAGCTGCTCGAAGACATGAAGGAGGGCGACAAGCCCAGCCACCTCGCCGTGATCTTCGATGCCGGCCGCAAGACGTTCCGCAACGGCATCTATCCCGCGTACAAGGCCAACCGGCCCGAGCCGCCGGAAGACCTGATCCCGCAATTTCCCCTGGTGCGCGATGCCACCCGCGCTTTCGCCGTCGCCTGCGTGGAAATGCCGGGCTACGAGGCCGACGATCTGATCGCCACCTACGCGCGCCTGGCGCGCGAGGCGGGGGCGAAGGTCACCATCGTCTCTTCCGACAAAGATTTGATGCAGCTGGTGGAAGACGGCGTTCAGCTGTTCGACGGCATGAAGAACAAGCGCATCGGTCCCGCCGAGGTGATGGAGCGTTTCGGCGTGCCGCCCTCCAAGGTGGTGGAGGTACAGGCCTTGGCCGGCGACGCCACCGACAATGTGCCGGGGGTGCCGGGCATCGGGGTGAAGACGGCGGCCGAGTTGATCAACAGCTACGGCGATCTCGAAACCCTGCTCCAGCGTGCCGGCGAGATCAAGCAGCCCAAGCGCCGCGAAACCTTGCTGGCCAACGCGGAAAACGCCCGCCTCTCCCTCAAGCTGGTGCAGCTCGAAGCTCATGTGCCGGTGAAGGAACAGCCGGACGGCTTTGCCGTGCACGATCCCGATCCGGCGCAATTGCTCGCCTTCCTGCGTGAAATGGAATTCGCCAGCCTGGCCAGACGCGCCGAGGCCCATTACGGCGTGGAAGCGACGGTTCCTCCCCCAGAAAGGGGGAGGCCGGACGGCGAAGCCGGACGGGAGGGGGTCGGACCCATGCCCGAACTACCCTCGTCGAGTTCCCCTTCCAGGGGAGGAAATGCCGGCGTCAAAGCGCCCATCGATTACGCCCGCTACGAAACCGTCACCACGCTGGACCGCCTCGATCATTGGATCGCCGCCGCTCGCGAACAGGGTTTCGTCTCGGTCGATAGCGAAACCACCTCGCTCGATGCCATGCAGGCCGGGCTGTGCGGCGTCTCCCTGGCGCTGGCGCCCAACCAAGCCTGCTACATCCCCTGCGGCCATGTGGCGAACGGCTTGGCGTTCGAAGGCGCCAAACTCGACCAGCTTGGCGAAAAGGTGCTGCTCGAAAAGCTCAAGCCGCTCCTGGAAGACGATGCCATTCTCAAGATCGGCCAGAACCTGAAATACGATTACCTGATTTTCCGGCAGCGCGGCATAAGGGTGGCACCTTTCGACGACACCATGCTGATGAGCTATGTGCTCGATGCCGGCAGCCACGGCCATGGCATGGACGAGTTGTCGGAACTGCATCTCGGCCACAAACCCATTACGTTCTCCGAGGTGGCGGGCAAGGGCAAAGACAAGCTCAGCTTCGACCGCGTCCCCATCGCCGAAGCCACCCGCTATTCCGCCGAAGACGCCGACGTCACCTTGCGGCTGTGGCAGATCCTCAAGCCGCGGCTGACGGCGGAGCGCAAGCGTACCGTCTATGAAACCCTGGAACGCCCGCTGCTGCCGGTGCTGGCCGGGATGGAGCGCGAGGGCATCGCCATCGACCCCGCACTGCTGCGCAAGCTTTCCAACGATTTCGCCACCGAAATGGCGGCCCTGGAAAAGGAGATCGGGACGCTGGCGGGCGAGCCCTTCAATGTCGCCTCGCCCAAGCAGCTGGGCGAAATCCTGTTCGACAAGTTCTCCCTGCCGGGCGGCAAGAAGACCAAGACCGGCGCCTGGTCCACCGATGCCGACGCGCTGGAGGAACTGGCGGCCCAGGGCCACGAGCTGCCGCGGAAGGTGCTGGAATGGCGCACCCTCGCCAAGCTGCGCGGCACTTATACCGATGCGCTGCCCGCCCACATCAATCCCGAAACCGGACGCGTCCACACCAGCTTCGCCATGGCGGCGGCGGCCACCGGACGGCTCGCCTCCACCGATCCCAATCTGCAGAACATTCCCATCCGCACCACGGAAGGCCGCCGCATCCGCCAGGCCTTCGTCGCCCCCGAGGGCTCGCTTCTGATCAGCGCCGATTACAGCCAGATCGAGCTGCGCTTGTTCGCCCATATCGCCGGGATTCCCCAGCTGAAACAGGCCTTCGCCGACGGGCTCGACATCCACGCCATGACGGCCTCGGAGATTTTCGGCGTGCCGGTGAAGGACATGCCGGGCGAAATCCGCAGACGCGCCAAGGCCATCAATTTCGGTATCATCTACGGCATCTCGGGTTTCGGCCTGGCAAACCAGCTCGGCATCGCCCGCGGCGAGGCGGAGGACTACATCAAGAAGTACTTCCAGCGCTTCCCCGGCATCCGCGGCTACATGGACGCCACCAAGGACTTCGCCCGCGAACACGGCTATGTCGAAACCCTGTTCGGGCGGCGCATCCATATCCGCGAGATCGCCTCCAAGATTCCGGGGCTTCGCGGCGGGGCGGAACGCGCCGCCATCAACGCACCCATCCAGGGCACCGCGGCCGACGTCATCCGCCGCGCCATGATCCGGATGCCCGGCGCGCTGGAAAAGGCGGGGCTCTCCGCCCGGATGCTGCTGCAAGTGCATGACGAACTGGTGTTCGAGGCCAGGGACGCAGAGGTCGAAAAGACGCAGGAACTGGCGGTGAAGGTGATGGAGCATGCGGCCGAACCCGCCGTGACGCTCTCGGTCAAGCTGACGGTGGAGGCCCGCGCCGCCGCGAACTGGGACGCGGCGCATTAAGCCTTTTCCCTCATGCTGAGCCTGTCGAAGCATGAGGAAAAGGACGCAACAAAGAACGTCCGTTATACTTGACACAGTCATGTAATTACATGATAGTGTCAACTATGCCCGTGGATGCTCCGGAATCGCCCGCTTTTCAGGCCCGTGTGGAGGCTTTGCGCCGCTTCAACCGGCTTTACACGCGCCGCATCGGCCTGTTGCAGTCGAACCATCTGGACAGCGGCTTCTCGCTCACCGAGGCGCGTCTTCTCTACGAGCTGTCGCAGCGCGTCACGATAACGGCCAGCACGCTCTGCGAAAGCCTTTCCCTCGACCAGGGTTATGTCAGCCGCATCCTCAAGCGTTTCCAGAAGCAGGGCCTGATCCAGCGCCGCGCCTCGCCAGCGGACGGCCGCGTGCAATCCATCGGCCTGACCGCCAAAGGGAAAAAGCTCTATGCCGGCCTCGACGCCAAGGCCCATGCTTCCGTCGCCGCTTTGTTGCGCGGCAAGCCGGAAGGCGAACAGCGCCTGCTGGCCGAAGCCGCCGGAACTCTCGAACGGCTTCTCGGCGCCGGCGTCCCGGAGGCAGCCCCGCTGCTGATCCGCCCGCCTCAGCCCGGCGACCTCGGCTGGATCGTGCACCGCCACGGGGCCGCCATCGCCAAGGAATTCGGCTGGGACACGCGCTTCGAAGCCGTCATCGCGGAAATCCTGGGCCAATACGGCCGCCACCCCGGCCGCGAACAGGGCTGGGTGGCCGAGCGCGGCGGCACCATCCTGGGCTCGGTCTTCCTCATGCCGGAGGACGAGAGCACGGCAAGGCTGCGCGTGCTTTACGTCGAACCGGCCGCCCGCGGCCTCGGCCTGGGGAAAAAGCTGGTCGATCTTTGCATCGCCTTCGCGCGCCAGGCCGGCTACGCCAGGATCGTCTTGTGGACGCACGAATTCCAGAAAGCGGCGCGGAACATCTATCAAGGCGCAGGCTTCCGCCTGGTGGAGCAGGCGGAAAGCAACAGCTTCGGCGTTCCCGCCGTCAGCGAGACCTGGGAACTGGACCTCAAGCCGCAATCGCGCTGAGGCCGGCTTCCCGCGCGATGCCGATCTTTTCCAGCATACCCACCAGCTCGCTGATGGCCGCATCGGTGTCGGCCTGGCCGCCCTGCTGGGCGACATAGAATCTCAGGAAACCGGGGCGCGAGAGAAAACCCAGCATGGCTTCGCGCGCCCGGGTCGAGAGCATGGGCTCGGTGAAGCTGTCGGACTCGAACAGGCGCAACAGCAGCTCCGCCTTCTCGGCGGGGCTGCCGGGCTTCTTCTCGATGGATTCGAACAGCTTTCCGCTTTCCGCCACGGCGCAGGCGAGGCGGTCCAGCGTTTCCGCCAGTTCGCTGCGCTTGGGTTCCTGGAAACCGGACTGGCGCAGCCGCAGGTGGAGCGCGGCCAAGCGCTGCAGCCGGGGCAGCAGGGGGATTTTGCCCTGCTTGAAATATTCCTCGAAGGCCGCGCTCTGTACAATGGGAAAGACGAAACTGACGAGCAAGCGCTTGTTCTCGGCGCCGATGATGTTCTCTTCGACGAAAAGCATCCGCTCCAGCTTCTCGTCCGGCGTCAAATTGCCCGCAAGGAATTCGCCCAGCGTCTCGTGGGTGATGAGGCGCTTGGACCGCATCACGAAGGCGTTCACCAGATCCTCGTGGGAAAGGTATTTGCCCACGCCGCACACCATGCTGTTGGCGATGCGGCGCAGCGTCATGAATTCTTCCCGCAGGGATTCGGGACAAAGCCGCCTGTTGCTGCGGAATTCCTTGGTGATGCGGGCGGCGATGGCGCCGCGCGAATCCGGCAGCCGGTCGGCGGCGAAGCGCTTGGTCAGCGAGATCAGGCCCAGGCCCGCTGCGGCGGGATCGGGCTCTCGGCCGAGGAAAAGCCTGACCAGGCTCTCGATGGCGGCGCCGAAATTCTTCTGGGGCCCGATCAGCTCGTGCAGCGCCGCCGAGCCGCTGAGGATTTCGGAGATGACGGTATCGACGCTGGAAAGCAGGAGCTGCGCCCCTTGACCGTCTTCGCCGGCCTCGTCCATCAGGGCGAGCAGGCGGAAGACCTTTTCGTCCCAGCCCTCGGCGTCCTTGAGATGGGCCGCCAGCGCCCCGTTGAAGAGATAGCGCCCGTCGCTTTCGCCGGCCAGTTTTTCCGCCAGGGCGCCGAAGGCGCCGGGCTTGGCAAGCGGGAAGCGCGCCTTGCGCGCGTCGCGATAGACGCGCTGGAAGGCCTTGTTGGTCAGCGCGATCAGCGACTTGATGATCTGCTGCACCGGCACGCTGGAAGAGGCGGCCTGGGCCACGGCGATCTTCTGGATGGCGTGCTGCAACAGCGTGCCGCTGGCTTCCAGCTTTTCCAGCATGTCGGCGCGATGGCCGAGCTCGCTGACGGTGAGCTTGTGGCGCGCCAGGAAATCCGGGATCAGCCGGGCGATGGTCTTGCGCGCATGATAGGAATAGAAGTCGTCGGGCTTGAAGCAAGGCAAGGCGTGCGGCACGTCTTCCTGTTCCGGCGTCAGCTTCATCTTGTTGTGGCCGTCCTCGAAAATCTTGAGGGAGAGGTAATCGCCGCTCTCCTCGTTATAGGTCTCCTTGACCACCTTCACGCCGGTGACGTCCTCGCCCATCAGCTGCTTGGCATAGGTGATGGCGTCGTCGCGGGTGTTGCGGACCTCGACGAGTTTCCAGCCGCCTTTCGAACCCCGGCGCGAGAAAATCTCGAAATGCACGCTCTGCGCCATGCGCCGGCGGTCCTTTGGTGAAGGCAAACCTGAAACGGGACCTTACGGACGCGGCTTTAAATGCGCGTTAAATCTGCACGCGCGATGCGCGTGCGAGGCGTGAATTTATGCCGCAAAGCGGACAGGCGGGATCGGGCTTGAGGACGACGCTGCGAAAGCGCGTCTCCAACGCCTCATATATCAGCAGGTGTCCATGGAGGCTTTTTCCCGCACCGGTTATTTCCTTGATGATTTCGAGGGCTTGCAGCGTGCCCATGACGCCCGCGGCCGCGCCCAGCACGCCCGTTTCGGTGCAGGGACGCGCCGTGCCGCGCGGCGGCGGCTCTGGTATGAAGCAGCGGTAACAGGGCCTGCCTTGCGGCTTGAAGGTGGCGAGCTGGCCGGAAAACTCGCTGACGGCGGCGCTCACCAGCGTCTTGCCGGCGAAGTGACAGCTGTCGGCCACCAGGAAACGGGTGTCGAAATTGTCCGAGCCGTCGGCCACGATGTCGTAGCCGGCGATCAGCGCTTCGGCATTGCCGGGCTCCAGTTTGACGGCATGTTTCACGACCTCGACATGGGGATTGATCGCCTTGGCCGCGTCGGCGGCGGAGTCGGTTTTCAGGCGGCCGATGTCACCGGTGCGATGGGCGATCTGGCGCTGCAAGTTGGAAAGCGTGACGGCGTCGAAATCGGCGATGCCGATGGTGCCCACCCCGGCCGCCGCCAGGTAAAGGATCACCGGGCTGCCCAGTCCGCCGGCGCCCACCACCAGCACCTTGGCGGCCTTCAGCTTCATCTGTCCCACCCCGCCCACTTCGCGCAGCACGATGTGGCGGGCATATCTTTCCAGGTCTGTATCCGAGAAACTCATGGCTGAAGCTCATAAACCATTTGCAGCCGTATGGCTGCCGCGCAAGATTCCATCTCCGGAGCCGGATATGATGCGACAATCCCGACCCTATCAATTCTCGCCTCTATCCGGGAAATAATCGACCACCAATCGGCCATTGTGGCGTAACAAAGCTCCACATGGTTTGGCAGTGCGAAAGGATCGGCATGTCGGAATTTGGCGCCCAATTGGAAGCTCACGGCCTGAAGGAGCTGAAATCGGTCTATTGGAATCTCAGCGCGCCGACGCTGTACGAAATGTCGATCGCGCGCGGCGAGGGCAGGCTGGCCAAGGGCGGGCCTCTGGTGGTGCTGACCGGCCAGCACACGGGACGCTCGGCCTCCGACAAATACATCGTCAAGGATGAAGCCAGCGCCCCCACCATCTGGTGGGACAACAACAAGGCGCTCGATCCGGACTGCTTCACCCGCCTGCACGAAGACATGATGGAATTCGCCCGCGGCCGCGAGCTGTTCGTGCAGGACCTGGTGGGCGGCGCCGATCCCACCCATCGCCTGCCGGTGCGCATCGTCACCGAATACGCCTGGCATTCGCTGTTCATCCGCCACCTGCTGATCCAGCCCGATGCGGAAACGCGCGCCTCCTTCATGCCCTCCTTCACCGTGATCGATCTGCCCAGCTTCAAGGCCGATCCGGCGCGCCACGGCTGCACCACCTCCACCATCATCGCGCTCGATTTCTCCCGCCGCATGGTCTTGATCGCGGGCACCTCCTATGCCGGCGAGATCAAGAAATCGGTCTTCTCCATCCTCAATTACCTCTTGCCGCCCAAGGGCGTGATGCCGATGCATTGCTCGGCCAACGAAGGCGACAAGGGCGACGTGGCGATCTTCTTCGGGCTTTCGGGCACGGGCAAGACGACGCTGTCGGCCGATTCCTCGCGCACCCTGGTGGGCGACGACGAGCACGGCTGGGGTCCGGGCGGCGTCTTCAATTTCGAAGGCGGCTGCTATGCCAAGGTGATCCGCCTCTCGCGCGACGCCGAGCCGGAGATTTACGCCACCACCGAACGCTTCGGCACGGTGCTGGAGAACGTGGTGATGGACGCGGAAAGCGGGGCGCTCGACCTCGACGACGACCGCTACACCGAGAACACGCGCGCGGCCTATCCCATCCACTACATCCCGCACGCCAGCGAAACGGGCTGCGTCACCCATCCGGCCAATGTCATCATGCTGACGGCCGACGCCTTCGGCGTCTTGCCGCCCATCGCCAAGCTGACGCCCAGCCAGGCGATGTATCACTTCCTGTCCGGCTTCACCTCGCGCCTGGCGGGCACCGAGAAGGGCATCGGCAAGCATCCCGAGCCCACCTTTTCCACCTGTTTCGGCGCGCCCTTCATGCCGCTGCACCCATCCGTCTACGGCAACCTGCTGCGCGACCTGATCGACGAGCACGATTGCGACTGCTGGCTGGTCAACACCGGCTGGAACGGCGGGGCGGCCTCGGACGGCGGCAAGCGCATGCCGATCAAGGTGACGCGCGCCCTGTTACACGCCGCCCTCGACGGCTCGCTGGCGCTGGCCCAGTGGAAGCACGATCCGGTGTTCGGCTTCCGCATTCCGGTGGCGGTGGCGGGCGTCGATACCGCCATCCTCAACCCGCGCGACACCTGGGCCGACAAGGACGCCTACGACGCCCAGGCCAGGAAGCTGGCCGGCATGTTCCGCGGCAACTTCAAGAAGTTCATCCCCTTCGTGGACGAGCGCGTGCTGCGCGCAGCCGACCACATCGCCCAGGCGGCGGGGTGATTTGAGCGAGGGTTAATCGTCCCTTTCTGCCCCCGCGGGGGAAGTGGTTTGCGTCGCGGCGCTGCGCAAACCGAAGGGGGCAGCCTCAATGCTTGGTGGCTTTGCCGTCCCAGAAGGCTTTCACCTTGGTGAAGAAGCCTTCGCATTCGGGCTGGCAGCCGCTGCCGGCCGCCTCGAAGGCGCGCAGCATCTCCTTCTGCGCCTTTGATAATTTGACCGGCGTCTCCACCTGGATCTCGACAAAGAGATCGCCGGCCAGCCCGCCGCCGCGCAGCACCGGCATGCCTTTGCCGCGCAGGCGGAACTGGCGTCCCGATTGGGTGCCTTCCGGGATCGAAATCTTGCTGCGCCCGCCGTCCAGCGTGGGCACTTCCACGGCGCCGCCCAGCGCCGCGGTGACGAAGGACACCGGCATGCGGCAATAAAGGTCGTGGCCGTCGCGCTGGAAGATCGGGTGCTGGCCCACCGAGAGGAAGACATACAAATCGCCGTTGGGTCCGCCGCCGAACCCGGCCTGGCCTTCGCCGGACAGGCGGATGCGCGTGCCTTCCTCGACGCCGGGCGGAATTTCCACCGCCAGGGTGCGCTCCTTCTGCACATGGCCCGAGCCGCCGCAATTCTTGCAAGGCTTCCTCACGATGCGCCCGCGCCCCTGGCATTGCGGGCAGGTGCGCTCGATGGTGAAGAAGCCTTGGCTGGCCCGTACCTTGCCGTGTCCGTTGCAGCTGGGGCAGGTCTCGGCCGACGTGCCCGGCTCGGCGCCCGAGCCGCGGCAGACATCGCAAGCCACGGCGGAGGGCACCTTGATCTCGGCCCGGCTGCCGGAAAACGCTTCTTCCAGGCTGACGTCCAGATTGTAGCGCAGGTCGCCGCCGCGGTTCTGGCGCCGCCGCCCGCCGCCCATCATCTCGCCGAAGAGGTCTTCGAAGACATCGGCGAAGGAGCCGGCGAAGTCGAAGGGGTTGCCGCCGCCATGGCCGTTGCCCATGCCGTGCTCGAAGGCGGCGTGGCCGAAGCGGTCGTAAGCGGCGCGCTTCTGCTCGTCCTTCAGGACGTCGTAGGCTTCGTTGATTTCCTTGAATTTGACTTCGGCGGAGTTGTCGCCCGGATTACGATCCGGATGCAGCTCCATGGCCAGCTTGCGATAGGCCGATTTGATCTCGGCGATCGGCGCGCCTTTCTGACAGCCTAGAACTTCGTAGTAGCAGCGTTTGCTCATCGGCCTTACGCAAAAAAACTCTTCCGCCGCCCTTTCGAGATCAAAAGAGCGGCGGAACAAGGAAGGTTACGAATTCTTCTTGGAATCGTCGACTTCGGAGAACTCCGCATCGACGACGTTGTCGTCCTTGGGCTGTTCGGCAGCCGCGCCGTCGCCGCCCGTGCCGGGGGCGCCGGCCGCCTGCTGCGCCTTGTACATGGCCTCGCCCAGCTTCATCGAAGCCTGGGCCAGCGCTTGCGTCTTCTGCTGGATGGCGGCGGCATCGTCGGTTTTCAGCGTTTCCTTGAGCGCCGCCATGGCGTCCTCGATGGCCCGCTTTTCGTCGTCGCCGATCTTGGAGCCGTGCTCCGCCAGCGCCTTTTCGGTGGTGTGGACCAGGGCATCGGCCTGGTTCTTGGCTTCGGCCAGCGCCTTGCGGTTCTTGTCTTCCGCGGCATGGGCCTCGGCTTCTTGTACCATCTTCTTGATGTCGGAATCGGAAAGCCCGCCCGAAGCCTGGATGCGGATCTGCTGTTCCTTGTTGGTGGCCTTGTCCTTGGCGGTCACCGAGACGATGCCGTTGGCGTCGATATCGAAGGTGACTTCCACCTGCGGCACGCCGCGCGGGGCCGGGGGGAGGCCCATCAGGTCGAACTGGCCGAGCAGCTTGTTGTCGGCCGCCATCTCGCGCTCGCCCTGGAAGACGCGGATGGTGACGGCCGTCTGGTTGTCTTCGGCGGTCGAGAAGATCTGCGACTTCTTGGTGGGGATGGTGGTGTTGCGGTCGATCAGCCGGGTGAAGACGCCGCCCAGGGTCTCGATGCCGAGCGAGAGGGGCGTGACGTCGAGCAGCAGCACGTCCTTGACTTCGCCCTTGAGCACGCCCGCCTGGATGGCGGCGCCGATGGCGACCACTTCGTCGGGGTTGACGCCCTTGTGCGGCTCTTTGCCGAACACCTGCTTGACGACTTCCTGCACCTTGGGCATGCGGGTCATGCCGCCCACCAGGATGACTTCGTCGATCTGGCTGGCGGAGACGCCGGCGTCTTTCAGCGCCTGGCGCACCGGCCCGACCGTGCGCTGGATCAGCTCGTCCACCAAAGCTTCCAGCTTGGCGCGGGTGATCTTGATGGTGAGATGCTTGGGACCGGAAGCGTCCGCCGTGATGAAGGGCAGGTTGACTTCGGTCTGCATGGCGCTGGAGAGCTCGATCTTGGCCTTTTCCGCGGCGTCCTTCAGGCGCTGCAAGGCCAGACGGTCGCTCCGCAGGTCGATGCCGTTTTCCTTTTTGAACTCGTCGGCCAGGTAATTGACGATGCGCTGGTCGAAATCCTCGCCGCCCAGGAAGGTGTCGCCGTTGGTGGACTTCACCTCGAAGACGCCGTCGCCGATTTCGAGCACCGAAATATCGAAGGTACCGCCGCCGAGGTCATAGACCGCGACGGTGCCGGTTTTCGTCTTGTCGAGGCCGTAGGCCAGTGCCGCGGCGGTGGGCTCGTTGATGATGCGCAGGACTTCCAGCCCTGCGATCTTGCCCGCATCCTTGGTGGCTTGGCGCTGGGCGTCGTTGAAATAAGCGGGAACCGTGATCACGGCCTGGGTGATCTTTTCGCCCAGATGGGCCTCGGCGGTCTCCTTCATCTTCTGCAGGATGAAGCCGGAGATTTCGGATGGGGCGTAGCGCTTGCCCTCGCGCCCCGCCACCCAGGCGTCGCCGTTGTCGGCTTTGACGATCTTGTAGGGAACCATGCCCGTGTCTTTCTGGGTCATGGGATCGTCGAAGCGCCGCCCGATCAGACGCTTGATCGCGAAATAGGTGTGTTCGGGGTTGGTGACCGCCTGCCGCTTGGCGGGCTGGCCGATCAGCCGCTCGCCGTCATTGGTAAACGCCACGATGGAAGGCGTGGTACGGGCGCCCTCTGAATTCTCGATGACCTGGGGGGCCGAGCCCTCCATGACCGCAACGCACGAATTGGTCGTGCCGAGGTCGATGCCGATCACTTTCGCCATAGTTTTTTCCTTCCTTTCGGGCAGCGGGTCTTGGGCCTCTTAAGAGCGCCTGGAGGTGCCCGCCCCACAGAAATGGCGGCAAAGGGCGGAAAAGCCCTTCACCGCGGTTTAACGGTATATAGGGAGGGGGTTACCGGCTCGCAAGGTCGTGAGGCATTTTGCAGCCCCGTAATTTTACGGACTAAGTAAGCTTCTGGAAAGGGTTAGGGCGGTCGCCCCCGCCGCCCAACCCGTCCATATTGTTACCCTAATGCGGTACGATCCCTAGCGCTTGGTGTGGGCGGCCAGCACCTCTGCGATGCAGGCGGAAATTTTCTTAGCCGCCCCGATATGCAGGAATTCGTTGGGGCCATGGGCATTGGAGCCGGGCCCCAGGACGCCCGTCACCACGAACTGGGTACCGGGATATTTCTCGCCCAGCAGCCCCATGAAGGGGATCGAACCGCCTTCGCCCATGAAGGCGGGCGGCTTGCCGAAATGGGAGTGGGAGGCCGCTTCCAGGCTCTTCTCCAGCCAGGGGGCGAGGCTGGGGGCGTTCCAGCCGGATTGCCCGGCCTCGGCCGTAAAGGACACCTCGGCGCCGTAAGGCGGATCGGCCTCCAGGACCTTTTTCAGCGCCTTGACGGCGGCAGCGGCATCGCAACTGGGCGGGGTGCGCAGCGACAGCTTGGCGGTGGTGTAGGGCAACAGCACGTTGCCGGCGTTGCCGGGGGCGGGATAGCCGTCCATGGCGATCACCGCCAGTTGCGGCATCCAGGTGCGGTTGAGGATCATCTCCACGGGGCTATCGGCCATCGGCCGCGTCTTGCCGGCGAAGGGCAGGCGGTTGAAGACCTCGTCCCCCAGGGCGGCGGCGGCGGCCTTGGCCTGGGCCAGCCGGTCGGGGGGCACGGCGGCGAAGAGGTCCCCGAGCTTCATCTTGCCGGTGGCTTCGTCCTCGATGCGCGACAGCAATTGCCTGAGGATGCGGAAGGAGGAGGGCACGATGCCGCTGGCATCGCCCGAATGCACCCCTTCGTTCAGTACACGGATGTTCAGTGTTCCGGCGGCGATGCCGCGCAGCGAGGTGGTGAGCCAGAGCTGCTCGTAATTGCCGCAACCGGAATCGAGACAGACCACCAGATCGACGGCGCCGATGCGATCCGAAAGCGCGTTGATGTAGTATTCGAGGTCGGGCGAACCGGATTCCTCGCCCGCTTCGATGGTGATGACGCAGCGCGCATGGGGCGTGCCGGATTGCTGCAAGGCCAGCAGCGCCGACAGCGCCGCGAACAGGGCATAGCCGTCATCGGCGCCGCCGCGGCCGTAAAGCTTTCCCTCGCGCAGCACCGGCGTCCAAGGGCCGAGGCCCTCCGACCAGCCCTTCATCTCCGGCTGCTTGTCGAGATGGCCGTAAAGCAGCACCGTGCCCGGCGCGGTTCCCGGCACCTCCACGAAGATCAGCGGCGTGCGCCCGGCAGGTTTCAGCGCTTCCACCTTGGCGCCCGGCAATCCGGCCACGGCCTTGCGCGCCCAGGCCTCGAACATCGCCACGGCCTTGCTCATGTGGCCGTGCTTCTCCCAATCGGGATCGAACATCTGCGAGACGTTGGGGATGCGGATGTAGTCGCTCAGCACCGGAACGATGTCCTGGTCCCAGAGGCGGTCGAGGAAGGGGGTGATGGTCATGGTGACACTCGCTGAATTGAGGTGGGAACATCCTCATGCTTCGACAGGCTCGGCATGAGAATTAAGAATACCCCTCACCCTGAGCTTGTCGAAGGGTAAGGGTACTACAGGCTGGCGACCAGGGCGGCGTTATAGACTTCGGTCATCATGGCGCCGAGGGAGACGATCTGGACGGATTTTTCGAGGCCGACCAGGAAGGGTCCCAGCATGGAAACGCCGCCGACATGGCGCAGCAGCTTGGTGGCGATCTGGGCCGAGTGCACCGCGGGCATGACGAGGACGTTGGCGGTGTCGGTCAGGCGGCAGAAGGGATAATGCGCCATCTTGGTGCGATCCAGCGCCACGTCCACGGCCATTTCGCCGTCATATTCGAAATCCACCTGGCGCTTGTCGAGGATGTTCACCGCCTCGACGATACGCTCGCTGCGTTCGGAGCGCGGGAAGCCGAAGGTGGAGGAGGCCAAGAGCGCCACGCGCGGCACCTGGCCGAAGCGCCGCGCCACGCGTGCCGCCTGCATGGCGATGTCGGCCAGCTGGTCCGAAGTCGGCAGTTCGTGCACGCTGGTATCGGCGGCGAAGACGATGCGCCCCTTGGCGAAGATCACCAGCACCCCCATCGGCCGCTGGCCGGGCGGGGAGGCGAGCACTTGACGCACATCGCCGAGGGCGGCGTTGTAGGCGCGGGTGACGCCGGTGACCATGGCGTCGGCCTCGCCCGCCGCCAGCATGGAGGCGGCGTAGATGTTGCGGTCGTTGGTCACCATGCGCACGCAGTCGCGGTAGAGGGCGCCGTGGCGCTGCAGCTTCCTGTACAGCGCCTCGATATAGGGCCCCGCCTCGGCGGCGGAGTAGGGCACGCGGACATCCAGCTCCATCCCTTCCAGCCCCGCCCCCCGGATCGCGCCCTTCACCTGCTCGGTGCGGCCGATCAGGATGGCCTTGCCGAGGCCCGCCTGCTGGAAGGCGGCGGCGGCGCGCACCACGCAAGGTTCTTCGCCTTCGGCGAAGACCACGCATTTGGGCTTGGCGCGCACGCTGGCGGTGAGCTGGTGGAACAGATTGGCGGAGGGATCGAGCCGCGCCGAAAGTTCGGTGCGGTAGGTGTCGAGATCGGGAATGCTGCGACGCGCCACCCCGGTCCTGATCGCCGCCTCGGCCACCGCCGAAGGCACCCGGGAGATCAAACGCGGGTCGAAGGGCGAGGGAATGATGTAATCCGGGCC
>Ga0187810_10000359_pt1 | contig 18470 bp, 15 predicted proteins | sample NC_wetland_sal_i_9_FD_132963 | JGI IMG/M metagenome (GOLD analysis project Ga0187810, IMG submission 132963) | Wetland sediment microbial communities from Neuse River Estuary, North Carolina, USA - ASW_5 | ecosystem: Environmental > Aquatic > Freshwater > Wetlands > Sediment | place: USA: North...
CCGCGGCCAATCGAGTTGCGGGTTTTCCTTTCCCGCACGGCGGCAGGCATAGCGCCAGATCTCCAATTCCTGGCCCCAGAAATAGACGGCCCCGGCGCGGATGTTCTCCTGCATCCGCCGCACCTCGGCGAGCTTGTGCGGCTCGACGAATTTCTCCCAGATGTCGGCCTGCAGCGTATCGACGGGACCGGCGGGCCGCCAGGCGAGCGCATCGGCCTTGACCGTTTCCAGCTTGGCCCGGGCGGCTTCGGGCAATTGCAGGAAGATGCCGGACGCCTCGATCAGCGCCAGGATGTCGGCATCGCGTTCGACCACGGTGACGTGCTCGACCTCGCTTTTCAGCGCGGCGTTGGCCGCCAGCCAGCCCATGCCCATGCCGAGCACGACGGTATGGCCGCGCGCCGCCGAGAGCCCGATCTCCTGGCTTTCGATTTCGGAGGGCGTCATCGACATCCACGAGGTCCGTCCTTCCGCCCCCGGTCCCGCCAGGATGACGGTGCCGGCGATGCGGTAGGGTTTCCCCCAATAGCCCGGCGATGCCGCCATCATGATCCGCCGGATGGTCCACGGCCCGCGCGACAAGGCGGGATAGCGCGGCAGCCACAGCGCGGTGCGGAACTCGCCCAGCAAGGCGTGGGGATCGTAGGTCGTGCCGTCGGTCATGGCTTCCCCCTTTCGCCGCCGCACAGCCTGCCGTTCTCCAGCATGAGGACGCGGTCGCAGAACCGAAGGCTTTCGGGGCGGTGTGCGATCATCACGATGGCGGGACGGGGCGACAGCCTCCGCAGGCGTTCGAGGATTTCGCGTTCGCCAGCCACATCGACCGCATTGCTGGCTTCGTCGAGGATGAGCAGGCGAGGGTTTCGCAGCACGGCCCGCGCCAGGGCGATGCGCTGGCGTTCGCCGCCGGACATCAGCGTGCCGCGTTCGCCCGCCACGGTGTCGAGCCCATGTTCCATCCGGCGCACGAACCCGGCGCCCGCCAGTTCGAGGGCTTGCCACATCGCTTCTTCGCTGGCCGCCGGATTGGCCCAGGCGAGATTGCGCCGCACCGTATCGTGAAAGAGGAAGGGGTCCTGCGAGACATAGCTGATGGAGGAACGCCATCCCGTCTGCGTGGTTTCGTCCAGGACCCGTCCGCCCACCGTGATGCGCCCCGCTTGCGGCGGAAACAGCCCCGCCAGCAGATCGGCAAAGGTCGTCTTGCCCGCACCCGAAGGCCCGCCCAGCCCCAGGAATTCGCCGGGCGCGATGCTCAGGTTGAGATCGTACACCCCGCGCGGCGCCTCGCCGTCTTCGCCATGCGCGAAGGACACGGCGTCGAAGACCACCGCGCCCGCGGGCGGCACGACGTTCCCCGCCGGCGGTTCCTTGGCCGCCGACAATTCGCCGATCAGCTCGCGCACTTTTTCGTAAGCGGGCAGGGCATGGGCAAGCTGCTGGGCGTTTTGCTGAACCTGTATGGCAGGCCCGCTCATCCTGGCGACGATCACCAGAAGGGCGATGAGAACCGGCGGCGAGGTATGGAAGATGCCGAACCCAGCCAGCACCAGTCCCGCCCCCACCAGCGCCGAGATGGTGGTCAGCCCGATCTGGCTGCCGGTCTGCCGGCGGATGAATTCGATCTGCCGGGCGGTGAGGTCCTGCTGGGTGCGATGGAATTCGGCAAGGTAGCTGCCTTGCAGGTTCTGGCTGACGGCGGTTTTGAGCCCGCCCAGGAACTGCGCCGTGCTGTCGAGGAGCGTGAGATTGGCGTTGGTGACATAGCTGCCCAAGAGGCGCGCCCGGCGCAGCACGGGGATCAGGGCCAGGAAGCTCGCCGCCGCCAGGGCCAGGGCGAGAAGGGCGAGCAGCGGGTTGAGCAGGAGGGCCAGCACGCCTTGCGCCGCCAGCACGGCAACGGCGGCAAGGCCTTGCAGCAAGGCATTGGCCGCGACGCCGATGCGCTGGATGTCGCCGCTCATCAGATGGGTGATGCGGGCATGGCGCAGCCGCACCACCTGATCCCAGCGCGCCGCCGCCAGGCGCTCGGTGACGCAGAAACGCCGGCTCTCCACGAAACCGATCCGCAGCTCCGCCAGAAGGATGCCGCGGCGCGACACCACCACGGCCCTGAGCAGCATCAAGAGCACGAAGACCGCCATCAGCAGCAGCAGCCGTCCGAACGGCGTGGCGATGCCGAAGAAGGCGAACACCCCGTCCGCCAGGTGATGCAGGCGGCCGGGCCCCGTACCGGTCACCACGCCCAGCAGCGGCACGATCAGCATCAGCCCCAGGCCTTCGAGAGCCGCGCACAGCGCCACGAACACCGCCGCCGCCGCGCCCTTGCGCCCGGCATAAGCGGCCAGGTCGCGCAGGAAACGGAGCACGCAAGGCATAAGCTTCGCAGGCGCTGGGGAATCGGCGCTCATGACTGCAATCTAGAATGGAACGGGCCGAAAATCTCGCCTTCAGGCCGGGCGCCACTCCATCAGCCAATAGGGACCGGTTTCGCCGATCTCCTTAAAGCCCAGGCGGCGGTAGAGATTTTGCGCCGGGTTGAACTTCTCGACATGGATCGAAACGGTCTTGCCGGCGGTTCCGGCCTCGGCCTGCACGGCCTTGAGTAAGGCGCCGCCCACGCCCGCGCCGCGCAGCTCGGGCAAGAGCGAAATATCGACGATGCGGTGATCCTTGGGGCCGCGGAAGACGTAAAGCCGTCCCACCGCTTCGCCGTTGCGTTCCACGATGAGGAATTCGGCGTCCCAATAATGGGTGTTGTAATGGGCGGTCTGCATGCGGAACTGATCGGCCAGGAAGGCGCGCTTGGCGTCTTGCGGCCAGTCCAGCGGCTCCACCTCCGGCAGGCGCACGCTGAAATACAGCCGTTCCAGGAAGGCGTAATCCTCCTCCCGCTGCGGCCGCAGGGCGAAGCCTGCGGCGCGCAAGGCGGGAGGAATTTCCACGCCGGAAACCCGATCCAGCATCGTCTGCCGGTCCGTTACGGCCTGGTGGGATAGATGCCGTAGAGACAGATGCAGAAGTTCAGCGGCAGGTAAGGATGGCGGTTCTCATGCCCCTGGCCTAGGCCCGTAGAGCCCAGAGGGTTCTTCAAGGGCGTGGTATGCCCCAGATCGAACGGCGCATAGGTCGCAAACACTTTGTTGCCGGCCGATTCCCCGTGCGACAACCAGTTGTTGGTAGGATCGTCGACGATGTCCGCTGGCGTACTGGTGGCTTGCGCGGTCACCGTGTGGTTGTGTTGCGGAATTTGGGACGTCGTCAATGTCACCGTCTTCGAGCCCACGCTGGCGGCCTGCAGCGAGCGCGGCGTCAGCCCGGGACCGGTGCCGGTCCCCATCGGGGCGGCTCCGGGGTCCTGAGTCGCGGCTGCCAGGTTGGGCAGCTTGAAGCTCACATTCGGCGTACCGCCGTAGAGGTTGCCGATAAGAGAATAAAGCGCTTGGTTCTGCGACACCGCTATTTCCAGACCGTTGCAATAGGCCCAATCCATGGGTGGAAAGGTGTAGGGCAGAATCCTGATTTCGCCGGTATAGCTGTCCATTGTAAGTCTGCTCCCATTAATTGCGCTGCGGATAAAGGCCGTTGACGCAGATGATGAAGGTCACCGCGAAGCTCTGCATCATGTTGTTGTGCGCCAGGCCGCTGCCGATCTGCTCGACCGCTTTGGGGTCCATGTCGCGATTCTGCGCGGGACTGGGCACTTTGGCAGGGGGCAGATAGTTGGCGGCAGTCGAAGGCGGCTTGGCCAGATTCACCGCATTGCCCGGCATCGCCATATCGGCCACCGTCGTGGAGGCCGCGATGGTATGGGTATGGGACGGAAGCTGGCTGGCATCCGTCAAAGCCACGGTTTCCGCGCCGTCCGTCTGGCCCAGCGTGCGAGCGGTCAAGCCGGTGCCGGTCCCTTGTCCGAGCGGCACGCGTCCGCGCAGGTCGGGAATGCCGAAGGTGGTCCTGCCGTCGCCGCCCCAGATCGTCCCGACCAGCGAATACAAAACCTGATAGGTGCTGATGCTCAGCAAGGTGCCGTCGCACAGATGCCAGTCCACCGGCGCGAAGGTGCCGGCAAACATGCGGATTTCGCCAACATAGTAGTCAGACATGGTTGCGTTCTCTCTTGTTCCGGTTGCCGTGATCCGTTCACTGTCGCGTCGGATAAAGGCCGCTCAATGCGATGCAGAAATTGACCACCGTGTAGGGCTGCATGTTGTTGTGCGGAGCGTTGTTTCCGGCGGAGGCTACCGAGCCGCCTGTAAGGCCGACACTGGCGGCAGCGCCGCTGTAGATCGGCCAGGTCTTGTTGTTCGTGTCGGGCTTGACGGTCGCCAAAACGTTGCCTAGCGCATTGGGGACGGTGGCGGTGTTCGTCGTCGCATACAAGGTATGGATATGCGGCGGCAGGGTGTCTACGCCCAATGCAACCGTCTCCGCGCCGCCCGCAAAGCGTACGTTTTGATAGCCGACACCATAGACGGGGGTGCGGCCCCTGAGATCCGGCAGGCCGAAGGTCTTGGAGCCGTCGCCACCGAATTGCGTCTGAAGCAGCGCATAGAGCGCCGCATTCTGCTGAATCTGCATGGTGGCGCCGTTGCAGAGCGCCCATCCCTTCGGTGGCCAATCGAATGAAAACACGCGGATTTCTCCGAGAAAATTGTCGGACACGCGCTCCTCCTGTTGAATGATTGCAAGTCGCTTCGATACTAACCAGTAGTTGTACAATGTTCGATTTTTACCTTAAGTACAATATCTAAAGTTGAATAATTTGATTAACCGTTATCAATGGTTGTCCATGTGAATGCCAATCGTCGCGCCTTGCTGCCCGCTTGGCGCTGTTGGGGGCAAGCGGCAGAAGACACTCATATTTGGAAGGAGGTCGGGATTTCCTCGTTTTTCCAGCTTACGTGGCCGTCCCATAAATCTGAGAATATCACTAAGATAAATGTCATGACGGCCCTCATGTCACCGCGAGGCCGGCGCCGCCACCGGGGGTTATCCTGTCGCCGTTCGATTCAGCACTTGTTTTAAAGACAGTTAGACAATGGCTTTTCCTCGATATCCGGGACGTAAAAAAGGGTGCCGAAAACCCCTGGCACAACACTCATGACGGGGAAAATCCAACTGTATTCCTGTTGTTTTCGGTGCCGCGGATAACCAATGTACAGTTGAAACAGTTGGCGCATACACGGGTATCTGTTACAGTAATATTGACCAATTCGGACGGAGTTTGAAGGGGGTTATATGGGTATAGGTGGAAACGAAGATGTTCACGTAGGGGGCGATTCTGCGCGCACTGTCCGTCGGGAATGGGTGACACCCGAATTCAGCCGGATCGAACTGACGGCCGCTTCGGGTAGCGTCGGCCGCGAGGTGCCTACCGACACAAGCAGCAACACCTGATGGTGGTTTTTCTTTCTGTTACCTCTGTTGCTCGATGAACCGGCGCATAAAACGGGCAGCCGTGACAATGATGAGAAATCGTCTGTAGCGGTTGGAGATGGGGTCCTGATAGGCGAGCGCCATCGGCCATGCGGCCAGCATCTGCCTGAGCCAGGCAATATCTAACGCCGCCGCAATGCGTGGGTTGGCGGCCAGCTTTTCGACCTCCTCCTGCAAGGCGGGCAGTGCCCGGGTTGCCGCGTCGAACCATTCGGCCGCCTGCTGGCCGGCGTGGTGCCGCTGGTCGAGGGTGAAGCCGGGCAGTCTGTCCCGCATGGCGCGGCGCAACAGCCATTTCGTCTCGCCGCAGTAGAGGAACTGCCGCTCGGGAACGGCCATGCGAAAGGCGATCATGCGCTTATCTGCGGCCGGATCGCGCGTTTCGACATCGAAGGCGGCCAGCGTGCAGCCCCAGATCGCGGAGAGGTCCGGTGTCTGTGAGCAGACGACCCGCATCATGCGATCGTCCAGTCGGCGGGCATTGGTGGGATTGGCGGGCCTGTCCCGGCCAATACGCTTCAGCTGACGGGCCGTGAACCATCCCGGATGAATTCCGCAGCGTATCAGTTCGGTCGTCGCCGGCCATCCGCGCAGGAAGAGGGAGGCTTCCCACAGCCAGTCCGGAAGGTAGGGCCCGAAGCTCAGTACCGCCAGACGGCGATAGCGCATGCCGTTGCGGCGGTGCAGGCCGTTCCATTCGCGGGCCAGCTCCAGAAATTCCCCCCGGCGCGCGAGCTGCGGCAGCCGAACCATGCCGTCATGGCTGAGGGTGCGGTTGCCGAAGCCGCCGCTGAGCATGACGCGAATGCCGTGCGTTCTGGCGGCAAGGTTGAGCTGCTCGATCCATCCGACATTGGCATAGGCTCGACGTGGGGTTTCGAACACGGCGCTGTGGCGATCATACACCTCGAAATCCAGGACCGGCCCGGCTTCGACCGGCACATGCTCGAAACCGTACAGCGCGGCCAGCTTTGCGGCAGGCAGGCCTTCGTTGACGATGGCGTCCGTTTTCAGCTTCGGCTTCCAGGTTTTGGGCGGGACCGCCGTGAAGGCCGCCAGCTTGCGTCCATCCTGCGCCAAGAGGCGGGCGGCCGTGACGGTCACCGTGGAACTGTCCAAACCGCTGCTGAGATAACTGCCGATGGGGTGGATCGTGCGCAACCGGCAGCGGACCGAGGCGTCGAGGATTTCGCGGAAGGCTTCCACGTAGTCTTCGTCGCGTTTGTAGTGCAGCTCGGGAATCGACAGCGGGTCCCAGTGGCGGATCGGACGCACAGCATCGCCCGACACGACGACGTTATGGGCGAGAGCCACGCGCGAAATGCCGGCATAGAAGGTTTTGTCGGGATCACGCGGAATGACCGCCAGATGCAGGAGGAATGCCTTGTCGTCGATGTCGCGCGGCACCGCGGGATTGGCGTAAAGACCCGAAATCGCCGTGGCGAACATGCAAAAACGCGAATTGGCGTGGAAGAACAGCGGCCGCGTCCCGATATGATCGCGCGCCAGCAACAGCTCCCGCTTGACGCCGTCCCATACCGCGAAAGCGAAATCGCCAAGCAGATGCGGCACGCAATCGCCGCCCCATTTTTCGAAGGCGGCCATGACATAAGCACTGTCAGGCCAGCCGCGGGCGCGTTCCGGCGCCAGGGACAGGAGCCGTGCCAGTTCCTCGCGGTTGTCGAGGCGCCCGTCGAACACCAGCTTGAAGCGCCCGCCGCCGCCCGCCAGCGGCTGGCTGTCGGCTTTGTCTTCCTCGGACAAAATGGTCTGCCGCCAGCCCAAAGCCGCCGCACCGCCGTCCCACAAGCCTTCGCCGTCTCGTCCGTGCAAATGCAACGCGGCAAGCGCCCGCTTGACCGCCGGCCCGGCCGGGCCGCCGTGCCAATCGATCATGCCGGCAATGGCGCTCACGGCGATAACGCCGCCGTTGCAGCCGCTTGCCGCGCCCCGCCGTTACAACGGCGGAAGCACGCGTTTGAGGCGCTCGAGCTTGGGTTCCACAAAGCGGCGCGCGCATGACCGCAACGCTGCGTCGGCGCGGACCTGCTTGTCCTCCGAATCATTCTTGAACTCCTGTTTGTTCGAGATGTTCTTGGAATGATATTTCGACAGTTCCTCCATCTGCCGCCGTTCGGCACCGCTGACTTCGAGCCCGAAAAACGGAGCCACCTTGTCCCATGCCGCCGCGGGCAAAGAACGGTAATCGAGCGTCCGCCCGTCCCGGATCGCACAGGCCGCTTCGCAAACGGCCCCGATTATGCGGGCCGTCATGTCCGGGCCGGTTCGCCGCTCGCAGTTCTCGAAGTCGGCGGGACGCAGATCGGCGGGGAACCACTCCGCTTGAAATACATTGTTCATCTGTGGCGGGGATTCGCATAGCGACACCAGAACCTCGACCGGATCGCGATGCAGGAATACCGCCGGTACGTTGGGAAAGGCGGCGGCAATTTTGTCGGTGTGAAAAGCGAAGAACGGCTGCCACTTCACCACCAGATGCCGCAGATCTCCTCCGATTGCACTGCCGTAAGCCGCCAGAAGATGCCGTATCCAGCGAATCTTGTCGGCGGGGGACCCGCTGCTGCTGGTCAGTGAAAAAAAAAGGATGGACTCGCGCAGCACATAGACGCCCGGCAGGACGGAGAGCAGCGACGAAAGCAGCGTCGAACCGCAGCGCCCCATATGGAATATCATTCCGGAAACCCGGTAATGCGAGGGCTCCGCCGGGATATCCTCCAAGGGACGTAGCGCCACAAGCTGCCGCCGCTTCACCGTGTGTCTCCAGAAGGGCTGCAACAGTTCCTCGCTCGTGACCTCGGCAAATCCCACCAGCGGTTTGTCCTTGAACCAGACGAGATCGCACGGCACGACATAGGTCGTGTTGCCCGTTCCTTCGGCTGATGAGATCGGGTTCACCGGCTTTCGCCTCCTGCGGCGGAAAACGTCGTCAGCAGCGTGAACCGTCCAGCCACGCGATGCCCGATCACCGGTTCGCCGTACAGTTCGACCCAGGCGTGGGATTCAAAGCCCGTTTCGGTCCTGGCCACGCCGTAATGCAGCAGCGGCCGGCCGCCGCGCGCCTGCAGCATCCAGCTGGCGGCAAAAGCCTGCGGCAGGCAGCTCAGCTTGAGCGGCAGGTTGCGGGCGGCGGTTTCCACGGCCCAGCGTACCCGCCGGATATCCGCTGCCGCCGCATTTCCCGGATGCGGCACCTGCGCCAGCGTTGCGGCGACCGTCTTGAACGGCACAATCCGCAGCATGGCCCAGGCCTGCAACAGGCGCAGCGACGCTTCGATCAGGAGTGTGCGTTCCCCTCGCCTCAAGGCGAATACTTTACGCCACGTCGTCATCGCCGGTCCCGACCATTCCAGCGGCCACCAGCTTGCCGAGCAGGTCGGCGACTTCGCTGTGGCACTTTTCGGCATCGACCTCGAATTCCAGCATCAGGGCCTGGCATAGCGCATCCAGCGTGCGCGGCTCGTCCAACAGACGCCAGACATGGGCCGCGGTGGCGTTGAAACCCAGATAGCTGCCGTGCGCCATGTCGAGCAGCGCCAGTTCTTCGCCGAGATTGGCCGCCACGAACCCCGGCTGCTTGCGGTAGATCGTCTCCTTGCTCATCTCTGCCCCCCTTGTGCCGACCAATGCGCTGCCAGCCGTTCCGACCAGGCATGCAATTGCGTCCGGTCGCGCGGCCGCACGAAACGATAAACCTCGACCGCGCCGCTGATCGAAGCCAGACTCTCGAAGCTCTTCTGCTGCGCTCCGACCGAAAGCAGCCCCAGGCGCAGGCGCAGACAGCCGATCAATGCCTGCATCGCCGCCACGCCCGCCAGGCGGTGGATGCCCGCCGGCGTTTCTTCGTCGGCGAATTGCAAGGCATAGATGCGCTTGAGCGGCAGCAGGCAAGGGCGCTCCGCGGCAACGCGATAGACGGTCTTCCTCATGCCTGGGAGCGGGACGGCACCCTCGCGGCCGGTCCAGTCGAGAGTCGCGGCCGCATCTTCCGACAGGCGGATTTCCCGCATGCCAGCCCCCACCAACGGGTGGTCCCGGCTGCCGGGTTGGATCAGGCAGAGGTCGTCGGCATGCAGCGCGAACCCCAGATTTACCAAAGAGGCCACCAGCGTCGATTTGCCGAAGCCCGATTGACCCGCCAGGGCGATGCAGCCGCCGTCCGCTTCGACGGCCGAAGCGTGCAGCGGTATGAAGCCTTTGCGGAAGCCCGCGATCGAGGCGCCGATGTTGAGGACCTGGGCCCACATCCGTAAAGGATCGAAGTTCGCCGGCGTTTCCACCACGATCTCGCTGTCGTCCTTGACGTAGATCCGCCAGCTGCAGGGTTGGGAGAAAAGGTACTCCGCGGTGCTGGCCTGCACGGTTTCGTCCTGATAGTCCGGGTTCTCGATGGCCTGCGGCACGGCGCCGAAGCGGATGCGGACGGCATTTTCCTGGCGCGGCGTTTCGGCGAGGCCCGGAATCGGCTCCTCCGTTTCGAAGGACATTCCGAACACCACGTAGCTGTGGATTTTCGCGTCGTCTTTCGCTGCGGCCGCGATCGATGAACCCATCCCAAGTAGCGTTCCCATCAATACTTTAGAAGACTATAAGGATAAAAGAATATTTGGGAATACGCAGTATTCTGTAAAGTAAACGACCGCATTCTCGATTTTCCGCGACCCTTTCGCAAAGTAAAGACAGCCTGCCGCAGCGATTTTGGCTACGGACTGGTCTGTGCGGACCGGACGCACAGAGGCCCCGGCCTTGCCGTGGACATCCGCGCCGAAATGGAATCCGTCTGGCCGAGTTGCCTCCCCAAGGCTATGCGGCAAGGGAAACGGCTCCATTGCCGGGGAAGCGGCGCGGAACCTCGTCATCATGCCGAAAGGCGCGGCGCCGTCCAGCCCCCTGAAAATAGCGGTGCACGCTACGGTTGCGATACCGCCTCATTTGGTTGTATTACATGGCGCGGCCTTTCTTTTTATCGGGACGCCGGCGCGGCGCTCGGCCGGCCGCTTTTTGCGCAAGAGGGTTGAGAATGGACGAGCTTCCGGAACTGAAGGACTTTGAAACCTGCCTGAACAACCGGTTCCAGGTGAGATTACACGATCAATCGATCTATCCGCTGGTGCTGCTCGAAGCGGCGCCTCTGTCCCGCACGGCACTTTCCAGGCGCAGTGTACCTTTTCAGTTGAAGTTCCACGGACCGGGGCCCGGTTACCTGCCGCAACAGAGCCACCCGTTGCAGCACGACAAATTGGGAAGTTTCCAGCTGTTCCTGGTTCCGATCGGGCAGGACGGCGACGGCTTCCTGTATCAGGCCGTCTTCAACTGAAACACGCCGCGCGCGGGCTATGCCGTTCCCGCCGGCGTCGAGGCATGACGAGAAAGTAATCCCTCTTGCCGTTGACGCTGTCTGCGGCACAAGCCTAATTCCCCTCCGCTGTCGTGCGAGGGGCGGACAGGGCCGTGCCGGAGATATTCACGCGAGTCTTCCGCAGTCCTGCGCTTGCCGCCCGCTTCGACCGCTTTCTCACCGAACAGAGCCCACAGGCCGTTCTCAATCGCAGCCTGGCGATCCTCATCCTGATCACGTGCGTCACGGCCTGGTTCAGCGATTTGTTCTTCTGGCCCGACGAGCATTACCAGGTGCTCGAATTCCTCAGCTACAAGCTCGGCCACACCGCCGCCGCCGACCTGCCCTGGGAGTTCCGCGCCCAGATGCGCTCCTGGATGCAGCCTTTCCTGTATTACCTGATCGCCAAGCCGCTGCTCCTGGCCGGAATTCGCGACCTCTTCACCCTGACCTTCTTCCTTCGCCTGGCAACCGGCGCCCTCGGCCTTTGGGCGCTGGCGGCTTTTGCCAGGCTCGTCCTCGCCGACCTTGCACGCCCCGACGAAAAAAACGCCTTCGCCAAGGCGCTGCCGTTCATGGGCTTCCTGCCCTATCTCTTCGTCCGTACCGCGTCGGAAACGGCCGCCGCCGCCTTTTTCACCCTGGGCCTCGTCTATGCGGTTCAGGCGGCGCGCTCGGGTTCGTGGCGCCGCATCGCCGCTGCAGGCCTGTTCTGCGGCTTGGCCTTCGCGTGCCGCTACCAGTCGGCCTTCCTCGGGCTAGGCCTTTTTGCCTGGCTCGTCTTCATCGGCAAGGCGCGTAAAGCCCAAATCGCGGCCTTCGTCACAGGCGGATTAGCCGCCGTCGCGGCCGCGCTTCTGATCGACCGCTGGGGCTACGGCCATTGGTGCTTTCCGCCCTGGAACTATTTTGCCATCGATCTGCTCCACGGCATGACGGCACGCGTCTCCGGCACCTCGCCCTTCTACGCCTATTTCTATCTGCTGCCGGGCAACATCTTCGCCCCCATCATCGTCCTGATGCTGGCGGCTTTGGTCCTTGCCTGCCTGCGCAACCCCCGCCACTACGTCACCTGGCCCACCGCCGCGTTTTTTCTGGCGCACTGCCTGCTGGGGCATAAGGAGGAACGCTTCCTCTTTCCCCTGGCGATCCTGGCGACCTCTTATCCCGTGCTGGCCTTTTCGCCCGGCCGCGCCTTTCCCGCCATCGGACGCTTATGGCAATACCGCCGTTCGCTGCTTGCCAAGTTCACCGGCTGGAGCGCGGTCGCCGCGATGCTGTTCCTGGCCGTCTATCCCTTCGGCATCCGCCCGCACATGAAGATGGCGAAATACCTTTACCGCCATTTCCCCCGGGGCCTCACCGCCTACACCTTCGAGCAGAAAACTTTCGCCTCTTATCCCATGTACCGTCCTCCGCATTACCGCTCCGAGCGCCTGTTGTCGCGCGCCGAGCTGGCCCGGAGGCTGGCGAAAGGTCCCATATATCTCTTCACCGAAACGCCCACCCTGCCCCAAGACGCCCTGCCGCAAGGGACCCGCGCCGAGCTGCTCTATTCGGAATTCGTCTTTGCGCGCGATGCCAAGCTGGCGCCCTGGGGCACCCGGCTGATGTGCGACTACGCGAACTTGCGCAAGACGACCCCGGTCCATCCGCCCCGCCTGGCCTGGATGACGCTTTTCAAGCTTTCCCGCTCCGGCCCTTCGACCGCCGCGTATTCGCCCTGCACCCCCGCCTGGACCGTGCCGCTGGAATGACCAAGGCGCCGTAGCGTCAAGCCCGTCCGCAAACCGGCACAAACCAGGCCTGTCTTTTCCGGCCGTTCTGCTACAATCATGGATGCAGTTCCCCGGCGCTCTCGAAAGGATCGGACATGAACCCTCTCCGCCACGCAGCCGCTTTGGCCTTCACGGCGTTTCTCTTCGGCCCCGCCCTGGCGCAGAACGCCGTGAATACCGACCCCGCCGCGGTGGCGGCGGGCAGTTATGCCCTCGAAACCCACCACGCCCGCATCCTCTTCGCCGTCTCGCATATGGGCTTTTCCACCTGGTACGGCGATTTCTCCGGCGCCGCCGGAAGCCTGACGCTCGACCCCAAGAACCCCGCCGCCGCCAGGCTCGAGGTCTCGATCCCGGTCTCCAGCGTTTCGACCACCAACGCCACGCTGGACGCGGAATTGAAAAGCCCCGCCTGGTTCGACGCGGCGAAATTCCCCGCTATCGCCTTCAAGTCCACCAAGATTACGCGCACAGGCCCCGCCACGGCCGAAGTCGCGGGCGATCTTACTTTTCACGGCGTCACCCGTCCCGTCACGCTGGAAGCCGCCTTCAAGGCCTCCGGCGTCAATCCCATGGACAAGGCCTACACCATCGGCTTCGCGGTGACGGGCCGGCTGAAGCGCAGCGATTTCGGCGTCACCACCTATGTGCCGCTGATCGGCGACGAAGTGGAGCTGACCATCAGCGCGCCTTTCGAGAAGAAATAGAAGTCGAGGTCCTGCTGGATTTCCCTTCGCCTTTGTCCGAGGAGTATTGCGCCCCATATCGCGGATCGCGATCCGCTTCGGCCCGTCAGAAAAAATCTCCGCAGGTGATGTTTTTCGCGGTGCCGTTGGTGAGGATGATGCGCACCATGGCTCCCGGCGGCTGGAAGCGCAGGTTGGCGAGGTCGGCGTCGGACCAATCGCCGACGGGCTTGCTGCCGATTTTCGCGACATGGTCGCCGACCTTCAGCCCCGCGGCTTCGGCCGGGCCGCCGGGCGAGACGAATTCCACCATCGCTGCGCCGTCCTTCTTCATCACTTCCGCCCCCAGCCTGTCTCTGGCAAACGGGGTGCCAACCTCCTTCGGATCGGGTGTCGCCAACAGGCGGTCGTGCGAATAATCGACGATCAAATGGAAACGGGCGAACAGCGGAAGACCGACGGTACCCAGGAGGAGGTTGGAGTTGTTGGCCGAGGCAATATCGGGCGTGAATACGGCCGGCACGTCGTGAAACGCGACCCCGGCAAAGCTCAAGCGGCGGATGGTGGCGACGGTCTCGCCATGGAAACCGCCGACGCCTCCCGCCTCGACCATCGAGCTGCGCCGCCCTTGCAACAGCTCATGCGCCTTGTAATAGGCGGGATAGATGTCGAGCGGCGAACCGTCGCCGAGGTCGAACTCGAACGGCACCGGCGGCGCCCCCTCGATCGAGACCGGCACGGCGCGGTCCTTGATGCGCACGAGGGGGACCTCCACCGCGCCCGCCGGTTTGGTCAGGGTGTCGGGGTCGCGGAATGCCAGCCGGCGGTGCGCGAAGTCGATATCGACGGCAAATTCGTCGAACACCTCGTTGCCCAGGACGAACGGCAGCGGATGCCCGATGCGCTGCGCGATCGGCGCGAAGTCGAAGGTCGCGACATTGACTTTGTGCAGGGTCATGGCGCCGATCTCGATATCCACGCCGCCGGCAAAGCCCGTGGTGGCGACCCCGCCGGCCCCGGGTGCGGTGAAGGCTCCCCGGGATGTCAGCCCGGCGGCGGCGGTGAACGCCTTGTCGGCGGCTGAGACCGAGGCTCCGCTGTCCAGAAGCACGACCGTGTCGCGGCCGTTGACCTTGGCCCGGAAGAAGATGCGGTTGTTGTGAAAGAACTCGAAGTCGATCCACCCCGTCGAGCCGGAGCCGTTCCCGAACGTCGCGTTGCGCACGGGCGACGGCCGGGCGAGGCGATCCGGTGCAAGCGGCGCATTCAAGGACAAACTGGCGAGTTTGAGGGTCTGCTCGTCGCCCGGCGTGTCGCTCTTGCTCGTTTGCAGGAAGGGCATGCGTACGCCGTCCACGATACGCCAGTCGTCGAAACGCTCGAAGCGGCTTTCGCGGTCTTCGGTGATGTGGAAGCCTGCGAGCTTGCCGCTCACCGGGTCGATCAGCACGTCGTAGACGTCCTCGTCCCCGAAGCGCACGCGCACCACCGCCCAAATGCGGCCGTCGCGCATTTCTTGGCCCGCGAGCGCCGCCGTGGCGCCGCCGCGGCCGCGCAAAACGTCGGGAAACTGTAGCGCCGCGTCCCGGCCGAGGTTGTGCCGGTCGGCGAGCGACAGGGTTTCCACCTGGCCGCTCGGCGAAGTATCCCAATCCCCCGTCGGCGCGATCACCTCGGTGGTCTTCAGCACGCCGAGGTCGATATCGACGCGCTGTCGCCCCGCGCGGTCTGCCCATAGCGTTTCGGTCCCGTGCAGTCCTGCTGCGTCCAGGGAAGCCTCGAACTTCAGCGATTGGAGCCGTTCGAAGGCCTCGCCCCCGCGCCAGGCGACATAGCGATCGAGCAGCGTTCCCAATTCGTCGGCATGGGCGGGAAGCGCCGAAACGGCCAGCGCGGCGGCCAGCAGCAAACGTCGGATCATGCGGCACCTCGCTCGTTTTCCGTGTTTTCGCGCGGACCGATCAAAGCCCTGAGGCCCGGCGGATAGGCGCGCAGCAATGCGATGTCGCCGAAGCGGTCGTTGGACTCGGGCGCGGCCGCAGACAGCCGGATTTCGGCGCCGAGTCCCGAATGTTGCAGGCAGGCAAGATAGGCGCTGTCGCTCCAAACGCCGTGCAGCACCCGGAGATTGTCGGCGGAGAGCAGCGCCAGCAGGTGTTCGCGGGCGTCGGCCACCAGCGAGAGCTGTAGTCCCGGCCAACGGTCCAAAGCCGCGCCGCGAGGCGCTCTGGCAACCGGAAAAGGAAACGCGGCTTCTGCATAAACCAGCCCCGCCAAACGCACACCGCGATCGTGCGCTTGCATGAGGGCGGGCGTGAGACGCAGCAGCGGCTCGGGGAAAAGGTCGAACAGCAGGATTTCCTTTGCCCCTGCGATCATCGCCTGGGCCCGCTCGTAGATTTGTACCGGCGTCTTCAGCTGATAGATGCGGTCGTCCTCCGCCGGCGCCCGCAGCGCCGCCAGAACCGTTTCGGCTTTGCGCCGGGAGGCGTCGAAGGCCGCCTCCAGACTGGCCAGGAGTTCGCGTGGTTCGGTGGCCCGGTACGTGCGGGTTTCCCCGTCGTCGATCATGACCGCGCCGCGCTGCGTCAGGCCGGCGAGCGCCTGATAAACATTGGCCGGCGCCTTGCCGATCACCTGGGCCAACCGGTATCCGGTCGCTGCCCCGCCGCGCAGCAGGGCGCAATAGATGGCCGCTTCCGTCTCGGTGAAACCAAGCGCGGCGATAGAGGCTTCTGGATTATTATTAGTCATTACTAATAATATGATGGAATCCCGGCGCGCGTCGAGTAAATTCGCCGTTACCGGAACGATCTTCGGCCGGCTGCCCGCGGCGGAGCGGGCAAGCGGCAGATCGCCATCGCAAAAACGGAAAAAATAAGAGGCGGCTCCGGCAGAGCCGCCTCCCAGCAAGCGCCTTCTTTCGCTCTTTACTTCAGGTCGAGCGTGACCTTTTCGATGGTGCCGTTGAAGGCGAACGGCGCCTCGTAGGCGCGGCTGACCGGCGAACCCAGATCCTTGCCGATATCCAGCGTCTCGCCGTAGACGGCGCTGAAATTGGCGATCCTGGTTTCGCCCGCGGGCTTGCCGTTGACGAAGAGCCGCGCCGTTCCTTGGGTGGGGCCGTAATAGGCCGTCAGCGCGTTGCCGCCGGGCGGGATGGGGTCGAGCTCCACCCGGACCGCGATCTCGGCCTTGCCCGGTTTCGGCAGGATGGAGGAGACGATCTTTCCGGCCGGGTTACCATAGGCCATCACCTCGTAAACCGGGCGGCCGTCCTTGAGATACAAGGTGAAGCCGCCCAGGGTGTAGCCGCCTTGCCGGCCGCCTTCGGCGATGATGACGCCGCTGGCTTTCCCGGCCGGAATCACCACATCGGCCGTGATGGTGTGCGAGGTCCACTTCGCCGCGCGGATGATCTGCGGCGGGATGCGATCCACCCCCGAACGGAAGACGAAATGCTTGCGCTCGCCGTCCAGCGCCGGCGCGAAAACGAAGACCGAGGTGATGGGATAGACGTCGGTGCGCCTGGCTTCGCTGTCGAACAGCTGGACCATCTGCTTCAGCTTATCCGGATGGGTCGCGGCCAGGTCGTGGGCCTGGCTGTAATCCTCGGCGAGATTGTACAGTTCCCAGGGATGCTCGGTGTTTCCCGACCGTTCGGTCGAGAACACCTTCCAGGGCACGAAGGTGCGCCGTCCCGCCCACCAGCCGTCCTGGTAGATGGCGGCATTGCTCAAGGACTCGAAGATCTGCAGGGGGTGGTCGCCGGGCGCCGCCGGCGCGTTGAAGGAATAGATCAGGCTGTGCCCTTCCAAGGGCATCTGCTTGACGCCGTTCACCGCCTCGGGCGGCACGATCCCGGCGGCTTCGTAGATGGTGGGCGCGATGTCGGTGACGTGCTGGAACTGGCCGCGCACGCCGGTGGCCTTGATCCTGGCGGGCCAGGAGACGATCAAGGGATCGGTGGTGCCGCCCAGATGCGAGGCCACCTGCTTGGTCCATTGGAAGGGGGTGTCGAGGCCCCAGGCCCAGCCGGCGGCATAGTGGTTCATGTAGGCGTCGGTGCCGAGCTTATCCATGATCTTGAGGCGTTCGGCGAGGGGCGCGGGCTTGCCGCTGATCAGGGCGGCATCGCTGCCGTCGAGACCGCCTTCGGCGCTGGCGCCGTTGTCGCCCACGATATAGAGCACCAGGGTGTTGTCCCACCGGCCTTCGTCGCGCACGGCCTGGAGCAGGCGGCCCACCTCGTAGTCCGTCTGCTCCATGAAGCCGGCATAGACTTCCATCTGATGCGCCAGCAGCTTGCGTTCGTCCGGCTTCAGCGAATCCCAGGCCGGCAGTTCCTTCGGCCGCGGCGTCAGTTCGGCATCGGCCGGGATCACCCCCAGCGCCTTCTGCCGCGTGAAGGTCTCTTGGCGCAGCTTGTCCCAGCCCTGGTCGAACTTGCCTTTGTATTTGGCGATCCATTGCCTGGGGACTTGATGCGGCTTGTGGGTGGCGCCGGTGGCGAAATAGAGGAGGAAGGGTTTGTCGGGCGCCACCGCGTCATGCCGGTGCAGCCAGATGATGGCGTCGTCGGTGAGGTCGGTGGTCAGGTGATAGCCTTGCTTGGCCGTGCCCCAGGGCTCGACGGGAATGGTATCGCGATAAAGCCGCGGCACCCATTGATCGTCCTGGCCGGCGATGAAGCCGTAGAAGTATTCGAAGCCGAGGCCGGTGGGCCAGCGGTCGAAAGGCCCTGCCGCGCTCGTTTCCCAGGTCGGGGTGTTGTGCCATTTGCCGAAGGCGGCGGTGGAGTAGCCGTTGTCCTTGAGCACTTCGGCGATGGTGGCGGCGCTTTTCGGCCAGACGGAATTGTAGCCGGGGAAGCCCGTAGCGGCTTCGGCGATGGTGCCGAAGCCGACCTGATGGTCGTTGCGGCCCGAGAGCAGCGCGGCGCGGGTGGGCGAGCACAGCGCGTTGACATGGAAGTTGTTGTAAAGCAGGCCGGAGTGCACCAGGCGGTCGATCGCCGGGGTGTGCACCGGTCCGCCCAAGGCTTCGGAGGTGGAGAATCCCACATCGTCGATCAGGATCACGATCACATTGGGGGCACCGTCCGGCGCCTTGACCTCCTCGGGCCAGCTGGGAACGGATTTGGCGAGATCGGAATCGATCTTGCCGCCGAACGGCGCGGGCTGCTTGGGCAGCACGTTATCGGCCAGCGCC
>Ga0187810_10000360_pt1 | contig 18431 bp, 14 predicted proteins | sample NC_wetland_sal_i_9_FD_132963 | JGI IMG/M metagenome (GOLD analysis project Ga0187810, IMG submission 132963) | Wetland sediment microbial communities from Neuse River Estuary, North Carolina, USA - ASW_5 | ecosystem: Environmental > Aquatic > Freshwater > Wetlands > Sediment | place: USA: North...
GCCCGCTTGCCGAGATACGCGGCTACCACCTGCGGGTCGCGCGCGATCTGCTCCGGCGTACCCTCGGCAATAAGACTGCCGCTCGCCATCACATAAATATGCCGGCAAAGCGACCGAACGACGTGCATGACGTGCTCGACGATGACGACGGCTACCCCGCTTTCATGCAGGTGGTTGATCCGTCGCATCATAAATTCCGACTCGGCCATCGTTAATCCGGCCATGACCTCGTCGAACAGAACGACGCGAGGCTCCGCCAAAATGCAACGCGCCAGCTCGATGCGCCGCAACATGCCTGGCCCAAGCTCGACCGGAAGCGTTCGCCAGGGAATTTCAAGATCCGCCGCGACGGTGCGCGCGCGCTCCTGGGCTTGACGCAATGTCACGCGCATCAACGCCGCCGTCGTGAGAATTTCGCCGGCAGACAATTCCGGAAACACTTCCAGCTCTTGAAACGTTCGAACGATGCCCAAACGCGCCCTCTCATAGGCCCCGAGAAAGTCGATTCTTTGATTGGAACCGAATGTGATCGTGCCGGTATCCGGCCGTTCGAATCCGCTCAGCAGCCGGAACAGCGTGCTCTTGCCCGCGCCATTCGGACCGATGATGCCGTAGATGCTGGCGGCATCGATCCGAAGCGTCACGTCGGCAACCGCTCTGATGGCGCCGTATGACTTGCCGATGCCGTGCGCTTCCAGCACGGCATGATGCGGCGCCGGAGCTACCAGTGGAACGCACCCGTGGCGATCGAGACCGGATAGACCACCGTCTTATTGCCCACATCCCAATGCTCGAACAAGGCAACGGGATCCTTCGGCTGGCCGGTCGGCTCGAACGCCATTCCGTTGGCGAATTGCGGCATGACGACGCGCGGGCTGTTCGCGGCAAGCTTGACGTTGCGCACCGCGGCGCCGAGCTTGACCGGATCGGTGGACTTGGAATCTTCAAGCGCCTGAACCAAAATCCAGGCGACCTGCGCGCCGGCCGCCATGCCTTGGTCGATCTCCATCGGCTTGTATCCCGCCTTGGTCGCGGCACTCACCAGCCATTCGACGCCGGGCGTCTTTACGCCGTGATCGAACTGAGCCAACGCAAAGGTGCGGCCCGAGAGGGCGCCTTTGGCGATGTCGTCGCCAAGCAGCGTCCAGAGCTGATCGTTGCTGAACGCGTCCGAGCCGCCGATCCAAATCGGCTTGCTGGAATAGTCCTGCGCGACGCGGGCGCGGTGGAGCAGCAGCCCGTCCTGCAGATAGCCGATGGAGATGATGCCGTCCGGATTGAGGCTTTTGACGCGCTGCACGATCGGAGTCATGTCGGTTGCATTCGGCGGAAAGCCGAACGTATCCAGGACTTTCACACCGGCCTTTTTCAATTCACCCGCCGCAGCCTGAGACGCTATCTCTCCGTAATCGTTGTTGGGGAACGTGATGGCGACGGTTTTGATGTTCGCCGCATGCGTCTTGTTCAGCCATTCCACGAACTTCCCATAAGCGACGCCGAACTGCGACGACGTCATCGACACCGACGAAAAATATTTGTAGTTCCGCTTGAACAGTTCATCGAATGAAGCCTGCGTGCACAGCACGCCGGTCGTGCCGCGTTCGGCGACCGGCGCGATCGCCTCGCCTTCAGGCGTGGCATAGGGACCGAGAATAAAACTGACCTTGTCCTGGTTGATGAGGCGCCGCCCCTCTTGCGCCGTCGTCACCTGATCCGAGGTATCATCCGCAACGGAGAGCTCAAGCTTGGCGCCGCCGAGTGCCTTGATGCCGCCCTGCTCGTTGATTTGATTGACGACAAGATCGATGCCGCGCTTGTTGTCTTGCCCCGCCGACGCATAGCGCCCGGACAGCGGAAGGAGCACGCCGATCTTGATTGCGTCAGCCCCAAGCGCGACGGACGGCAAGGCTCCGGCTACCGTCAAAGCAACAACAACGGCGGTGCCAAGTGCGCGCAGCTTCATGTTTCGCTTCTTCATGGCCAACTCCCATTTGGTTTTTCCATTTCAGACGGCACGGGCCCCCAACGGGTCGAAGAACGCCGCAATTCTTTGCTTCGCTGTCGGCCCGAGGACGAGTTCGACAAAGCCGCGCGTCTCGATGCGTGATGCCGTGTCAAAATCGATGAACAGGCTTTCCGCGGCAATGTCGGCGATGCGCATAACGGCCCGATCCTCGCGGTCCACCCGCTGCCCGAGCCAGGCGGGCAATCCCGCAAGCTCGGCCCGGATTGCGCCGGGAAGCTGATGCGAACCAAGCTGCCGCGGCCGATCCCACGGTTGAACCGGTTCCGGCCCGGAGAGAATCCAGGCTCTCGCCTCGGCAATCATTTCCTCTACGGTTTCCACCACTTGATCCACGAGTCCGCGTTTCAGGGCGGTTTCAACATCCACTTTTTGTCCGGTCGTCAGGAACTCCAATGCCGGGGTAAGGCCAAGCAATCCCGTCAGGCGAATCACGCCTCCCGCGGCGGGAAGAATACCAAAGGAGACCTCGGGCAGTCCTATCAAAGCTTTCGGCTTCAAAACCGCGATCCGGCGGTGGCAGGCGAGACAGAGCTCGAACCCGCCGCCGAGCGCCGTGCCGTTGATCGCGGCAACGACGGGCAAACCGAGCTTTTCGAGGCGCCGGAAATAGCTCTTGAGCCGTTCGTAATGGGAGAAGAGGAATTCTTCCTGCCCCTTTTCCGCCCGCACCATGAACTCGAGGTCTCCGCCCGCGAAGAAGGTCGGTTTGGCCGAGGTCAGAATAACGCCATGGAGCGTCGATCGCTGCCGCTCGAGCCGGCCGAGTAGCTCCTCCATGGCCGACATGAAGTCGTCGTTCATGACGTTCACTTTGCCGGGCAAATCGAACGTCATGAGGGCAATGGCGTCCGCGTCAACCTTCAGCGTGTAGCCCTGCATGGAAGGTTCCATCAGACACGCTCAATCAGGGTGGCGCGCCCATACACCACGGCTCAGGCTGCCGCTGCGTGTCCGACGATCGCGGCACGCGCCACATCGGTGCTGTGGGATTGGATGTCCTTAACCAGCTGCGCCAAGATTTTCCGTTCGGCCTCATTGCGCACCGGAATGGAGAATTCCGTATTGGTGCACATTTTTCCAAAACGCTCGGTGAGCTTCAGGCCGATTTGGTCATAAGTGCCGATGACGATAAACTGGTGGAGGACCTCGTCCGAGATCAATTTGGGAAGCGCCTCCCAATTCTGGGCCCGGGCAAGGAGTTTCGCCTCGTTGGCCAGTTTGTCATGCCCAAGATGTTCGAACGCCGCAAAGTAACCGGGCGTGGACGCGTAAAAGGCGATTCTGGCCCGCGCATCGCGGATCTTCGGCTGCAGCTCTTCCTCGTTCAACGCCGTGGCGACGAGCGGCTTCATGCTCACCTTGAAATCCCGTAGCGACCTGCCTTTTTTCGCGGCGCCGACGCGGACGGCCGGCAGCATCACCTGTTCGATGTAGGACGGCGTGCACACCGGATGCGGTCTGATTCCATCGGCAACCTCGCCGGCCACCTGGCACATCACCTGATTGACCGCCGCGAGGTGGATTGGAATGTTCGGATGGCCGATCGGCCCGGGATTGAACAACGGGACCATGAGATTGAGTTCGTAATGCTCCCCTTTGAAGTTCAGCGGCGTCCCGTTCTGCCAGCAGTCCCAGACGGCACGCATGGCGCTCACATATTCCCGCATCCATGGGCCCGCGGGAGACGCCTTGAAACCATAGCGGCGTTCGATATGCGCCTTGACCTGAGGACCCAGCCCGAGAGTGAACCGGCCCTTGGAGAGTTTCTGGATCGTCCACGCGCTCAGCGCCATCACGGTCGGGCTTCGAGGGAACGCAATGGTGACGGCGGTGCCGAGCTTCAACGTCGTGGTTGCTTGCGCCGCAAGCGCCATGATGACAAAGGGGTCGTCCTTCGTCTCCTCCGTCATGAGCCCGTCGTATCCGAGCGACTCAACCAGGCGGGCCTGCTCGCCAACGGTGGCAAGGTCCAACGGTTTCTCGGGAGCTCGCAAGCCCGGGTCGACCTTCCCCAGCGGCAGCAATGTCTCTACGAACATGAATGGTCTCCGGAATTTGAAGCACGCCCGCGCCGATCAGAAACGGCCGAAGGTTTCCACTCCGCGGCCAAGTGTGGACTCAAGTCCGCAGCACGTCAAATCGGGCAGTTACTCGCAAGTATTCCCATGGCGCGTTCCGCCCAACTCCTTGATTTGCAATCCGAGTTGCATTGGCGGCGATTGGAATGTCACCGCACCGTCTAAATAGAAGGAAGCGACATAGGTGCAACAGGACCAAATCTGACTCCTAACTGCACGCTCACGCGCAGTTTTCAGCGATCTTGGACCAGGTCACGCTGGAAGTGCCGTCGAAAACTCTCGCGGTATTGCAGCGGACTCATCCCGGTCCAATGATGGAAAGCCCGGGTGAAAGCGCGCGTTTCGGAATAGCCGAGAAGATCGGAAATGCCGCTGACAGGCAGATTTCCGCTAACCAGCTTCTCGATTGCAATATCGCGCCGGATGTTCTCCTTGAGGGTACGATAGGAGGTTGATTCCTGTTTCAGCTTCCGGCGCAACGTCTGCTCAACCATATTGAACTGCGAAGCCACCTCGCTGAAATTGGGAAACGCCAGTGGGAGCCGGCGGTGGGGAAGGAGAAAATTGCGGACCTGGCGCCCATAGCTCGTTCCTTCAGACGGGATGGTCATGAAGCCGAGCGGAGCAACGGATAAGAACTGCTTCAGCTCCTTCTTTGTTTTTGTGATCGGCGACTGAAGAAAATTTCGCTGAAAGACGAGCGTCGTTTCATCGGCATCAAATTTGCAAACACACGGGAACATGTACTTGAATTCCTCGATGCGCGCCTCCGGTCTTGGATAGGCAAATGTCGCTTGTTTCAGAGGAGCGAGAGCACCGCCCATCCAGCTCATCAGCCGATACCAAATGGAGAGCCAGAACTCGAGGAAGTAATGTTGCGGATCCAGATCCGGTCGCGCGAAGGTGACGCAAAAAATTGCATCGTCTCCGTCTAACTCGAGATTCATGGAAATGTCGTCTGTCACCAGGCCGTAAAATTTGATGCCCTTTTTAAGCGCGCGCTCCAATGAATCTTCGACGATAATACAGTGCGTAATCATCGCGAAGACGCCGGTCTTGCAGGGATGTTCGGTAAAACCCATAAATTCGTCGCCCAGAGCGAGCCACACCAACTGGACGAGACGTGCGAGTTGTTCAGACCGGCCACGCCAGCTCGGGTCGTAAATATTTTTCTTGATAATGCCCACTTCGGATAGCAGGCGGTCGGCATCTAAGCCGCAGCGTTCGGCGCCGCGAATGGTTTCACGAAAGTAATGTGAACAAGAGGTAGACATCTGCCACGTAAATCCGATTGAGCGTTCCCTATGCTAGTAGAGATCTGGCTCTTGTCCTTCACGCTGCTCGCAGTGCGTGCCTTGGATCTCGAAGCGTAACTTTCTCGCCCAATTCGCCAACTCTGGCGGTTCCGAGAAAGCACCGCTCCTTAGCTAGTATGTAGGACACCCGCACGGGTCGCAAGTGCGAATGGCCCGTCTCGCCAACCAAGGCCGAGGCGAATGCGGAGCCTGTGGCACACCATCGTCAGCATAACTCGAAAAGCCCGGCGGCGCCCATGCCGCCGCCGACGCACATGGTTGTCACGACGTATCTGACGCCCCGGCGCCGGCCCTCGATCAGGGCGTGGCCGACCAGGCGCGCTCCGCTCATGCCATAGGGATGGCCGATGGCGATGGCCCCGCCATTGACGTTGAACCGGTCCGGGTCGATGCCCAGCCGGTCGCGGCAATAGATGGTCTGACAAGCAAAGGCCTCGTTCAATTCCCACAGGCCGATGTCATCGACCGTCAGACCGTGCCGCGCGAGCAGCTTGGGTACCGCGTAGACGGGTCCGATGCCCATTTCCTCGGGCGGAGTGCCGGCCACCGCCATGCCGCGATAGAAACCGAGCGGTGACAGCCCTTTGGCTTGAGCGAGCTTGGCCTCCATCACCACGCAGGCCGAGGCTCCGTCTGAGAGCTGGCTGGCATTGCCGGCTGTTACCGTGCCGCCGTCGAGCACCGCCGACAGGGCGATAAGGCCGGCCAGCGTGGTCTCGGGCCGATTGCCCTCGTCCTTGGCCAGCGTCACTTGGCAATGCGACACCGCCTTGGTCTGCTTGTCGACGACGGCCATGGTGGCGGTAATGGGCACGATCTCGGCGTCGAAGCGTCCGCCCGCCTGAGCTTCGGCCGTCCTTTGCTGCGAGGAAAGGGCATAGAGATCCTGCGCCTCGCGGCTGATCTTATACTTGCGAACGACAACCTCGGCGGTCTGCAGCATGGGCATGTAGGCGTGCTCGGCAAAGCGCATCACATTCTCATCCTTCTCTGCCTGCACCCATTCGAAGTAGTCGTTCTGCACGGCAGAGATGTTTTCCTGCCCGCCTGCGACAACGACCTCCATGCCATCGACGACGACCTGCTTGGCCGCCGTGGCGATCGCCATTAGGCCCGAGGCGCATTGCCGGTCGATGGTCTGAGCGCTGACGCTTTGCGGCAGGCCGGCGGCGAGCGCCGCGTTGCGGGCGATGTTGCCGCCAGCCGTCCCGGCGCTCAGCACCGTGCCGATGATCACGTCCTCGATCTCGCCGCCGTCGATGCTGGCGCGCTCGACCGCGTGGCGGATGGCGTGGGCCATCAGCGTCGGCGACTTGATGCTGTTGAGCGCACCACGGAATGCACGGCCGATGGGCGTGCGGGCGGTGGAGACGATGACAGCATCACGCATGGCATTTCACCTGGGCGTATGAATCCATTCAAGAAGCTTAGGCCGGATAGCAGAGCTTGCGCAACCCGAGGCGGATCGAGGCGGAAGTTTGCGCAATAGCCGAGCGCCGCCACGCCCGACGGCGATGTCACGAACCTGCGATTGCTTCTGCCGCGAAGTCGCCCTTGATCTTCTGCTGCAACGCCGATGCCGGGTACGTGGCGCGAAAAGCGGCCAATATGGTCTCGACCGGCACATCGGCGAAGGTGCCGTGATCACGTAGATATTCCATCCGGCGACGTCCGGCCGAATCGTAGGGTTGGAACAGCGAATCGTTGTGCCCGTCGAAATCGAGCGGAGCCAAGTGTAATTTCTCGCACAGCCGCGCGTCGAAGATCGGTGTCGCTTTGACCCATTTGCCATCGATGGCAAGGTCGACATAGCAATGCCAGATGAATATATCCGTTTTAAACATGGCATATAATTTTGCCGAGGTCATATGGTTGCGGACATCGGCGAAACCGAGACGTGCCGGGATGCCGAGAGACCGTGCGCAAGCCGCCAGCACTGCGCCCTTGCCAACGCAGTAGCCGCGGCCGGCGGCTAGCACGCTGCTCGCCAGATAGACCTGAGGATCGTTGAAATCGACGTACGGGTCGTAAGTGATCCCGTCGCGGACGGCGCGGTAGAGCCGCACGATACGATCGATCTCGCCGACCGCCCTCTGCGTAGCCTCTCGAGCGAAGGCGGTGACGATCGGTGCGTCGCTGTCGATGAAGCGCGCGGGTGCGAGGTAGTTGGGCTGATTCGGCATTTGCGATTGTTGCTTTCCTGAAGCTAAGCGTCAACTCATAGGGTCGCGGGTCAGTTTGCGTCCGCTAGGCGCAGATTTTCGTGGGTCGACTGATCAATCTGACCCGCTACCGGAGCGCTAACTTCCGCTTTTCGTGCGATCGCCAACCGGACTGGGTCCATTTAACCTGCCGGCTGATCCCGCGCGCGCTCCGGCCCGCCGCTTTGCCTGAACGGAAGCGCGAAGCGTGGTGACTTCCGCTTGGATCTCGTTCAAGCACTCATAGGCTTCTGCGAAAACGCGTTTGATCCAGTCGACTTCGTCTGCAGAACGGTTACGGACGGCAACCTCCTCGAAATGAATCGCGATCGGGATCAATTCCTCGGTCAGACGGCGTCCCTTTGCCGTCAAGCTGATCGCGACCGTCCGGGCGTTCTCCTCCAGACGCCGGCGCGATACCAAGCCCTTGCGCTTCAGCGATCCGATGAGTCGCGACAAGGTCGAGATTTCAATTGTTGTCATCTCGCTCAGATCGCTAAGCCGCTGATCCGGGCGTTCCCAGAGAGCGGCGAGCACCCGGTACATGGGAAGCGTGACACCGAACGATTTAATACGCTCGGAGAACAGCTCTCCGATACGGACACCCACGCGGTTCAGCAGATAAGGGAACGAATTTGTTAAGTGGTACAAGACGTTGTTCCTGTTTCAATGCAACATTTGCATTCGATAGTAAGACAGCGATGAGGCGCAAACAATAAAAATTTATGATTGCAACAGTTGTATTGACAAATTTTTCAAATGAAAGTTACTCTTGACGTCAATGAAATGAAGGCGCTGCAACCAGCCGAAGGTTGGGGCGTTCCACGAATGCAACGCCGCATGGTTCGCGTTTTCGAAGGCGATCGCGCAACCCAACGAATTCGGCGGCCGTTACGAGGAAGTCGGGCTTAAACCTGAGGAAGACGGATGCTGGAAGGGTTCACGCCGATCCCTCCTGAGTTCGCGGCACGTTATCGGGCGAAGGGCTACTGGCTCGACCGTCCGATGGGTCAGTATTTCCGCGCGTTGTTCGATCGCTGGAATCAGCGCATTGCCGTCGTCGCCCGCGAGGAGAAGGTGAGCTATCGCGAGCTCGGCGACCGCATCGACCATCTCGCCTGCCATTTGCTCGACCTCGGCATCGCTCCGCTCGACCGCGTGGTGGTGCAGCTGCCCAACCGGATCGAGTTTATCTATCTTTATTTTGCGCTTTTGCGTATCGGCGCAATCCCCCTGCTGGCGCTGCCGCCGCATCGCAAGCACGAGATCGGCCACTTCGTGGAATTCACCGCAGCAATCGGCTACGCCGCCGCCGAGCGCGCCGGCGATTTCAGCTACGTGGGGATGGCCCAGGAAATCCAAAAATCGGCCCCCGCGCTGCGCCATCTGCTCATTCTGGGCGACGACCTTCCCGCGGACTGTCTCTCGCTTCCCGCCCTGATGAAGACGCGGCCCAAAACGCCCGCCGCCGCCTTGGCGGAGCTGGCGATCGATCCGGATGAGCCGGCGGTGTTTCAGCTCTCCGGCGGAACGACCGGCATCCCCAAGATCATCCCGCGCACCCATAACGACTATATCCTCAACTCGGTCGGCTGCTCGGCGGCCAATGACATGCGCGAGGACGATTGCCTGCTCGTCTGCCTGCCGATCGGCCACAACTTTCCGCTGGCGTCGCCCGGCCTCCAGGGCATGTTCATTCGCGGCGGACGGGTGGTGTTGGCCGAATCGCCGCGCGCATCGCACGTGTTTCCACTGATCGAGAAAGAGCGTGTTACGCATCTCGAATTGGCGCCGGCGATTCTAATTCGCCTGCTGCATGATCCGTCACGCGGCCAATACGATCTCTCGTCGCTCCGCATCATCAACACCGGCGGCCAACGCCTGCAACCCGAAACCTCGGCGCTGGCGGAAAAGCTGATTCCGTCCTGCATTGTGCAGGAGGTGTTCGGCATGGCCGAGGGACTGGTGACATTTAATCGGCTCGATGATCCGCCGGAGATCCGTTATGAAACCGTCGGTCCGTCTTGGTGCGAAGACGACGAAATCCGGATCCTTGACGATGAAGGGCGCGAGGTACCGTCCGGCGAGGTCGGCGAACTCGCGGTGCGCGGGCCTTATACGCTGCGCGGCTATTTCAACGTGCCGGAGATCAATGCGCGCGCCTTCACGGCGGACGGGTTCTATCTTTCGGGGGATTTGCTGCGCCGGCATCCTTCGGGCGGTTTCGTGGTGGAAGGCCGGAAAAAGGACCTCATCAACCGCGGCGGCGAAAAGATCAGCGCGGAAGAGGTCGAGAACATGCTGCTCGGCCATCCGGATGTTCGAAACGTCGCCTGCGTGCCGATGCCCGATCCGGTCCTGGGCGAACGCAGCTGTGCCTTCGTCATTCCCGCTGCCGGCGCGCACCCCACGCTCGAGAACCTTGCCAGCTACCTGACCGGGCAAGGCCTGGCCAAGTTCAAGCTGCCGGAGCGTTTGGAGGTGGTCGCCGATTTCCCGCTCTCCCCATTCGGAAAGGTATCGAAGAAGGATCTTGAGAAACGAATTCAAGAATTGCTGGCTGCCGAAGCAGCTGCGAAGCGCGATGCCGGAGGCAGCGGTAAGGGAAGCACCGTTGGCAACACACCGAGTAGAAACGCGATGGAACGCAAGGAGAAACGTACATGAAACTCGACATGGGCGTGATGCTGCACACGGGCGATATGTCCTACAAAGATATCATTCGCTATGCGCAGGAAGCCGAAGCATTGGGGTATCACGGCTTCTGGCTCACCGAGGAGTCCGGCAAAGAGGCTTTCTCGCTGCTGGGCGTGCTGGCGCGCGAGACCAAGAGGATCAATCTCTGCACTGGAATCGTCAACTTTTATTCGCGTTCGCCGACGACGCTGGCCATGGCGGCGCGTTCGATCCACGACCTGTCGGGTGGCCGCTTCGGCCCGTTCGGGGTCGGAACCGGCGGCATCGGGTTCATGACGCGGGGCCACGGCATCAAGGTTGAGCGTCCCGTTGCGCGGGCGCGTGAAGTCATCGAGATCGTGCGCGGGTTACTGACCCAGAAGCGTTTCTCCTACTCTCAAGGCATATGGTTTCAGCCGAAAGACTTTCACCTTCGCGAAGGGCCGATCGACAAGCAGATTCCGATTTGGCTTGCGGCTCTCGGTCCACAGATGGCGGAAATGGCGGGCAAGGTGGCCGACGGGATGATCACCAATTGGCTCGTGCCCGAATCTCTTGCGATCTATCGGCAGCAATTGAAGAAGGGGCTGGACTATTCGAAGCGCCAGCCATCCGCTGTCACGATCAGCGCCCTCACGCAGGTCACGATCGATCACAAGGACCCCGCGGCGGTGATGGCGCAAAAGCGCGGCATCGCCTTCTACTGCGCCTCGCAGCACTACCATCCGATCGCCGAAGCGGCGGGCTTCGGAACGGAGGCGCGCGAGGTATACGATATTTGGCAGACGGGAGATTTCGTCCGTGCCGCCGAGGCGGTCTCCGACGCATTTATGAAGAAGTTCACGATCACCGGCGATGAAGCGACGGCGCGAAACTACTTGAAGTGGATGAAAACGGAAGGCTGCTACCCGATCATTTATCCGCTGCCGAGGCACGCGAACATCGTGGAGGATCATTTCATCGCAATGCGCAATATGGCGAAGGCAGCGACTTGGTAATCCAGGCGCGGCATCGCAGTATCTCCGCCGCCATCTCGCGGCGTAATGGACGAAGTTACGGGAGTGGGAAACAATCGGCCTCATACAACCTCCGCCCGGGCGGAATACGTGGCAAGGCGGAATAAGGAGAGACACCATGGCAACGCCTCGAGTCATCAATGTATCGGAAATCATTGACCGTCAGGCCGTGAGTTGGTTTCAAATCCGTGTCATCGTGCTTTGTGGCTTGGTGGCGACGCTGGATGGGTTTGATACGCAATCGATCGCCTTCGTCGCGGCGCTCATCGCCAAAGAGCTGGGCATGAAGATTGTCGAGTTCGGCCCGATTTTCGGGTCGGGCCTCGTCGGGCTCGCGATCGGTGCGCTAGTGCTTGGGCCGTGGGCGGATCGCTGGGGACGCAGACCGCTCATCATAATGTCGACCTGCGCCTTTGGCGTATTTGCGCTTCTCACCGTGCGCTCCGATTCTTTCGCTAGCTTATTCACGTACCGGTTGTTCACGGGGTTGGGGCTGGGCGCCGCCATGCCAAACATCATCGCCCTCACTTCGGAATATGCGCCGAACCGGATACGTGCGTTCCTGGTCACGGTGATGTTCGTGGGCTTTCCTTTGGGCGCCGTCGTCGGCGGCATTATCAGCTCAATGATGATTCCGCTTTGGGGCTGGCAGTCCGTGTTCTATCTCGGCGGCGGCGTGCCGATTCTCCTCACTCTCATTCTGATCCCGGCGCTTCCCGAATCCATTCGCTTTATGGTGACGCGCGGCGCCGATCCCGAAAAGATCGCCGCCACGCTTCGGCATATTGCGCCGGACTTGTCATACAGCCCTGGAGACCGATTTGAGATTGCCGAGAAAAAGCTAACGGGGTTGTCGGTCAAACACCTCTTTACCGAGGGCCGCGCCTTGGGAACGCTGCTCCTCTGGGTCCCGTTCTTCATGAATCTTCTTCTCCTGTTTTTCATGTACAATTGGTTGCCGCCGGTCCTGCAAGAGGCCGGCCTGCCGATCACGCGAGCCATTATCGCTACCGTTGTTTTCAACCTCGGCGGCGTGATCGGCGCTCTCATCCAAGGACGGCTCAGCGATCGCTTCGGCCATTATGTCGTGCTTGCGGTTGCCTACGCCTTTGGAGCGGTGTTCGTCGGCGTCATAGGATTTCTCGGCTTCTCGATACCGCTCATCATGGCGGCCGTTTTCATGGCCGGCTTCTGCACGATCGGCGCCCAGTTTGCCGCCAATGCCTTGGCGGCAATCTTCTATCCCACATCCGTTCGATCGACCGGTGTGGGCTGGGCACTGGGTATAGGTCGCATTGGCTCGATTCTGGGCCCCGTGATCGGCGGCATCTTGCTCGGGATGAATGTTGGTCTGCATCAGTTATTCCTGATTGCGGCGATACCGTCTGTTTTCGCGACCGTTGCTATCGTGCTCTTGAGCCGCGTCGCTCCCCTGGCCAAGACTTCATGAGGTGAACCAAATTCCGTGCTTGGCCGGTTACTGGTAGGTGTCAAGAAACAGGCTGAAGAGAGAAACACATGAGAATTATCGACGTGCATTGTCATCCCGGCACGGCGCGCTGGCATGAAACATCACAGCCTTTCATAGAGGCCTTGCGCCGTTACTGGGGCCAGGAATGGCCAGTGAAAACCGAGGAAGAGATGGTTGCGGATTTCACTCGCAATGGCGTCGAGCCGGTCATCGTCGCTCTTGACCTCGAGCATCAGGTCAACACCCGGCCGACCGACAATGAATACGTAGCTGGGCTGCGCGACAAGTACGACTGCATCCTGCAAGCCTGGGGCACTGTCGACCCCTATCGCGGCCGGGCGGCGATCGAACAGGCGGAATACGCGGTCAAGAAGCTCAAGGTGCTTGGCTTTCACTTTCATCCCATCGCCAGCGGCTATACGGTAAGCGACCGCGCCTTCTATCCGTTGTGGGACGCCATTCAGGATCTTGACGTGCCGATTTGCGTCGATATCGGCATGACCGGCATGGGCGGTCAGATGCCGGGTGGCCACGGCCTCAAGCTACGTCACGCTCACCCGTTCGCCGTCGACGAGATTGCCGCCGATTTCCCAAGGCTGAAGATCGTGATGGCGCACCCCGGCTACCCGTGGGTCGACGAGGCTACCGCCGTGTGTCTTCACAAGGCTAATGTGTATTGGGAGATGTCCGGATGGGGCGTCAAATACATTCCTGAGTCGATCAAGCGCGACATCCGCGGGCGTCTCAAGGACAAGATGATGTTCGGGAGCGACTATCCCAGCCTTTCCTACGAGCGTCTTATCAAGGAATGGATGCAGGTCGGCTATACCGATGACGTGCTCGAAAAATTCTTTCACAAGAACGCCGAAACCGCCCTTGGGTTGTGAGGCGCAAGCTTGCCTCTTCTCTCCTAGCGAAAGTTAGTTCGTCTGCCGTCCGGGGAATGTCCGATAACGAAGTGCTACACCGATCTTTGGAGGAAGCAAATGGCACGAGTTGAGCTTTATCATTTCTGGAGTTCGGTCTGCTCGGTGCGCTGCCGCATGGCGCTCGAGGAGAAGGGCGTGGCATGGACGAGCCGCTATATCGATCTCTTCAAGTTCGACCAGATGAAATCCGAATATCTCGCAATTAACCCCAAGGGCGTCGTGCCAACTCTCGTTCATGACGGAAAACCGGTGCGGGAAAGCTCCGTCATCAACGAGTACATCGATGCGGCATTCGAAGGCCCCCGACTGGTGCCATCCGAGCCGATTCGGGCGGCACTCATGCGCGAGTTTGTTTATGCGTGCGACGAAGGATTTTCCGCGATCGTTAAGTTGACGATGGTGAAGTATATCCTGCCCAAGCTGCGCAATCGCTGGAGTGACGAGGAGTTGCGTAAGCAAGCGGAACGACGTCCGACGAAGTTCTATCAGGATGTCCACGCGCGGGCAGTGCGCAACGAGATCACAGACAGTGAACTCGCTGCATCCCGTGCCACGATTGAGGAGTTGCTCGATGAGCTGGAGAGCCGGCTCGCGCCTGGGCCGTGGATCGTAGGAAACCAGTTTACGCTGGCAGAGATTTCCGTGGCGCCCTACATGTTTCGTCTGGCGGCACTCGGCGCCGATCAATTCTGGTCGAGCAGCCGTCGCCCGCGCGTCAATGAATGGTACAAGCGCCTGGCGGCGCGACCGGCGTTTCAGAAAGCGGTGTCTTGGCCGGACGAATCGGGTGGTGGGTACGAAGAGGTGGGGTTGAAGACCAACCTTCCCCGGGGATCGGAGGCTTAGAAGTGCTCAGTACGCGACCGTGGGGCATATGAATCTCGAATTCCGCCCGGCCTGCCTCCTCCGTGCTTTTATCGAGCGCATGACAGTCTCGCAAACCCAACCAAGGCCGCCAAGAATGCTTAATCGTATCCAGGAAGAGGGACATGTACCGAGACAGCCAGCTACGCGAAATTCTTAATAACGAACCGCTCGATCGGTTGATCGACGAGGCCGCCCGGCTGCGCGACCGGGGACACGGCCAGATCGTTTCATACTCGCGCAAGGTTTTTATTCCGCTCACGCGATTGTGCCGCAACGTTTGCCATTATTGCGCGTTCGCAACCACCCCGCATGAAGTCCCGCATCCGTTTCTGACACCGGATGAAGTCCTGGAGATCGCGAGAAAAGGCGAGCGGGCCGGCTGCCATGAAGCGCTGTTCACGCTCGGCGACAAGCCCGAGGCCCGTTATGACGCGGCGCGCGAGCAGTTGCGAAGTCTCGGCTATGCGAGCGCCATCGCTTATCTGGTGGCGATGTGCGATCTCGTGAACCGCGAGACCTCTCTGCTGCCTCACGTCAATCCGGGCGTCATGTCGAAAGCGGAGATCGCGGGCTTGCGCAAAGGCGCGGTGTCGCAAGGAATTATGCTGGAGAGCTGTTCCGAACGTCTATGCCAGAAGGGCCAAGTGCATTACGGCTCGCCCGACAAACAACCCGGCGTGCGGCTCGAGGCGATACGTGCCGCCGGAGAGCTCAACGTGCCGTTTACAAGCGGCATTCTCATCGGCATCGGTGAAACACGTGATGAGCGGATTGACTCGTTGTTCGCGCTTCGCGACCTGCATGCGGCATACGGACATCTCCAGGAGATCATAATCCAGAATTTCCGCGCCAAACCGGGAACCCCGATGGAAGACGCGTCCGAGCCCGGATTGGACGATCTCAGATGGACCATTGCCGCCGCCCGGCTCGTGTTCGGTCCCGCAATGAACATCCAGGCGCCGCCGAACCTCACGCCGGGCGACTACCCGCATTTGCTTGCGGCGGGCATCAACGATTGGGGTGGCGTTTCTCCCGTCACCATCGACCACGTCAATCCCGAGGCCCCCTGGCCGCAAATCGACGCTCTGCGCCGGCACACGGAGGCGGCGGGAAAAGTCCTGGTCGAAAGGCTGGCCGTGTATCCCGCCTACACGCAAGATCTCGCCCGGTGGGAGGATCCCGCGCTTGTCACGCGAATACTCCGGTCGATGGACGCTAGCGGGTTCGCGCGGACCGGCGACTGGGCGCCGGGACGGGCGGTCGAAATACCCCGGCGGCGGGGCGAAGCCTCGACCGCATGCATGGGTTCCGCTGCCGTCGCGCACATCATCGAGCGCGCACGCCTCGGCGAGGAGCCCGAAATTGCCGATATCGTGGCGTTGTTCGAGGCGCGCGACGGCGATTTCGAGGCCGTGTGCGCCGCCGCTGACGAACTGCGGCGCGTCACGGCCGGCGATGTCGTCCGGTATGTCGTGAATCGCAATATCAACTATACGAATGTATGTTCGTTCCGCTGCAATTTTTGCGCATTCTCCAAGGCGCCCAAATCAACCAGCCTGCGCGGGCCGGCCTACGACCTTGATTTGGACGAAGTGGCGCGGCGAACACGCGAGGCATGGGCGCGCGGCGCCACCGAGGTTTGCATGCAGGGCGGCATCCACCCGGATTACACGGGAGAAACCTACCTGTCGCTGCTGCGCGCGGTGAAGGATGCGGTTCCGAACATGCACGTCCATGCCTTCTCGCCCCTGGAAGTAACCCACGGCGCATCGACGCTTGGCATCCCGGTCGATGCTTTCCTTGCCCGGCTGCGTGACGCCGGGTTAGGCAGCCTGCCGGGAACCGCTGCGGAGGTGCTCGACGATGAGGTACGCGCCATCCTGTGCCCCGACAAGTTGAAAACCGTGGAGTGGTTGGCGGTTATCGAGGCCGCCCATGGCGTGGGATTGCGTACGACGGCGACGATCATGTTCGGCCATGTCGATAGGCCCGTGCATTGGGCACGGCATCTATTGGCGATCCGCAAGCTTCAAGCGCGAACCGGCGGCTTTACCGAATTCGTCCCCCTGCCTTTTGTTCACATGGAAGCGCCGATCTACTTCAAGGGTCTGGCGCGCAAAGGCCCCACCTATCGCGAAACGGTCTTGATGCACGCGGTTGCACGGCTCGCCTTGCACCCCATGCTACCCAATATTCAAGTTTCATGGGTCAAGCTGGGCGCTGACGGCGCCAAGGCTTGTTTGCAGGCCGGCGCCAACGACCTCGGCGGCACGCTCATGAACGAGAGCATTTCCCATTCGGCCGGGAACGCCCATGGCCAGGAGCTACCGCCGGCGGCAATGGACGAGCTGATCCAGTCTGTCGGGCGCATCCCCGAGCAACGCACCACCCTCTACGGCGTGCCCGCTGACTGTCAGCGCCATGCGTCCTATCATGCATCCCCATTGACGCCCGTCGTGCTTACGCCCGCCGGCAAGCGCGCCCGAACCAGGTCCGGGGTTGCCCCTTCTCGTCTTGAACCTTTTGCTCAGGCTTAGGAGCGCCGAATGACTGCAACCCCTTACACCATTGCTGTCCTGGGGGGCACGGGCTCTGAAGGCAGCGGGCTTGTCCTACGCTGGGCGCGCGCGGGGCACCGCGTCATCATCGGTTCGCGCAGCCCCGATAAGGCTGCGAAGATCTGCGCCGAGCTCAATGCGCTCGCCGGCGTCGAGTCGATCGGGTTTATGGACAACCGCTCTGCCGCGCGTGCCGCGCAGATCGTCATCCTGACCGTTCCCTTCGGGGCGCAACGCGCCACGGTCGAGGAGGTGCGTGACGCGCTCGTGGGAAAAATACTAGTCGATGCAACCGTGCCGCTCGTCCCGCCGAAAGTGAGCCGGGTTCAGCTTCCACCGGGCGGTTCTGCCGTAGCCGCCATACAGGAGCTACTTGGAGACTCCGTGCGTGTTGTGTCCGCCTTTCAAAATGTTTCCGCTCACCATCTGAAAGATTTAACGCATGATATTGATTGCGATGTGCTGGTATGCGGCAACGATGCCGCTGCGCGAGAAACAGTTATCGGACTAGCACGCGACATTCGGTTACGAGGCTACCATGCCGGTACAATCGCCAATTCGGCTGCTGTTGAGGCACTGACTTCCGTGCTGATCGCCATCAACGTCCGTTACAAAGTGCCCGGGGCTGGTATCCGCATTACGGGCGTTCCTGAGGTCGCTTCGTAATGCGGCGTGAATCTGCAGCCACTACCGACAATATTCAGCGCGCGGTGGAGCTACGACTTGTCGCACTGCCTGGAATACCGCTCATACAGGAAGGCGATGACCTGGCTTCACTCATTCTTAGTGCGCTGACCGACTGCGGAGAGGTCCTCAAGGCTGGTGACGTTCTGGTCATTGCGCAGAAAGTCATATCCAAGATAGAAGGTCGACTACGCCGGTTGTGCGCAATAGTGCCCTCACCGGCCGCTATTGCGCTTGCCGATAAGACGAAAAAAGATCCGAGGCTGGCAGAGCTCATGCTCGAGGAATCGAGCAACGTTCTCCGTCACGGTCATGATGTGATCGTGGTGGAACATCGCTTGGGTTTCGTGATGGCTAATGCCGGCATTGACCAATCGAATGTTGAGCAAGATTCGAATAACGACACGGTTCTTCTGCTGCCGCGCGATCCGGATGCTTCTTGTGCCAAGTTACGGGCGCAATTACAGGAGAAAACGGGGGTCGACGTAGGGATTATCATAAATGACAGCCATGGCCGGGCTTGGCGCAATGGTACAGTTGGCGTTGCCCTAGGCGCTGCAGGCCTTCCTGCGCTCCTTGATCTGCGCGGCACGACCGATCTCTATGACC
>Ga0187810_10000361_pt1 | contig 18383 bp, 14 predicted proteins | sample NC_wetland_sal_i_9_FD_132963 | JGI IMG/M metagenome (GOLD analysis project Ga0187810, IMG submission 132963) | Wetland sediment microbial communities from Neuse River Estuary, North Carolina, USA - ASW_5 | ecosystem: Environmental > Aquatic > Freshwater > Wetlands > Sediment | place: USA: North...
GGACGTGGGGGTGGCAACGGACCTGCCGACGGCCCCCGGTCTGCTGTCTCGTAAGGTGCGCGGCGGGACCGCGGACATGACCGAGGGGCCGGCGATGAGCCCGGAGGAAGCGCGGCAAGCGGTTGAGACCGGGATCGCCGTCGCGCGGGAACTGGTCGCCCAGGGTCACCGCTGCCTGATCACCGGGGATATGGGTATCGCGAACACGACCGCGTCGGCCGCGCTGATCGCGGTGTTCACCGGATCCACGCCGGCTCTGGTGACCGGACGGGGCACCGGCATCGACGACCCGACGTGGGCACGGAAGGTGGACGTGGTCCGCCGCGCGCTCGAGCTGCACCGCAGCGACCCGGCTTCCCCGCTCAGCGTGCTGGCCGCCGTGGGCGGTTTCGAGCACGCCGCGCTGGCCGGGTTCATCCTCGGCGGCGCCGCGCTGCGGGTGCCCGTCATCCTGGACGGGGTCATCGCGGGCGCCGCGGCGCTGGCTGCCGCGGCGCTGGCCCCTGCTGCCGTGGGAGCCTGCTTCGCCGGTCACCGCAGTGCCGAGCCCGGGCACGCGGTTACCCTGGACCACCTGGGGCTGCGCCCGCTCGTGGACCTCGGCCTGCGGCTCGGCGAGGGCACCGGCGCGGTTTTGGCCCTGCCCCTGGTGCAAAGCGCGGCGCGCGCGCTGCGCGACGTCGCCACGTTCGATTCCGCGGGCGTGGCCGACAAGTCGATGTAGGCCATGGACCCGTATCTCCTTGGACTCCGCCTGCAGGGCCGCCGCGTCCTGGTCGTCGGCGGGGGAGCGCTGGCGACCCGCCGCGTCCCGGCGCTGCTCGACGCCGGCGCGGACATCCTGCTGGTGTCCCCGTCGGTGACCACCTCCCTGGAGGGCCTGGCCGCGGCCGGCCTGATCCGCTGGGAGCGGCGGCGATACCAGCCCGGCGACGGCGGGGGCGCCTGGCTGATCTGCGCGTGTACGCGCGACCGCGAGGTCAACGCGGCCGTCGCGGCCGCGGCGCAGGAGCAGCGGACCTGGTGCGTCCGGGGCGACGACGCGGAGGAATCGGCCGCGTGGACCCCCGCCTCGGGCCGGGCCGGCGACGTCCGGGTGGGCGTGCTCAGCGGTGACCCGCGGCATAGCGCGACGATCAGGGACGCGATCCTGGCCGGGCTGCGGTCCGGCGAGCTGAGCGCCAGGCACGGCCGCGGGCACCGCGGCGGGGTGGCGATCATCGGCGGCGGGCCGGGCGATCCCGGGCTCATCACCGTGCGCGGCCGGCAACTGCTGGCCGAGGCGGACGTGGTGGTGACGGACCGGCTGGCTCCCCGCTCGCTGCTGGATGAGCTGCCCGCGGACGTGCTGATCATCGACGCGAGCAAGATCCCCTACGGGCGGGCGATGGCGCAGGAGCACATCAACGAGGCGCTGGTCACCCACGCCCGGGCGGGCCGGTTCGTGGCCAGGCTCAAGGGCGGCGACCCGTTCGTGTTCGGCCGGGGGGCCGAGGAGGTCCTGGCCTGCCTGCGGGCCGGCGTTCCGGTCACGGTCGTGCCCGGCGTCACCAGCGCGGTGGGCGTGCCGGCCAGCGCCTGGGTCCCGGTGACCCACCGGGGGGTGGCCCAAGACTTCCACGTGGTGTCGGTTCATGTTCCCCCTGATGACGAGCGGTCCGCCGTGGATTGGGGAATACTCGGCCGTAGCCGGGGCACCTTGGTGCTGCTGATGGCCGTGGAACATATCGGTGCGGTAGTGACAGAACTCCTCAAGCACGGACGCGATCCAGGTACACCCGTTTCTGTAATCGCAGACGGGACTCTGCCGACTCAGCGCACAATTAACTCAACACTGGAACAAGTGGAAAGACGGGTAAAAGAAGAGGGTTTGAGGCCGCCAGCGGTCATCGTGGTCGGTGATGTGGTAGAGATCGCGGCGGAGATAACAGAACTCATGCGCCGCGAGACGCCTGACGGACGGGATAAACTCCGCCTGCCAGGCGATTGAGCTGGAGCGATCCCCGATTGATCGTGAGTCCCCTGGGACGGGGGAGATCGGGCGGGGCAGAGGAGGCCGCTAGAGAGATGGAAGGTCAGGGCGTGGCAGCGTCAGCAGCGTCTGCGTCCGGTAGACAGGACGAGTTCGCAGGTGCTGTTGTGGCTGCTGGGTTTGATGACCCTGGCGGTAGCCATGTGACTGATGATGTTGCGGATGGTGGTGAGGATAGGCGGCACAATGGGGATGACACCATCGTGATGCCTGCTCCGGACTTCTCCGAACCGCCCGCGGCGGTAGCTGCCGCGTTTCCCCCTCCGCCGGAGTCCTCCCAGTCACCGAGGGAACCCCAGCTGCCCCGTGCGGGCTTCCTGCCCCAGAGCGGCCCGCTGCCCCAGGCCAGCCGGCGGCCTGCGCCGGCCCAGCTGCCCCCGGAGCCCGAGATCCCAGTCCGGGCCCCGGTCGGCCAGGCATCACCTACCGCGCAGGCCGGCCGCGTGCGGGGCGTCATCGTCCCGCCCATCCCGGCCTCCGCCTCCGCCCACGCCACCACCGCCGCCCCGGTCCCCCCCGTCGTCCCGGCGAGCCCGGCCGGGGCCGCCCCGGTGACCGGCTCCGCGCCAGCCACCTCCACCGTCCCGGCGGCCCCCACCGTCCCGATGACCGCCTTCGCCCCTGAGGCCCCAGCCGCCCCAGGGGCCTTTGAACCGGGCCAAGACGCCGAAGGGAGCGCTGCCCGCGCCGGGTCGGCCGAACCCGTCCCGGTCGCGGAAGACGTCCCGGGCGCGGGCGACGTCCCGGGCGCGGGCGACGTCCCGGGCGCGGGCGACGTCCCGGGCGCCGAAGACGTCCCGGGCGCCGAAGACGTCCCGGGCGCCGAAACCGCCCCGCCGGCCGAAGCCGGTGCCCCTCCGTCCGCCGCCCCGCCCCGGGCCCCCGCCCGGCCCTTTACGCCCGCCCAGTCCCACGTACGGGTAGACGCGAGGCTGCTGGAAGCGGCGCTGCTCAACCTGAGGAAGCGCATCGCCGCCATCCCGCTGGTCTTCGAGATCGCGGGATCCGCCGAGGTCAAGACCGAACGCACCAAGCTGCTCAGCCAGATCGACGACTACCTCCTGCCGCGGGTGCGCCGATCCGCCGCGCCGATCCTGGTGGCCCTGGTCGGTTCCACGGGCGCGGGGAAGTCGACGCTGGTGAACAGCATCGTTGGCACCCACGTCAGCGCGACCGGGGTCCGCAGGCCCACGACCAACAGTCCCGTGCTCGCCTGCCATCCCGACGACATCGACTGGTTCGCCGAGAACAACTTCCTGCCCACCCTGCCGCGCGTCAGGCAGGAGGGTCTCGCCCGGCCCGGCCGGGATGGCCTGCTGGTCCTGGCGGCCAGCGAAGGCATGCCGAGGGGCATCGCGCTGCTGGACACGCCGGACATCGACTCGGTGGTCCAGGCCCACCACGAGTTCGCCTACCAGTTCCTCGACGCCTCGGACCTGTGGCTGTTCATGACGAGCGCCAGCCGGTACGCCGACGGGCCGGTCTGGGAGATCCTCCAGCACGCGCGGGACAGGAAGGCCTCGCTCGGCGTCGTGATGTCCCGCGTGCCGCAGACCTACCGGACCGAACTCGTGGAGCACTTCTCGGCCATGCTGGACGCGAACGGGATCGGGGCCGAGGACCGGTTCGTCATCCTGGAGACCCCGCTCGTCGACGGCATGCTCCCGCCCGACGCCTACCAGCCGGTCCGCGACTGGCTCGCCGACACCGCCGCGCGGGCCGACCGCAGGGTCGCGGTCCTCACCCGGACGATGTCAGGCGTGCTCGACACGTTCAAGTCCCGGGTCCCGGCCATCGCCGCCCATGTCGAAGCGCAGGTCGTGCTGCGCGGACGGTTGCGGCGGGCCGCCGAGGTGGCGTACGAGCGGGCCTTCGCCGAGGCGAGCACGGGCCTGAAGAACGGCTCGCTGCTGCACGGCGAGGTGCTGGCGCGCTGGCAGGACTGCGAGGTCGGCGGCGACCTGCGGCCGCGCCGCGGAGCCAAGGCCGCCACGGCGGGCGCCAGGAAGGGCAAGCGCGCGCGGCGCGGCACGTCGCGGCCCGCGGCGCTGAACGCGGCGCTGCGCTCGGCCCTTGAGTCGTTCATCGTCTCCATCGCGGACCGGGCCGCGGAGCACGTGGACGAGAACTGGCGCGGCAACCCCGCGGGCGCCGTTCTGCTGGCGGACGCCGTCGCCGAGCGTGCCCGCGGCGAGCGCGCGAAGCAGGTCTTCGAGGCGGCCTTCGGTACCGGCGGGAACGGGCGCGCGCCGGGCGCGGCGGAGGCCGGCCAGGCCACCGCCTTCAGCCGGTCCGGACCCGACCTGTCGCTGCGCGCCGCGCGCGCAATCGGAGCCTGGGAGGAGCACCTGGCCCGGCTGGTCGAGGTGGAGGATCTGCGCCCCGCGACCAGGCGCGTCGGCTTCAGCGACGAGGTGCTCAGCCTGCTCGTGCTGGTCGCCATGCTGGGCGAGAACGCGCCCGCCGCCCCGGAAGGTCCGGCCGCCCCGGCCGCAGACGCCGAGGGCGCCGGCCTCTACACCGAGCCGCGGCGGCTGCTGACCTCCGTGTTCAGCGGGGCGACGCTGGCCGGGATCCTCGCCCGCGCGCGCGCAGACCTCCTCGACCGAGTCCGGCTGCTGCTCGACGAGGAGCTAGTTAGGTTCGTTGAGGTGATCGACGCGGCCGGGCCCTGCGACGATGTCGCGGCGATCCGGCTGTACCAGGCGGAATTCTCGCTCGAGGCGGTTAGGTGACATCGAACACGATCGGGGTGACCGGGCTGCCGAGCGCGAGCCTGCCCATCAGGCTGGCCTCGCTCACCGAACTGACCCGCATCGGCTCGCAGAGGACCGGAGCCGACGGGTTTAGCCCGGAGCTTCTCGCCGAGGCCGAAACGCTGTTGCGCCGATCGGGCGAGCGCATGCGGATGTCCGCGTCGCATACCGTGGTCGCCCTGGCGGGCGGCACCGGGAGCGGCAAATCCTCGCTGTTTAACGCCCTGGCCGGGGCGAACTTCTCGCCGGCCGGGGTGATGCGGCCGACCACGAAGCACTCGCACGCCTGCGTCTGGGGGATGGAGGGCGCCGCCCCGCTGCTGGACTGGCTCAGCGTGCAGCGGCGGCACCGTTACGCCCGGGCGAGCGCGCTCGATGAGGGCGAGGCGTCGCTGACCGGGCTGCTCCTGCTTGACCTGCCCGACCACGACTCGGTGGTCACCGGCTCGGCGGCGCTGGTCGACCGCCTGGTCAAGCTGGTCGACATGCTGGTCTGGGTGCTCGACCCGCTGAAGTACGCCGACGCGGCCGTGCACCGCAGGTACCTCGTCCCGCTGGCCGGCCATGCCGCCGTGACCCTGGTGGTGCTCAACCAGGTCGATACGCTGAGCCCCGACCAGGCCGCCGACTGCGAAGCCGACCTGCGCAGGCTGCTCGACGCGGAGGGGCTGACCGAGACCTCGGTCCTGGTGACCTCGGCCCTGACCGGAGCCGGCCTCGATGAGCTACGCCTCTCGCTGGCCACCGCCGTGGCGACCAGGCGGGCATCGGTCGACAGGATCTCCGCCGACATCGATGCCCTGCTCGACCGGTTCGACGTCTATTCGGGGAACCCGGTCCCCGGCTGGCTGCCGCCGGAGTCGGCCGGGCCGACGGCGCCCACTGCCCAGGGCGGGGCGGCCGCGGCCGTCGTCGGCGCAGCCGCGGCCGTGCCCGGCGCAGCCGCCTCCGGGTCGGCGCTGGCCAGCCGCCCGCCGTGGGAGCACCCGGATGGCGAGGGCTATCCGGGTAACGGCGCCGCCAGGGACCCCGAGGGCGCGCTCGCGGTGTCTAGCCAGGCGTGGCAGGACGCCGGGGCCGACGGTCCGGGGAACGGGCAGACGAGCGGCGTGGCCGACTGGCAGCCGTGGCAGCCGACCGCTGCTCCGCCGGCCGAGGCGTCGCCCGTCAGCACGTCACGCCCCCCATGGGAGGACGCGACGTTCGACGGCCGGAGCGCGAGCGCGCCGGCGCTTGATCCCGTGACCTACGTCCCCGCCGCTCCGGCCGCGACGCTGACCGCCGCCTTCGCGAGGGCGGCCGGGGTGACGGCCGTCACCGAGACGCTGAACGGCGTCCGCGAGCGCAGCGCCGCGGGCTACATCGGCTGGCCCCCCGCACGGCTGGTCGGGCGCCTGCGCGGCCAGCCACCCGCGCGCAAGGCGACCGCCGCCGACGCCGGCGATACCGCGCAGGCCCAGCGGTCCGACATCGACAACGCCATCACGGCCTTCGCCGATGAGGTGGGCGGGTCGCTGCCGGAACCGTGGTCGCGCACCGTCCGCGAGGCGGCCCGGTCGCGGGCGGGCGAGGCCCAGGCGCTCCTGGGCGTGGCGGTGGCCAGCGGGCTGCCGCCACGCGACAAGGTGACGGGATGGTGGCGGCTGGTCGCCCTGGCTCAGTGGCTGCTGATGGCGCTGTCGCTGGTCGGCGTGGTCTGGATCGTGGTGATCCTGGCCACCCACGGGGGGCATAAGTCGTCGTCCCTGGTCAGCGACGTCTCCCTGGCGCCCTGGCTCGGGGTCATGGTCGCCGCCCTGTTGCTGCTGGGCTGGCTGATCTCGTCCTGGTGCCAGAACATGGTCGTGCTCGCCGCGGACCGCGAGCGCGAAGAGGCGGTCCACGCCGTCATGGCCCGGATCGCCGCCGCCACCGGCGACCTGGTCCTCGTCCCGACCGGCCGCGAACTCGCCGAATATGAGCGCTTCCGCACCGAACTAGCCGCCGCCCGCCGCGGCGCCGCGGCCCTCGCCTGACCGATCGAGGCGGCTAGTCAGCTGGCCAGGTCACAGCGGGCCGCAGGTGGTTGGGTCCGTTGATCCGGGCCCGGAGGTACTCGGCCGGGGTGACGCCCACGAGCTCACGGAACTCGTCGGTTAGATGCGGCTGGTCGGCGTAGCCGTGCCGGGCGGCCACCGCCGCCCAGTCGGCCTGCACCTGCCCGTCGAGGTCGCGGACCACGGCCTGCAGCCGCCGCACCCGGGCGAAGCGCTTCGGGGTCAGGCCCACCTGGGCGGTGAATCGCCGGCGCAGGGTCCGCGGGAGCAGCCCGAGGCCGTCTGCTACCTCGCCGACCGGAACACCCTGGGACAGGGCGCAGGCGGCACTCCTTACCGCGGGATCGGGGACGGTTTGGGTCAACTGCCCGAGCAGGACGTCCTCCGTCACGCCGAGCGCATCCCCGGGTGTCGCGGCCTCCAGGAGGCGTTCGCGCAGGTTCGCGCCGACGTGGCCCCACACGTCCGCCAGCGCCACCTGCTCGTCCCGGAAGAGCGCCAGCGGAGCCGCGAAGAAGCGGCAGGCCGCGCCCAGTGCGAAGACCACCGATACGTGCGCCCGGCCCTCCTCGAACTCGATCACGCACGCGCGGCTGGTCGGGCCGGCGAGCATCGCGCCGGGAACCGTCCTGACCCGGCCGGTCTCGCCGAGCGAGCGGAACCCGTCACGGTTCAGGTTGACCCACAAACTCGCCGCCGGACCCGGCAAGATCTTCTCCACCGAGGTCTGCGGCTGCTCGCCCGCCTGGTAGGTGATCGCGCGCACCAGCCGGTCGAGAGGCGGCGCAGGCGTGCGGACGATAACGGTCATCGCGGGTCAGCTCTCGATGCCGCGCGCCGGTGAGCCGGTGTCCCTTTTCGCCAAGACCTCTGCCGTCGCCTGATGGCAGGATCGAAGCTGGCCAGCAGCGCGAGCAGGAAAGGGCACGTCACGATGGTAGAAGACCGGCCGCACTACCGTGAGCACGGCGTCGACCTGGACCGGATGCTCGACCTGCAGACACCGTGGTGCCTGATGGTGGCGGCCACCCTGCGCATCCCCGAACACATCGCTCGGGGCCACGCCGACCTCGCCGACCTGGCCGAGGCGGCCGGCTGCGACGCTGAGGCCCTGCACGCCGTCCTCGGCCATCTCGTCTCCCAGGGCGTGTTCGTCGAGGAATCGCCCGGCCGGTTCGCCTGTAACCGGCCCGCCGAGCAGCTCGCGAACCCCGGGCGGTTCCTCGACCTGGAGGGCATCGGCGGCCGGATGGCCCATACGTGGGGAACGCTCCTGGACTACGTCCGGACCGGCCAGCCGGCCTACGCGACGGTGTTCGGGCGGCCGTTCTGGGAGGACCTGGCCGCGCACCCGAGGATCGCGGCGGACTTCGACGCGCTGATGGGCCCGGCCAGGCACGGCGTCCCCGACTACGACCTTGAGCTGTCCGGCGGCTGGGACCGGATCCGCAGCGTCGTCGACGTCGGCGGCGGGACCGGGGCCATGCTGGCCTCGCTCCTGCGCAGGCACCCGGAGGTCCGGGGCACCCTGGTCGACCTCCCGGGCACCGTCGCCCGGGCCGCGCAGACCCTCGACGCCGCCGGAGTGGCCAGCCGCGTGACCCTGGCCGGGCAGAGCTTCTTTGACCCCCTGCCGGCCGGAGCCGACCTGTACGTGCTCAAGAGCGTGCTGAACGACTGGCCCGATGGGCCGACCGTGGCCATCCTGCGCCGGTGCGCCGAGGCCGCCCCGCGCGCGGGGACGGTGATCGTCCTCGGCGGCGTCTCGCCCGACGAGGCGTCACGCCCCCTGGCCATCGACATGCTGGTCGCGGGCGGCCAGACCAGCACGGTCACGCAGTTCGCGGAGCAGGCCCGGCGAGCCGGGCTGGATATCCTCGCCGCCCGGGTCCAGGCATCGGGCCGGTTCGTGGTCGAGCTGGGCCACCAGGTCTGACCGGGGCCGGCGAGGCCCGGCGTTCCTGGCGGTGGACACGCCGGTGGCGGGCGGCAGGACCAGTACGCTCACGCCGTTCGCGGAGCCGACCCGGCGAGCCGGGCCTGAGGTCCTCGCCGCCCGCCACCAGTTATCTGGCTATTCGTGGCGGAACTGGGCCGCCACTCCTAGTTGAAGCAGCCGCTGATCGTTCCTATCGGCTCGCAGTTGTCGGGCACGTTGGCAATGATCAGGTTCCACGACAGGGTGACGGTCGCGCCGTCGTTGTAGATGCCGCCGCCCCCTTCGGTAGCGCGGTTAACGGTGAGCTGGCTGTGGTTCATGGTCACCGTTGACTCTTCGTTGTTGTAGATGGCGCCGCCCTCGTAGGAAGCGTTGTTCAGCATGAACGCGGAGCCGCTGATCGTCACGTCATAGTCGTTGTAGATGGCGCCGCCCTCGGCGTCCTCGCCGGTTGCGCTGTTGAAGCGGAACGTGCTGCCGCCGATCGTCATGTTGTTGTCGTAGTTGTAGATGGCGCCGCCGTACTGCGCATCGTTGTTGACGAACAGGTCGTGGCTCAGCGCCGCGGTCGATACGTTGTTCTCGCTCCACAGCGCGCCGCCGTCAGCGCTGCTGTTGCCGATGAAGGTGGCGTGGTTCACGGTCACGGTGCCGTGATAGTTGTAGATGGCACCGCCGGCTTCGGTGGTGTTGTTGTCGCTGAAGGTGCCGCCGTTGACCGTGAGAGTCCCGGGATCCATGTACACGGCACCGCCGTCATCGGCCTCGGGGCCGCCGCCGTTGGAGACGTTCACGTCGTCGAGGGTGAGATTGCCGTTCGCGCAGCCGACCGCGAAGATGCTGAAGCTGTTCTCGTTGTCGTAGCTGCGCTTGATCCAGGTGGAGTCGTGGCCCTGGATCGTGAGGGTGTGCATGATCGTCGGCAGCCCGGTGCTCCCGGTCAGCCAGTAGGTGCAGTGCGGCGCCAGGACCAGGGTGTCACCGCTGGCGTAGTTGGGGTAGGTCATCGCCGTAACCAGGTCGGCTGTATTGCAGTCAACGTTTGTCGTCGTTGCCATCGCCGCCTGGACGCCGAGACCGAACGTCGCGGTCCCGCCCAGTACGGCGACCGCTGCCGCGGCCCGCAGGAGCTTAAGGTGCATTGAATCATCCCTATAGGTGATAGATGCCATGTGACCGGTTTCATGGAATCGTGCTGCATATTCACCGAATCCCTGCCGCAGCAAGCCATATCCCCAGGTCACATCTGGTAGAGCGATACCATATCCGACTTCAATAAGGCCTCGCATATGAAACGCCGGGCCGAAGGCTATCACCTGGATAACGGGCCGGACGGGAAATGGAGCTACCCTGAATTGCCATTAATGGTCACCTAATTCAGGACATTTACGCAGACATTGGTAACCGCTGGCATCTGCCTGCCCTGGACGCGTAAGGTCGTGTGCCATCACCCAGACGCCAACCCCATCACCCAGACGCCAACCAGAGGAGCGATCGTGAGCCAGCAGGACTCGGAGGAGAGCCGGGTACTCAGCCTCGTTCACGGGCAGGTCTGCTACCTGCAGATACCAGCGGCCGATACGACCGAGTCGGCCGCGTTCTACGAGGCCGTCTTCGGCTGGCGCATCGAGAGGCCCTACACCGACTTCGAGGCCCCGGGCCTGATCGGCCAGTGGGTCGACGACCGGGCCCCCTCCCGGTACGGCGGTCCTATGATCTGGCTGCACGTGACCGACCTGGACGAGACGCTCGAGCGCGCCGTGGCGCACGGGGCCGAGATCACCGATTCCCCGACCCCGGACGGCCCGGACCGGACCCTGGCCGCGATCCTCGACCCGGCCGGCAACCCCATCGGGCTGGCCGCGCACGCGAAGCCGGAATGACGAGCCGGCCCGGACCCCAGGCCCCCGGCCGCGCGCATGGTTTCCGCTTCAGGCGGACAGAATCCCGGTAAGGCGAAAGCTCCCTGGGCGGTTACAGTGTAATCCTGTAATCATTGGGAGAATGCCAGGAGGCGTGATGGACGCCAGAGATGCGCTGGACGCCTATTCGGAGATCGTTTCCGGTGTGGCCGGACAGCTCACCCCGAAGGTCGCCAGCCTGCGCGTGCCACACCAGACTCCGCGCGGGATGGGAGAGGGCCTCGGCTCGGGCGTGGTCTTCACCGGCGACGGGTTCCTGCTGACCAACGCGCACGTGGTCGGGCGGGCCACCGGCGGCACGGCGTCGTTCTCCGACGGCACCGAGGTCCCGTTCCGCGTGGTGGGCGCCGACCCGCTGTCCGACCTCGCGGTCCTGCGCACGACCGGCTCGACCCCGGAGCCCGCCGAGCTGGGCGAGGCCGATCAGCTCGTCGTCGGGCAGCTGGTGGTGGCGGTCGGTAACCCGCTCGGCCTGGCCGGGTCGGTGACGGCCGGCGTGGTCAGCGCCCTGGGCCGGTCGCTTCCGGCGCGCGGGAGGCTGATCGAAGACGTCATCCAGACCGACGCCGCCCTCAACCCCGGCAACTCCGGCGGGGCGCTCGCCGACGCGCACGCGCGGGTGGTCGGCATCAATACCGCCGTGGCGGGCGTCGGCCTCGGCATGGCGGTCCCGGTCAATGCGACCACCCGCCGGATCATCTCCGCGCTTATGAACGACGGCCGGGTCCGCCGCGCCTACCTGGGCGTGGTCACCATCCCCGGGCCCATCCCCGCGGCCTGGCGCGAGCGCCTCGGCCGGACGACCGGCCTGCTCGTCCACGAGGTCGTCGCGGGCGGCCCCGCCGCCAGGGCCGGCCTGCGCCCCGGAGACCTCCTGCTCACCGCCGCCGGCAAGCCGGTCAAGGCCGCCCAGGACCTGCAGCGCCTCATGTTCGCCGAGGCCATCGGGCACCCCCTCCCGATCACCGTCATGCGCAACGGCGCCCTGGTCGACGTCATCGCCGAGCCCAAGGAACTGGTCGCCGCCTGACCCCCGGGGATTTTGTGGGAGGATCCGGGCTTGCGGGAGGATCCGGGGGACTATGGTGCACCAAATCCTCCCCGAAGCCCTAATCCTCCCCGATAATCGGGCGACAGGTCCCGCAGGAACCGCCGCGCCGCCCGGGGGCTGCGAAGCCGGACCAAGCGCAGATGCCTGTTGGCCGGATCGGCGAGCGCGGCGGCGTACCGCTCGCGGCGCGAGCCGTGTGTCTTCCAGGCCCAGGCGATCACCGATTCCTGGTCGTCCCAGGTGAAGACGTTGCGCCACCGCTCCCGGTTACCGTTCCACAGCTCGACCCGGCCGGCGACCCGGCGCAGCGTCCGCCAGATGAGCCGCCGCATGACCGTGCGCCTGGGCAGGTCGAGCCAGACCACGGTGTCCGCGCGGGCCCATACGAGGTCCCGGACCACGCTGTAGCTGCCGTCGATCACCCAGCAAGGACCGGAAGCCACAGCAAGCACGCGAGACCGGAACTCAGACACAGGCAGCGGCGTCCAGTCGGCCTGGTGGTACACCGAATCGAGCTCCACCCACGGAACGCCCAGCACGCCCGCCAGCGCGAAAGCGAAAGTCGACTTGCCGGCTCCGGAGGTGCCCACCACCGAGACCCGCCGCACAGCCGCCGAACCTAGCAGCGGTTCCCCCGCTTGTCACCCCGATTTCCGCCCCGCCATGATGGGCACATGATGAGCCACCAACCGGTACGCGCGCCCCGCGGAGACCAGCGCACCTGCAAGGGCTGGGGTCAAGAGGGCGCCATGCGCATGCTGATGAACAACCTGGACCCCGAGGTGGCCGAACACCCCGACCAGCTCATCGTCTACGGCGGCTCGGGGCGGGCCGCCCGCAGCTGGGAGGCCTACGCCGCGATCATCGCGACGCTCCAGGACCTGGAGAACGACGAGACCCTCCTGGTCCAGTCCGGCAAGCCGGTGGGCGTATTCAAGACCCACGAGTGGGCCCCCCGCGTGCTCATCGCCAACTCCAACCTCGTCCCGCAGTGGGCGACCTGGGAGGAGTTCCGCCGCCTGGAGCACCTCGGCCTGACCATGTACGGCCAGATGACCGCGGGCTCGTGGATCTACATCGGCACCCAGGGCATCCTGCAGGGCACCTACGAGACGTTCGCCGCCATCGCCGCCAAGCGCTTCGGCGGAACCCTGGCCGGCACGATCACCCTGACCGGGGGCCTGGGCGGCATGGGCGGCGCGCAGCCGCTGGCCGTGACCATGAACGGCGGCGTGTGCATCTGCGTCGAGTGCGACCAGTCCCGGATCACCAGGCGCATCGAGTTCGGCTACCTCGACGAGCAGGCGGACAACGCGGACGACGCCGTCCGGCGGGCCGTCGCCGCCCGGGACAAGGGCGAGGCCCTGTCCATCGGCCTGCTGGGCAACGCCGCCGAGGAGTTCCCGCACCTGCTCACGCACCACGCGCCCATCGACATCGTCACCGACCAGACGTCGGCCCACGACCCCCTCACCTACCTGCCCAGGGGCGTCGCCTTCGAGGACATGCCCGCCCTGCGCGCCGAAGACCCGGCCGGGTTCACCGAACGGGCCCGCTACTCCATGGCCGAACAGGTCGCCGCCATGGTCGGCTTCCTGGACGCGGGCGCGGAGGTGTTCGACTACGGCAACTCCATCCGCGGCGAGGCCGAGCTGGCCGGGTACGACCGGGCGTTCGCGTTCCCCGGCTTCGTCCCCGCCTACATCAGGCCGCTGTTCTGCGAGGGCAAGGGCCCGTTCCGCTGGGCGGCCCTGTCCGGCGACCCGGCCGACATCGCCGCGACGGACCAGGCCATCCTCGAGCTTTTCCCGCAGAACGAGGCCCTGGCCCGATGGATCCGCATGGCGGAGGAGAAGGTCCACTTCCAGGGCCTGCCCGCCCGGATCTGCTGGCTCGGCTACGGCGAGCGCCACCTGGCCGGCCTGCGCTTCAACGAGCTGGTCAAGAGCGGTGAGGTCAAGGCCCCGATCGTCCTCGGCCGCGACCACCTGGACTGCGGTTCGGTCGCCTCGCCGTACCGGGAAACCGAGGCGATGGCCGACGGCTCCGACGCCATCGCCGACTGGCCGCTCCTGAACGCGCTGGTCAACACGGCATCCGGCGCGTCCTGGGTGTCCATCCACCACGGCGGCGGCGTGGGTATCGGCCGGTCCATCCACGCCGGCCAGGTCTGCGTCGCCGACGGTTCGGACCTGGCCGCCACCAAACTCGAGCGCGTCCTGGTCAACGACCCGGGCATGGGCGTGATCCGGCACACCGACGCCGGCTACGACCTGGCCGCCACGGTGGCGCGCGAGCGCGGCGTGCGCATCCCGATGGCCACCCCGTGAGCGGTGCCAGCCCGGGGGGACGACCCCCTCTATCCCCCCCGTCTTTCGCCGACCTCTGGCGCGACCTGGAACCCCTGGGCCGCGACCCCGTGACCGGCGGCTACCGCCGCTACTCCTGGACCGCCGCCGACGCGCAGTGCCGCGCCTGGTTCACGAGCCAGGCCGAAAAGCGCGGCCTGACCGTGCAGCCCGACGCCAACGGCAACCTGTGGGCCTGGTGGGGCCCGCCGCAGCCCGGCGCGGTGGCCACCGGCAGTCACCTGGACTCGGTGCCCGACGGCGGCGGGTTCGACGGCGCCCTGGGCGTGGTGACCGCGCTGGCCGCCGTAGACCTGCTAAAAGAAGAGAACTTTTATCCCGAACGAGCGATCGTGCTCCTCACCTTCACCGAGGAGGAAGGTGCGCGGTTCGGCCTGCCGTGCCTGGGGAGCCGCCTGCTGACCGGGGCGGTCGACCCGCAGGCCGCCCGGGACCTCACCGACGACGCGGGCGTGACCCTGGCGCAGGCCATGGCGTCCGCCGGCCTCGACCCGGCCCTGATCGGGCCCGACCCTGCCCTGGTGGACCACCTCGGCGTTTTCGTCGAACTGCACGTCGAGCAGGGCCGCGCCCTCGCGCCGATGGGAAGCGCGGTCGGCATCGCCGAGGGCATCTGGCCGCACGGCCGGTGGCGGCTGGACTTCACCGGCCAGGCCGACCACGCGGGCACGGCCAGGCTCGGCGACCGCAGGGACCCGATGCTCGCCTACGCGGGCACGGTCCTCGCGGCCCGCCACGCCGCAGCCTCCCGCCACGCCCTGGCCACGTTCGGCAAGGTGATCGCCGAGCCCGGCGCCGCCAACGCCGTCTGCTCGGCCGTCCACGCGTGGCTGGACGCCCGCGCCCCGGATGAAGTCACGTTGTCCGAGACCGTCACCGACATCCGTTCGGCTGCCAAGAGACTTTCCGTGGAGCACGGGGTGAACCTCGGCGTGCGCCAGGAGTCCTACACCCCGGTCGTCCGCTTCGACGAGGCCCTGCGGGACCGGATCGCGGTGGTCCTCGCCGCGGCCGGGATGCCGGCGCCGGTGCTCCCCACCGGGGCCGGCCACGACGCCGGGGTGCTCGCGGCCCGGCTGCCCACCGCCATGCTCTTCGTCCGTAACCCCACCGGCGTCTCGCACTCGCCCGCCGAGCACGCCGACCTAGCCGACTGCGAGGCCGGCGTCCGCGCTCTAGCCCTCGTCCTACGCGACCTGGCGGGCCAGAAATGAGCACTGCGGACCTCGGCGGGACGCCCCCGCCCGACCCCATCCCCCCAACCCGCCCTGGCCCTCTGAACCCCTATGGCCCGCCTGGCCCCCGTAGCCCCGGGCGCCGCTGGCTCGCCGCCCTGGCCTGGCTGCCCGGCCAGGGCGTGCGCCGCGACGTCCTCATCGAGGCCGACGGGGAGCGGTTCACCGCCGTCACCGCCTCGGCCACCGCAGTCCCGGACGGCACCACTTTGCTGCCGGGCCTCACCCTCCCCGGGCTCGCCAACGCGCACTCGCACGCGTTCCACCGGGCGCTGCGGTCCACCACCCAGGCGGACCGCGGGACGTTCTGGACCTGGCGCGAGCGGATGTACCAGGTCGCGGCCCGCCTGGACCCGGACAGCTACCAGGCGCTGGCGCGCGCGGTGTTCGCCGAGATGGCGCTGGCCGGGGTGAGCTGCGTGGGGGAGTTCCACTACGTACACCACCAGCCCGACGGGCGCCCGTACGCGGACCCCAACGCCATGGGGCGGGCCATGGTCGCCGCGGCCGCCGAGGCCGGCCTGCGGATCACGCTCCTCGACGCCTGCTACCTCGCGGGCGGGCTAGGGTCCGAGGGCCCGCAGCCGCTGGCCGGACCCCAGCGGCGGTTCGGCGACGGTGACGCCGCGCGCTGGGCGGCGCGCGTCACCGCCCTGGGCTACGACGCCCACGGCATGATCACGCCGCACGCCAAGGTCGGCGCCGCGATCCATTCCGTCCGGGCGGTGCCCAGGGATCAGATGCACGCGGTGGTGGCCTGGGCCCGCGGGTGCGGCGCCCCGCTGCACGCGCACATGTCGGAGCAGCGGGCCGAGAACGAGGCGTGCCAGGGTTACTACGGGATGTCGCCCGCCCGGCTCCTGTACGAGGAGGACGTGCTCGGGCCGCGGACCTCGGTCGTGCACGCGACCCACGTCGACGCCGGTGACCTGAAACTCCTCGGCGGCTGCCATAGTTACGCGTGCATCTGCCCCACGACCGAACGCGACCTGGGCGACGGTCCCGCCCCCTCGCTGGCGCTGACCGCGGCGGGCTGCAGGCTCACCCTCGGCAGCGACAGCCACGCGGTGATCGACATGTTCGCCGAGGCCCGCGGGGTCGAGTTCGCCGAACGCCTGGCGCGCCGCTCGCGCGGGCACTTCACCGCCGAAACCCTGCTGCGGGCCGCCACCTGCGACGGGCACGCCAGCCTCGGCTGGCCCGACGCGGGCGAGATCGCGCCGGGGGAGTGGGCCGACCTGGTCACCGTGTCGCTGGATACGGTCCGGACCACGGGCACCCCCGACGGGCTGGCGGCGGAGGCCGCGGTGTTCGCGGCCACGGCGGCGGACGTGCGGAACGTCGTGATCGGCGGCCGGGACGTGGTCCGCGACGGGGTGCACCTGCTGGTGCCCGACGTGCCGGGGGAGTTGTCCCGGACGATCCGCGCCGCGCTCGGGCATCCGTCCGCATGACCAGTCCGCTCGGGGTTCCGGTGGCGGACCTCGGTACCGGGGTCACCATGCCCGTGGTCGGGCTCGGCACCTTGCGCCTGACCGGTCGGCGCGGCTACCGGGCCCTGAGGTACGCCCTGGAGGTGGGCTACCGGCACCTCGACACCGCGACCGCGTACCGGAACGAGTCCGAGGTCGGCCGGGCCATCAGGGATAGCGGCGTGGACCGCGGCGAGGTGTTCGTCACCACCAAACTGCTTCCGGAGGACGCCGCCCGGGCCCGGGCCACCCTGGCTCAGAGCCTGCGCGCCCTGGACACGCCGTACGTTGACCTGTGGCTGGTGCACTGGCCGCCGCATGGGCAGGCCGATCCGCCGTTGTGGCGCGAGTTCCTCGCCCTGCGCGATGAGGGGTTGTGCCGCAGCGTGGGGGTGAGCAACTACAGCATCGCCCAGATCGACGAGCTCACCGCCGCGACGGGGGAGCGGCCCGCGGTCAACCAGATCCCGTGGAGCCTGGCCCGGTACGATCCCGCGCTGCTGGCCGCCCACGCCGACCGCGGGGTGCACGTCGAGGGTTACAGCCCGCTCAGGGGCACCAAGCTGCGCGACCGCGCCCTGGGCGAGATCGCCGCCCGGCACGGCGTCACGCAAGCCCAGGTCGTCCTGCGCTGGCACGTCGAACTCGGGATCACGGTGATCCCGAGGTCCGCCCGCCCGGAACGCATCAAGTCGAACCTGGACCTGTTCGGCTTTTCCCTCACCCCCGACGAAATGGCCCGGCTGAGCCGGCGCTGAACCCCTGCGGGAAACGGCTCCTCCGCTTCCGCCCCACCGAGCTGGGGCATTGTCCGGCAACGCGTTGCCAACGGCAACGGGTTGTCCACAGGTGGGCCAGGCGCGGGTGACCATCCACAGGGACGCGGTCGGGCCGGCGGCGGGGAGCGCGGGTCGTCCACGGTGGAGGAAGCGAGGCGGCGTGGGGCCGCCGGAACTTCCAAGGAGAATCGCTATGAGCCAGGGCGGATTCGTCACCCTCGTCGGCTTCGTGGCCATCGAGCCAAGCCTTCGCGTAACCAAGGACGGCCACCATGTCGCGGACGTGCGGGTGGGCACAGCGTCCCGGATGCTGAACAAGCAGACCGGGGAGTGGGTGGACGGGGAGACCTCGTTCTATACGGTGACCTGCTGGCGCAGGCTGGCCGACCACGCCAAGGCCAGCCTGCGAAAGGGCGACCCGGTACTGGTCAAGGGCCGCTTCCGGACCAGCAGCTACGAGGACAAGACCGGCCGGCTCAGGACCGAGGTCGAGATCGTGGCGGACACGGTAGGGCACGACCTGAGCCGGGGCATCGCCAACTACATCCGGCCCGAGCGTGCGCGGCAGAACGCGGCGGACGACCCGGCCGCCGGCGGACCACAAAGTGGCGCCCCCATCGACGAAGAGGCGATCGAGCGGTTCGGCAGGGAACTGGACGAGGGCCTGCCCGGAGCCGAGTTCGCGGCCCACGCCCTTGAGCCGGATGACGCCGCCGCGCCGTTCTAGGCCCCTGAGATCAGGTGTCGCGGTGCCGCCCGGGAGCGGGCGCGTTCGACGCGTTCTGCTGTCAC
>Ga0187810_10000362_pt1 | contig 18376 bp, 23 predicted proteins | sample NC_wetland_sal_i_9_FD_132963 | JGI IMG/M metagenome (GOLD analysis project Ga0187810, IMG submission 132963) | Wetland sediment microbial communities from Neuse River Estuary, North Carolina, USA - ASW_5 | ecosystem: Environmental > Aquatic > Freshwater > Wetlands > Sediment | place: USA: North...
CCGCCGCTCAGGCTTTGCCAAAGCAAACCAACAAAAATCCCTCATCGTATTACAAAGATACAACCGGGAAACATCCGCTTGCTCCCATCTACCTGAGGGTTCTAGCCGCTTTGGTGGATGCCGTGATCCTCCTGATTCCCATGACTATCGCAGGTCTTGTCACTGCAGGTTTTGGGGAAATTCTGGTTCTGGTCGTGTACCCGGCCCTGCTTCTGTCCTCGGAGCTGCAGGCGACAGTGGGGATGAAGGTGATGGGGCTCCGTATCGTCGATGTGAACGGTGAACGGATTACCATCCAGAAATCGTTTCTTCGCTCAGGGGCTGCTCTTTTAAGCGCAGGTGTCTTCTGTTTGGGTTTTCTCTGCGCTTTTTTTGCGCCACAAAAGCAAACACTCCACGACGTTTTCGCCGAAACATTTGTCGTCAAAGCCTAGGGGTACGTCATGTCAGATGATGATACACCCCCACCTCTGCCAAGTGAAACTTCCAGCCCTGACGAGGAAGATGTCCCGCCGCCGTTGCCATCCGATACTCCTCTCCATGGTCTGAGGAGCATCCCCTCCACACAGAAAACCATCGCACCTACTGTGCGACCTCCCACACGCAACACATCTTCCTCTCAGGCCCCATCCAGTGTGGGAAAACACGCAGTCAATGGCTGTCTGATAGTCGTTTTAGTGATTATCGTTTTGATTTTTATGATCGTCCTGATGACGGTGTGGGCGGTCTGGACGGAATGGCACACGAGTAACGAGGCGGTCAGCCGCGGGCTCAATATCATCGAACTTATCCTCAAACTTCTGGGAGGAAATTCTTGATCCGGGGAATTCTTCTCTTCGCAGTTGCGTGGTTCATCAAGGGCACCACGTTCCCATCAAAACCAAAAAATCTATCTTCCACTAACCAACAAAAGGAAATTACATATGATCCGAAATCTCCTCCTCATCGCCATCATCGTCCTCACGAGTTGTACGTCCGGAAACGCGGATGACTCGGCACTCAAAGACGCACAAACTCGCATCAAAACCGCGGACAAAGTCATAGTGATCACGCCATCGAAAGACAGTTGGTTTGCCAAGAACATCTCAGATTTACCTCAAGGCAAAGAGGTCGCTGTCAAGGTTCGGCCCAAGGAAGATCAGGAATTCATTCTCGTCTCCAAAGGGGATGAAACCGTAGTGGTACTGCCCATTATGGACGGAAAGTGCTCGGTGGTGTCCGACAAGAAAACGGTGGATTCATACAAGTTGAGACTGTCGGGAGGCGGAAGTGAGCAAGCTTCCGCGGATAATTCAAAGGCAACCTCGTGGAAAATTCGCGGGAAGACCATCTCGGTTGGCATGACAAGGGACGAGGTAATGAAGCTGATCGGCAAACCCAAATCCGAAGAGGAAGGTGTTTCCATGACCTATATGGATTCGACGGCTCACAATGTCGGGAAGGAAGTAAAGAGCGGGCATTTCTCTTTTGTCCCAGGTGCGGGCGGGGCCATCGCGGACTATTCCTCCGACGGCGTTTTGAAAGAAGGAACCTTCTGGATACTCAAACTTTCCAACGGAACGGTGGTCTCAGCTTCCAAAAATAACTACCAATAATCACGGGAAATGCTCGCCCCTATCTTTGGCTATGGAGCAACCAACGCCGCAGAACAAACGTATCCTCAAACCTATCCACATGGAGAAACTCCCTCTGATGCCCGTACCGAGGATGAGTTCGGAAGCTATGGAGACTTGGTCTTGGGGGGCATTTTGTCTGATTTTTCAAAAAGATCCTCCTACTTTTCTCGATCTTCTTTATCCAAATATCAGTCGTCGTGGGGTGGTAAATCCCACTCGCTACGCCTATGCCACGTCGGTTTTTTGCCGCAAAAAACAAGCTCTCTTCACGTTTGAAACGACACCTATTCTCGTCGGTGCTGTTGAAGTAACGTCTTATTTGGCTCATCCCATCCTCGTATTTTTCAAGGATTCTACCCGATATGACTACGGAATATTTCAAGGTTCAGTGACCGCAGAAATCTCCAAGCTTCAGCTTTTTGCTCTTGTGGGGAACCAACTTTGCCTGTCCGGAAAACCCAAACGTCACGCAGAACCGCTCAAGACCCTGAGTCGCTCTTCAATAAAAACTGACTGAATTCTTTGCTGGAGTAATGGTTTGCGTAGTCAAATGGCGTGAGGAATCGTGTCTGACTTTTGCTCCGTATGGTTGCCCAAAGTTCAAAAGAACTCTTTTGATAAGCCATGATTTCTTGAATGGCGTGACGGAGATAATGATGAAAAATCAGCTTGGGGAGATTTTGTTTGGGTGTCGGAATGACAAAAACCTGTTTTCCGAGAGCCAATCGCTTGACCTTCTGGAACGATTTCCAGAGAGGTTCCTGCCCATTCCAGCCTTCGAGCATGTATAGAATAGGCTCACAGAGGGGAGTGCTTCTCACCACATTCTCGAATCTTTTGAAGCCGATGGATGTCCTCTGGTATTCGAGTCGAAGGATAAAATCCCGCCCTAAAATGAGGCCATCTGGCACGTAAACTTGATAAAGTTCACGCACTTCCGAATCCTTTTTATGCTCGTGTTTGGACCACCACATTCCCATTTTTTCGCGTAACACTGGTTCAGGATAAGCTACAAAGGGCCCGTTCTTCGGATATTCCCGATAGAGCATATCCACGATCACCGAGAGGCATTCGGCCACGTGAGCATGATGTTGGGAGATTTTGAACCGATGGTTTGTGATATAGCTCGAGCCAAATTCTGGCCCAGAATATTGTTTGAATGGGCCTTGAAAGACACGTTTGCTGGAAGAAAAAGGGGAGTCGAGAAATGGTTTTGCAGCATCGGAAGCCTCCAGAGCTTTGGTCACGGTCGCAATTCCGAAGAGTTTTCCTTCGATTCTTCTTGCCTGGGACGCACCTACCAGCCCCAAATCCACGATCAATTTCTTTTCCAAAAGTTCACGAATGGCGCCCCAAACAAGGCGTTTGGAGAATCGTGAAAGCCTTGAGATCGCTTGAACCGAGATGTGTTTTGCGGAAGCAATATGGCTGTAAACGATGATCTGGCGTCGCAAAAATGCATCTTCCGGAAGACGAACCGAGCTCTCTGTCGCATTCTTGCCAAACTTTTGGATACTTAAAAGACTGCTGTTGTTAGGAATCGGCCTCAGCTTTTTATCGCCATCCGATACCGCATTGCCGAGTGGCTCTACTTCAAACGGATTGCGAAAGTCTTCTCCAAGGCTCTTGATCACTTCATCATTATCAACAGGCTCCATAAGATCACCGGATGCATGGCCTACTTAACCACGCTTTTGCGACCGTCCTCCATGCGGTTCACAGTGGACCCGAGCAACTGTGAACCAGATTTACCTATGAAAAAGGCCCTAAACAACCATGCAACCTCCCACTTTCTTATTTTTCCCCCTATTTTCCCCTGCTTCGCACCTCTTTCTATCCCCTGAACTACTCCTTCCGGATGGATATTATACCTTTTGAGATTGTACCTCTTTTTCTTCCCTGGCAGGTGGCTGAAAAGATAGGTATCCACACCCCACGGGAAGGAAATATTTCTCTGGCCTAGCAGATATACCTGATCACTCAGACAAGGAAGGTGCCCATCGCCTGCCAGAAGCCAATTACGAACAAAATCTCCTCCCATCCACCGACGAAATAAACCAACTACCGTTCCGATCATACCCCTAATATGGTTGCATGCCGAACCCATCGGCAAGGTGTTTTTTTGAAAAAAAGTTAGGGGAAATACCCCTCAATCGCCTCACTTCAAGACACTCATGGATGGGAAAATCCCCATTCCCATACGAGACTTTTTCTCGATCTTTTGAAGAAATCGCAGCCGATATTTCGTGAGATTTTCGTGCTTTTTGTCCCCTAAACAGAACTAAAATCAGCTCCACCGCCAAAGATTTTTCAATCTTCCGGCCTCAAAAAATCACTGAAATGGCTCAGTCACGGTAAGTTTCTAGCCGATTAGAACCCGTGTTTTTTGCCTTTGAGGGATTCAATGTCGATGCGGATGACAGTGGCGCAAGCAAGGTTAGCTTTGGGGTATTCAAACTTGCGGTCGGTAAAACGGGAGACGATTTGATCGAGAACGCGGATTTTCTCAGCATCGTCTTGGACGAAGGTGGCTTTGCCGAAGCCGATGACGGTGCGGTGTTTGGCCTCGAAGTCGCAGGCACTATCAGCCTCAATGATGCCCTGTTCGATGGAAATCTCGAAGCAGACATTGTTGTTTTTCTTGAGAATTTCAATCTTGCTGCCCTTGCTGGCGGAGTGGAAGTAGAGTGAGGTGCCGTCGTACGCGTAGAAAAGCGGGACAAGGAAAGGAATGTTATTGTCGGCCAAAGCAAGATGCATGATGCGAGTGGAGCGGATGATTTCGTCTATCTCCGCACGGTCCGTAATTTCTCGATCCTTCCGGCGCATGGCTCCGTGAGGGTGTCCTCCCGGATGGCTCGCATGAGGTGTGGCTGTAGTCATGGATTTTCTTTCTGGCAGTCAGAACAATGACCGCCGAGCAACCCGAGGTTGAATTTAGGCGTCTTGGGTACGGAATAGGTGGCCGGGTGAGTTGCTGTTTTCTTCAATTCCTGAATGAATTCCTCCGGCAAGCCCTGTTCCCGCGCTCCCTGAAGGATAAAGTCGAGATATTCCCGACTGGGAGTCTGCGGCGTCTCCTGAATATCTTTTTTGTAGAGGATTACACCGAAACGGTTGCCGCTTACGTCCACGACTGAGGTGGGATAATGGAAGTAAGCACCTGATCCATCCAGCCTCGCATCCTGCCAGGAGTCGAGTTGTTCGCCGTCTGAGTAACTCAGCTCGTAAATGACTCCCCAGAGATCACGCCCCGACTCTGGAACAGCGGTTTCGATTGCGCCGTCCCAGATTTTTGAATAACCGTAGAAGCCGATCCTGTGGTTCGGCAGTCTGGCCACGCCCAAAGCTTTTGGGCGTGAGCAGCGAGCCTGCAGTTGCTTGAGATTCAGATTTGAGCCATAGAGGAAGTATTGGCAACGACCACTCGACTTTCCGCAAAAGGGTTTGCAGTCAGTGAAAGAATACTGTTCATCAAGCTCGATGACTTTGGTCATTTATGTTCTCCAAATCTGAAAAGTTGTAGGTGACTTCGTCCTGTTACCAGACGTTGAGCACCCATTCCTTGTTCTGCTTGTATTCCATATCTGTGAAGAGGGCGTTAGCCATCTGCTCACCAAGCCAGATCGCGCCAGCATAGCCCATCACGGGGTGCCTCCACAGGCCCGTCCGGTCGTAGGTGGGGAAGCCCACACGCACCATGGGGATCTTGTTGTCGATGGCAACGAATCGGCCCTTCGAGTGACCAAGGATGAGATCAAGTTCCAGCCCTTTGTTCTTGATACGGTCTTCCAATTCCCAGAGGTCGGCGTTGGTGATGATCTCCATGTCGTAGTCGACATTTTCCTGAAGAGCCTTGATGCGCGGATCGTTCGGGTAGGAGGCATTATCGTCGCCGAGAAGGAGAAGCATGGGCTTCATTTCCAGATCGAGGCAAAACTCCGCCAGCCCCAGAACCAGATCAGGCGCACCGTAGATGGCGACCTTTTTATCCGCCAGGAACATGTGGGTGATGTCGGCCAGAGCATCGATGGCGATACCCCGCTCACGCACGAGTGAGGCAGGGATCGGTTTGCCGGTCATCTTCTTGAGATTTTGGAGGAAGGTGTCTGTGTTGCGGATGCCAATGGGCGTCGGCCCGATGATGGCAGGCACCTCGAATTCACTCTCCAGATATTTAGCTGCCTTGGTTCCCTCGTAGCGATTCAGCGCGATGGTACCGACGGCATTGGCCGTGCCCTGCAAATCCTCGACAGTAGTGCTGCCATGCGAAACGGCGCTCTTGTCTGGCATAAGTGGAGAATCGAACGTCTCGATCTCGAAAAGTACCGTGGCATCAACCTGCATCTCGGCGAGGAGATGCTTGATGGCTGTCACATCGCCGGGGTTAACCCAGCCGGTGATGATATTAATTTTCCCGTTGGGCTGATCTTTTTTGGCAAAATAGGTGACAAAATCCCGCACAGCGACGTCATAGCCGCTGATCATACTGCCGACGAAACTCGGCGTATGAATCGGGATCAAATGCACCTCGCGGCCTGCGTATTTTTCCTTCAGCAGACCTTCATTGAGCTTGGTCACCACACCATCCACGTCATCGCCGATGACCTCGGTGCAGCAGGTGGTGATGATGGGTACGACCTTCACATGCGGGTAACGCATGAGAAGAACGTCCACAGCCTCTTCCACTCGCTTGAGGGCGCCGAAGACCGCTCCGTCCTCGTGAACGGAGGAGGAGGCAATTTCAAAACTTTCCTTTAGATGTTGCGAAATCAGCAGGCGCACAAACATCACGCAACCTTGGCCGCCGTGAACGATTCCGATGCAATCCTTAATCCCAATGCTAGCGTACTGTGCCCCTGCCGGCTGGCAGGTGAAGATCGGATTGATCACTCCCTCACGAGATTTTGCTTTTAATTCACAAGTCATATATTTCCCCTTTTTGTATTCCCTTTAATAATGCGGATCTTTGAGTTCGAGGTTGAGTGACCCCGTGATAGTAACGAAATCGATGCGTTCTTTCAGCCCTTTCATAACTTCCTTCAGCTCGGCTTTACTGATTTCATTGACCCATGGGAACCTCTCCCGATAGGCCTCAGCCAGGCACACTGCATCTACCCAGTAACAGCGGTCGGCGGGTGTCTCCACTTCCACTTTCTCATCACAAAGCAACTGCATGGTCTTGGTGAGGATACCTTCATTCTGGTCCTTGCGGTCCCAGGCGCGGGAGTGAAACTGCCAGAGACAGTTTTTCATGATGTAGTCTTCAAGTTGTGCAATCTTTTCCTTCATACATCTCTCCTCATGCCACGGCGGCTTTGTCTTCCTCGAATTTCGGAAAATCGTCAGCCGTCTTTTTGCGCAATGCCGGAATAATATCGTACTTGCCCGAATAGGGACGCGCCGGTGCGTTGGCGATTTCCGGACTGAGCGTCACATCGGAAAGCATCCTGCGTGTTACGAAGCCCTTGTCCGTCGGGATCTCATCCTTGCTGATATCTACTCCGGAAAGTTGATGGAGCGGCGAATAGATCGCATTGTAGATGTCTCGCGCGAACCGCACCCAGCCCTCGAAGCCCTTGTATGGGCCATTGTGATAAGCGTGTGCGTTCAGGTATGGGACGCGGATTTTCTTGGCGACTTCACCGGGGCGCTTGCCGGTAAAAATCACGTCTGGCTTCAGCATTTCCATAGCTTCCAAGTTCTCCAATTCGTTCGGGTCATCGATGGCCAGCGTGCCTTCTTCACTACGGGCAATGCCTTTTTCCATGTCTCCTTGGTGACCAAATTTCGTGTAAACCGAAACGACTTCCACCCCCATTTCCGCATGGATGACATGCGCCCAGTGCCAGAGTTTTGAACCGCCGGGCCACAGACATACTTTCTTGCCCTTCAGGCGGGCCTTGTACCATTCCAGCTCCGGTTTCCATCTAGCGGTCTCTTCTTCGATGATGGCCTTGGCACGATCTTCGATCCCGAAGAACATGCCGACTTTTCGCAGAGATTGACCGAGTGGCTCGAAGCCGAATCCGTCGATGTCGAGACGCGGGATGCCGTAACGTTTCCGCAGCTCGTTGCAGATGTATTCTGCGGAGCGCGCGCACTCCAAAACGTTAAGATGAGCGCGGTGCATGGATCTCAAATCATCGTAGGAACCGTTACCCGTGAAGGTGGAGAGCACCTGAATACCCATGCGTTTGAAGTAGTCGATCATCACCTCTTGGTCACCCTGGATGTTGTATTCGCCAACATAGTTGATCACATACTTGCTCGTGATCTTCGGTTCGACGTTGCCGACCTTTTGGTTGATCCATGCGATGTTGATTTTGTGGTGACCGCCCGATTGACTCGGCCCTCCGAAGCCGGGGGAGTTGCAGACAAAAATGTCCACTCCCGGCAACTCATCCATAACTTCTTGTGCTATGGCGTTGATATCGTCACCGATCAGTGCAGAGGCGCAAGTCTGATAAATCGTCATGCGCTTGATGTTCGGGAAGGCCTTGAACGCCTCGATGATGTTCGACTTAAGGAGCTTTTCCGCACCGAAGACGACGTGCTTTTCCTTCATGTCGCTGGCGTAGGTGTACTTGAGCTGGAAGTTGTCGTTATCGCTGATGTAGCGCTTCGTCTGCCACGTGTCATACGTGCAACCCACCGGGCCGTGACTGAGATGGATGACGTCCTTCATCGGAGTGCCGATGACATGCTTGGCGCCGCAGTAGGCGCACCCACGTTCGGAAATAGAGCCGGGAATGGTGTTCAGATAGCCAAGAGGTAGGGCAGAGGTTAAATCCTCCCCAGGTCCCTTGATGACCGCGTGTTGCTTTCTCTCGGGAATGCACTTGCTGCAATTAAATTCATGATAGGGCATAATGGTTTCTCCTTTATTTGACAGATTCTTTACGCGATGGCGTTGATGCCAACTTCACCGGTTCGTACCCTTAAGGCATCGTCCACTGGACAGATAAAAATCTTGCCATCACCGATCTGCGCCGTCTGGTTCACCTTGATGATGGCTTGCACGACCGACTTCACGTCCATCTCCTGGACGACGATGGAAAGATAGCGTTTGGGAACGAATTTCATCCCTCCCGCTTTCCCTTGGGTAAGAAGTTCGGTGGGAATTTCACAGGCCACTTCGCCTGCAATTCCCCGCTGATGTCCTCGCCCGAGAACCGATTGCGCGGTAATGCTCGGGAATCCCAATCTTTCGAGCACCTCCTTGGTCGGCCCCACTTTTTTGGGTCGAATGATGGCAATGATTTCTTTCATGGTGGTTTTAGAGTCCCTTCTCTCCAGTGCGGACGGTGAAGGCATCATCCACCGGCGAGATGAAGACTTTTCCGTCGCCGAAATTTCCCGTGTAGGCCTTGTACTTGATGAGCTTGAGGATTTCGTCCACGTCCTTGTCTTCCACAACGACCATGATCATTGTCTTGGGGAGTTCGTCGTAGTGGACTGACCCCATTACGATGCCCTTTTGCTTGCCGCGCCCAAAGGCGCTGAACTTGGTCATGGAGTAAAATCCGGCGTCTGCCAACCCCTGCGTGACGGTGTCCGCCGCATCGGGGCGTATCATGGCTCTGATCATTTTCATGTCGTTTGTCCTTGGGTGTTTTGAATTAATCGGCAATGCCGTATTTCACGACCATCGCTTCGAGCTGGTCCATGCTCAGCGGTTTGGGAATGACGAAGTTTTTATTCTCGATGATCTTGCGCCCCAGTTCGCCGTATTCCTTGGCTTGATTTTCATTTTCGTCGTATTCAGTCACAGTCTTTTTGTTGAATTCAGCTTTTTGGACAATGTTGTCACGCGGAACGAAGTGAATCATGTGAGTGCCGATGGCCTCAGTGAATTCAGCGAGGAATTCCTTTTCGCGGTCCACCTTGCGGCTATTGCAGATGACGCCGCCGAGCCGGACGCCGCTCTGCTTGGCATACTTTACGAGACCTTTGCAGATGTTGTTGGCCGCGTAGATGGCCATCATCTCTCCGGAAGCAACGATGTAAACCTCCTGAGCCTTGCCATCACGGATCGGCATGGCAAATCCACCGCAGACCACGTCGCCGAGCACGTCGAAGAAAACAAAATCCAAATCTTCCGTGTAAGCGCCGTTGGTCTCCATGAGATCAATGGCGGTAATAATGCCACGACCAGCACAACCAACTCCTGGCTCGGGCCCACCTGATTCCACACATTGGATGTCGTGATAACCTCGTTTGATGACTTTATCTTTTGTGACCTTCTCGGCTCCCTCCACGCGGAGGACATCCATAACCGTCTCCTGGGGTTTGCCGCCCAAGATCAGACGTGTTGAGTCTGCCTTCGGATCACAGCCGTGAATAAAAACATTTTTGCCGTGAAAGTGGGCCATGGCCGCCGCCGTATTCTGTGTCGTGGTCGACTTGCCGATGCCACCTTTTCCGTAGATTGCTATTTTTCTCATAACTCATTCCTTTCAAATTTGTGCTCAGGCTGTTTTCGTGAATCGCCTGCGGAATGGGTCTTAGCAGCCGCCGTGCCAACGGAACGTGGCTGGATTGAGCTGGATCAGTTTTTTTCTTTCAGACGAAGATTTTTTTAATCTATCAAAAACTTCACAAAGTATAGTGATCGCTGAACACAGGCAGTACGTGGTGTAAAAAAAGTGTGTCATTAATTCGTAATTTTTAATCACACACATAGAAAGATTGGTCTCTGAAATTTTGTTCTGGAAAAATATTTCTAAGAAGACTTTTTGAATTCACGGAACTTGTCGGCGACGATTTGAATCCGACTTTTAAGTCGGTTTGGCCAGACCTGAAGCAACTTTAAAGTCGGATTTTTCGGGCCGTGCTATGGCCCGTTCTTCTCATGCCTCCTCAAGAGGCATTTGTAAATCCATCACCATCAATCAGTTGATGATGGAATCTTTCTACGAATGAGGTTTTCGTCTGTCTTGGCACAGGGAGTGCAGTAGCTCTTTCATCCAGACCTTTAGGAAAAATCAAAATGGAAGCCACCATGAAATGCGAAACTGAAATCGAGCAAACCACTCTGCAGACTGCCCTCTCTTGCCGCGCCATATCTTTGTCGGTTGCTCCGTTGTGCAATCTTCAGTGCAACTTCTGCCACCACCAGTGTGACTGCGCCAATGAAGGGATTGCTGGGAAAGTCAGTCCTGCGCTTCAGCCCACGCTGGCACTCGATTACCTCGGCGAAATGATCCAGCTCCATCCGGATATTTCTGAACTCCGCATTTCTGGACCTGGCGAACCGTTCGCCAATCCCGAGGAGACACTTGAAACCCTCCGTATGGTGCGCGCCAAATATCCCCAGCTTAAAATTAGCATCATCACCAACGGTCTCGATCTCGTCCCACACATTCCTGCACTCATACGTCTCTCTGTCCGCAAAGTCACGATTGCCATTCACACCTTTGATCCCCACATCGGGGCGAAACTCTACGCCTGGGTGCGGGATCGTAAGACCAACACCCCGCTAATCGGTCTGCGCGGAGCCGGACTGCTGATCCAACAGCAGCAGGAAGCCATTCATCTCTTGAAGGAAAAAGACATCGCCATTGAGGTGAACACCATTGTCATGACTGGCATCAATGACGCTCATATCCCTGCGTTAACCCAGCAGTTGAGAGGACTCAGTATCGATGCCATGACCTGTCTGCCGTTGATCCCACAGAAGGGGGCTCATTTTGAGGAAATGGAAGAGACGGATGCCTCTACTCTTATTACTGCCCGACAACATGCCGGAGCTTTCGTTTCACAATTGGAGCCGCTGACTAACCCAGCAAATATCTTTCTGGAGTCAGATGCGCTTTTGGAAAAATACTCGGATCAAAGCGCGGCAGCCACCAGCCGAATGTGTATTGCCATCGCCTCGATTGACGGCCTGGGCATCAATCAAAACCTCGGTCATGCTCCGCGCTTTCTTCTTTTTGCGCCTGAGCCAGATTCTCCCTCCGGCTACGCTTTCCAAGAAGTCCGCCCAGCTCCTCCTGTCGGCGGTGGGATGCAACGCTGGGAACAACTCGCGGAAATTCTGGGTGATTGTCGGGCCGTCATTGCCAGCGCCATCGGCGAGGAGCCTCGAAATGTTCTGACCCGGAAAAACATCCGGGTTTACGAGATGGATGAAGTCCCCGTCCATCTGGCTCTCAAAACCGTTTTCGGAGCTGAGGCAGTTCCCCGCCGCAAAAACAAACGCGAAGGCTGCTCTGGCAAAGGGGGCGGCTGTGGTGGCTCTGGTTGCTAACGCATGATTCTTCAAGGAAACATTCCCATGAAACAAGAAACCCATCCCATAAGTCCGTTATATCTGATTGATACCACCCTTCGTGATGGAGAGCAAACTCCCGGCGTTGTTTTCTCCCGGGATGAAAAAATCAGCATTGCCCGTGAGTTGGTGGCATTGGGTGTTCCCGAACTGGAAGTGGGTATTCCCGCGATGGGGCAGGAGGCGATTGATGATATCAACGCTGTCTGCGACCATTCATCCACCAGCCGCATCCTCACGTGGTGCCGCGCATTGCCGGAGGATCTGGAACTGGCTGCCCAAACTCGGGCTAACGGCGTTCACATTTCCCTTCCCGTTTCTGAAATCCATCTGAAGGCTTGGAACAAAACCATCGAATGGGTCTGGAAAAATCTGGCTCGGTTGGTCAGCCAAGGGCTTGAAAATTTTGACTACGTTACAGTGGGCGCACAGGATGCCTCCCGTGCAGACCCAGTATTTCTGGAGGAGCTGGCCCGTGGAGCGCAAGACTTGGGCGTGAGTCGTTTTCGCCTGGCTGACACCGTTGGCATTTTGAACCCTTTCACCACGCAGACGCTCGTTCGTCGGATAAAAATCGCCGCTCCTTTGTTACAAGTGGAATTTCACGGGCATAACGATCTGGGTATGGCGACCGCCAACACACTCGCAGCTTATCTCGCAGGAGCTGAAGCTGCCAGTGTCACGGTGAATGGTCTAGGCGAACGGGCAGGCAACGCTGCGCTGGAAGAGGTCGTGATGGCACAGGAGGTTTCCCTGGGCATCAAAACAGGAATCCTTACGGAGAAACTTGCACTGCTCTCGGAACACGTCGCCTACGCTTCACGCAGACCCATTCCTTATGCCAAGCCCATCGTCGGCTCCGGGGTTTTTCGGCATGAGTCAGGCATTCATTGTGCAGGGCTTTTGAGAGATCGTCAGACGTATGAGCCCTTTCAGGCGGAACAGGTAGGACGGGGGCCGACAGAATTTGTCATCGGTCAACACTCCGGCACATCCGTCATTCAGGCTGCTTTGGCTCAGATGGGAATTCCCATCGATCAGGAGACCTCCGAGTTTCTACTCAAGCAAGCGAGGGAATATTCCAGTCTTCATAAACGAAGCATCACCTCTCAGGAGCTTAAATGGATGTACGATCACTTTCGCACAAAGGGTGGGCTTGAGAATGTGGCCTGATCAACTCTTGGGAATAAATCTCTCGAAAAAGATATGGCAACAACGTTCCATTTCCTCGGCGGTGACATGAAAATGCTCGGTTCGCAGGCGCGTGTTTCCGTCCATCTCCTTCTCGAAATAGGAGATCCTGGCATTATGAGGTCCCTGGCGGTCATGATACCCTGCAATGGCTGCAACCTCGAAGCCTTCCCGTTCCAAATACAACAGGCGGGCATGCATCTTCATCACATTCTTTTAACATTTTGGAGCATGGTCTGTCACGGCGAAAGGCCCTGCATCGTGAAAATTGTAGGCTCAGAGAAATTCCATCCATGGCATATTATTTGCTCAAATGAGAAAGAGAGAAAAACGGCAAACACGCTTAATCGATAAGCCCCCAGCTCTCACAACCAGAAATCTATGAACAAATCTTTCGACAACTCCGATTCCGCTTCTCCTACCTATTGCGAAACAGACTCTGGTAAATGGATCAAGACGGTTAAATCCATCATTCGCAATCTCGATTTCGGCGAAGTTCAACTGAGTGTTCACAAAGGGAAAATCGTGGAAATCCGAAAGATCGAAAAAATCCGACTTGGCTCCGAGGGTGGATAAAAACTGCCATAAACCTGTCTGAATTTGATCAGCGCCAAGCATAAGAACACATTCTTTGTACCATGCGAAACGCCTTTTTTGTAGGTTTTATTCCTCGGTTAAAGGTTTTTATTTTTAAATCTCTGTTATCTTCCATGCCTTTTCGGCGTTCACGCTTTGGCATGGCACATCACTTGCTCAATGTAACTTGTCCCAGACCAACTGGACTTACTCCTTGAGAGTTTCCGCCCTCCGGAAACAACGGGCTCACGGATGTAACGGGTGACAATGAACTGATATGCGGTTCGCGCGATCAACGGCGTGCTGCGTATGCGACGCATTTGGATTTTCGACATTTCAAAACGCATTTCCGTGTCCTGAATTCCGGCGTCCTGCTCTTCAAAAATCATGAACCAGTTGAGTCCTTGTAGCGCGCAAGCCTGCACACATGCAGCTTCCCAGACGGAAAACTCTCTGGAAGAAAACGCGAAAATCTGTCGGATCATCCGCGATCTGACACTTCTCGTTGAAATCTCCCAAATGGTGGTGGGAAACGTTCCGGTCAAGGAAATCACCGGCCCGCTGCTCAAAAAACTCTGCATCACCATCGGGGCGGTACGGGGGACACTGCACATCATCAACCGTAAGACCGCGGAGGTACCCATCGAGGAGTCTTTCGTCAATCCCTCGCCGGGGAAAAGACCTTCCCCCATGGAGGAGGCCAAGATCGTCGATAAAGTCATCCAGAGCGGAGAGCCATTGGTAGTTACCCACATCAATCGTGAAGAATATCTGTCAGGCGAGGTTACCTCACCGGAGGAATTTGCAGGAGGAGAGGATTCCGCCCTCGTTCTCTACTGTCTGCCCATCAGCAATGGTCAGGAACCCAGCGGCACCCTCACCGTGGAAACCATTCTCCACGCTGGGAAAAACACAGGCGATGATCTCCGTCTTCTCACGCTCGTTGCTTCCATGCTGGCACAGGTGGTCACTCGCACCCAGGCGGCGCAAGAGCAGGTCGAATCCCTTCGCCGGGAAAACGAACGTTTGCAGGAACAGATCAAAAACAACTTCAAACCCCGTAACATGATTGGCAGCTCCGGGGCCATGCGCTCCGTCTACCTTCACATGGAACAGGTAGCCACCAGCGCGAATACAACGGTACTCATCCGGGGCGAAAGTGGTGTGGGGAAGGAACTGGTCGCCAGTGCCATTCACAAAGGCAGCGGACGTACGCTAGGAGCCTTCGTCAAAGTGAACTGTGCGGCACTGCCCGACTCCATCATTGAAAGCGAACTCTTCGGCCATGAAAAAGGTGCCTTCACTGGGGCTATTGCCATGCGCAAGGGACGTTTCGAGATCGCCGATGGCGGTACGATCTTTCTCGACGAGATCGGCGATATTTCATCTCAGACACAGGTGAAACTCCTGAGGGTACTTCAGGAGAGAGAATTTGAGCGCGTAGGCGGACAAACACCTATCAAGTGCGACGTTCGAGTCATCGCAGCCACCAGCCGCAACTTGGAAAAACTCATTGATGAAAATAAATTTCGCCCGGATTTGTACTACCGCCTGAATGTCTTTCCCATCTATGTCCCGCCCCTGCGCGAGCGTAAGGGAGACATCCTCCAACTCGCTGACCACTTCGTCGGGAAATACGCCGCGGTGAATGGGAAAAACATCCGGCGCCTGTCCAGAGCAGCTATCGATCTGTTGATCGCCTACGGCTGGCCGGGGAATGTACGGGAACTAGAAAACTGCATCGAACGCGCCGTCCTGCTTTGCGATGACGACACGCTTCATGCCCACCATCTGCCGCCAACGCTCCAATCCGTGGAACTGCTTCCCAATCAATCCGGTGGGTTGTTGGAGCAGTCAGTAGGAGTCTTGGAACGAGACCTCATTGTCAACGCACTCAAATCCACCAGCGGCAACATGGCTGCTGCTGCACGGTTCCTCGGTATCACCGAACGCATGATGACTCTGCGCATCAAGAAATACTCAATCCAAGTGGAAATTTATCACAAATCTACGGGAGGTGCCGTCCCCTCTCTTCCCAATCAAGCCGCTGTGATTTAGTCCACAGCGAGCAGAACGCTCGAAGCCTTGATCACGGCATAAGCAGGCTTGCCCTTCGCCAGCTTCAGTTCCTTCGCGGCTTCCGATGTGATCGAAGAAGTGATCTCGATACCGGGAGCCACTTGCAACGTGATCGTCGTGCTCACCGGTCCTTTTTTGATGGAAATAACCTTACCCTTGATGATATTGCGTGCGCTTAATTTCATAATGATTGCCTAATATATCCTATTACAAGGCCAAGGCAAAAGCGTAAACGGTCTGCGCCGGGGCAGTTCATGGCACTGTTAGAAATACAGTTGGGCCTCATCGATCTCGGATATCCAGGCGGGTCTTGCCGCCTGAAATGAAACCATCCTGAAGATGGCATACCTGATGGGCGAAACCGTCACGATCCCGCTTTCTGGCTCGCAATCAGCAAGGTCTGTTAGCAATTTCTTGATTAAGAACGCGGGCGGAGGCCTAGAATAATGCGTTCGATAATCTCGCCGACGAGACGATCCAGAGGGATGCCCTTGAATTTGCCATTAGTGGAAAGAGCAAGCAGGCCCTGCATGGCGGCGAAGACGACGAGAGAGAGTCGCCAGGGATCGCCAGGAACAACCTCCCCAGCCTTCTGGCCTTCTGCAAAAGTGTTTGCTGCGTGTCCAAACGCTTTTTCGCTCGCCTCCAGCAATTCGCGCGGAGCATCGGCCCGGTGTTTGGCCTCGAACATCAACCCGAGCAAAGCCGAGTGCTTGAGGGCGAAACTGACAAAGGCACGGGTAAGTTTGGTCAAACGTGTCTGGAAATTGTGTCCGCGATCTTTCGTTGCACCACTCAGGGCAAGGTCGAATCGCTCAAAGCCGCGTAGCGCCAGGGCGTCCAAAAGCGCTTGTTTATTGGCAAAGTGGCGGCGGGGCGAGGTGTGGCTTACGCCTAGTTCACGACTGAGTTCGCGCAGCGAGATGCTCTGAACGCCACCCTTCTCAAGGTTTTTTTCCGCTGCGCACAGAAGAGCTTCACGTAGATGTCCATGATGATACGGCCGACAAATTGCTTTCACTATCAGCATATTACACATTCTCAAAATAAATTGCACTATGTTTCCATTGACAACATAGTAACCACTGACTACATTGCCCGTCATACAAACTTGGGCTTACCGATCAACGAACAAGGGAGATCAGCATGAAAGTATTTGTCACAGGAGCGACCGGATTCATTGGCTCAAAAATCGTGAGGGAATTACTCGCAGCGGGCCATCAAGTGCTCGGTCTTGCCCGCTCAGATGAGGGTGCGAAATCCGTTGCCGCTGCGGGAGCGCAGGTACACCGAGGTGATCTTGAAGACTTGGAAAGCCTGAGGCGTGGCGCGGCAGCCTCAGATGGTGTGATTCACACTGGCTTTGTCCATGACTTCTCGAAATTCAAGGAGGTTTGCGAAATTGACCGACGAGCCATCGAGGCTCTCGGCTCCGTGCTCGCCGGTTCCGGACGGCCCTTGATTGTCACCGCTGGGGTAGCCGGATTGGCTGGTCCGGGGCAGCTAGCAACCGAAGACCATGTAGTACCACCGGATTTCCCATTCCCCCGCGTTTCGGAGCAAACGGCTCTGGCGTTGAAAGGCGTCAGTGCTTCGGTCGTGCGCCTTCCCCAAGTTCATGATCCGATCAAGCAAGGGCTGGTCACCTATCTGATCGCCGTGGCGCGAGAGAAAGGCGTGTCGGCTTATGCTGCGGAAGGAAATAACCGCTGGGCTGCAGCACACGTATCCGATGTCGCCCATCTTTACAGGCTGGCGCTGGAGAAACATGAAGCGGGAGCCAAATATCATGCAGTGGCCGAAGAAGGCGTGCCGCTCAAAGCAATCGCTGAATCAATCGGTCGCGGCTTGAAGGTTCCGACCATCTCCCTGTCGCCAGAAGAGGCCGCGGCACATTTTGGATGGATGATTATGTTCGCAGCATCCGACCTTGCGGCCTCAAGCGAAAAGACACGGAAGAAACTGAACTGGAATCCGACCGGGCCGGGACTGATTTCTGATCTCGACCACGAGAGCGCTTTCCGAGCCTGAAAAGAAACAGGAGAACTATGACGAAAACTTATTCAGGAAATCCCTCAGACCGCAAGGCGTACATCATCACTGGCCCAACCTCCGGCATAGGTCGCTGCACGGCACTCGAACTGGCCAAGCACGGCATGGTCGTTCTGGTCGGTCGCGACCGCCTAAAACTCGACAAAGTGCAAAAGATCATAGAGGAAAAAGGCCAGCATGCCGTTTCGGTCTTATGCGACCTGTCTGATATTGCGAGCGTGCGGCGTGCGGCTGTGGAAATCATCTCTCTCCATCTTCCGATTGCCGGTCTGCTCAACAATGCGGGCATTATGCAGATGCGTCCGACGAAGAACTCGCTGGGATGGGACATGTCATTTGCGACAAATCACCTCGGCCCGTTCGCGCTGACAGAGGCGCTCATACCGCATCTTCCCGACGGTGCGAATGTCGTCTTCGTCGCCTCCGCCGTAGAAAATCCCGAGCACAAGCCTGCCAAGGCCTTCGGCTTCCGCTTGCGGTCATGGGATGTGCTCCTTGGTGTTGGGTTGGGAGTGGCTTATTTGAGTCCGGCGCAGGCGGCGAGTTCCTTGGCTTTGTCGGTGTTTTCCCACGGAACATAATCCAGACC
>Ga0187810_10000363_pt1 | contig 18352 bp, 18 predicted proteins | sample NC_wetland_sal_i_9_FD_132963 | JGI IMG/M metagenome (GOLD analysis project Ga0187810, IMG submission 132963) | Wetland sediment microbial communities from Neuse River Estuary, North Carolina, USA - ASW_5 | ecosystem: Environmental > Aquatic > Freshwater > Wetlands > Sediment | place: USA: North...
AATCGAATGCAGCGGCCGCACCCAGCGCACGTCGCTGCCCGGGAAGCGCATCGATTTCGGCCACGGCAGCTTGGCGAAGCATTCCGGCAGCACGTCCGCCAGCACCTCGGCCGTGGCCCGGCCCTTGCGCGCGATCACGGCGACATAGAACTCGCCCTTGCCGTCGGCGCGCTTCTGGCATTGGTCGAGCGTCACGCCCGCCGAGCGCAGGAAACCTTCCACCGCCTTCTCGGGCGCGCCGACGCGTGGGCCCTTGCGCTCCTCGGAAACGTCCGGCTGCTTCGCGGGCAGCCCCGCGATCACCAGCGTCAGCCGCCGCGGTCCCGCGAACGATTTGGCGCCTTCGAACGTCAGCCCGCGGTCCGACAGCGCGCCGACCACCAGCCGTTCGAGGTCCTTGCCGGCCTGCGTCTGCATCCGCGCGGGAATTTCTTCACTGAACAATTCAAGCAGAAGCTCGGCCATCTCACGCATACCTCGGCGTATAGGCACCCTGGCCGGATGCCAGCCAGCCTTCGCAGCACATCTTCGCCAGCGCCCGCACCCGCCCGATATAGGCGGCGCGTTCCGTCACCGAAATCACGCCGCGGGCGTCGAGCAGATTGAAGCAATGGCTCGCCTTGATGCATTGGTCGTAGGCCGGCAGCGGCAGTTTCCTGTCGTTGAGTGCCTTGCACTCCTTCTCCGCGTCCGCGAAGTGGCGCGACAGGATCTCCGTATCCGCATATTCGAAATCGAAGGCCGAAAATTCGCGTTCGGCCTGATGGAACACTTCGCCGTAGCGAAAGCTCTCGTTGAACGCGAGGTCGTAGACGAACTCGACGCCCTGCACATACATGGCGAGGCGTTCCAGCCCATAGGTCAGCTCGGAGCAAACCGGATCGCAGTCGATGCCGCCGACCTGCTGGAAATAGGTGAACTGGCTGATCTCCATGCCGTCGCACCACACTTCCCAGCCGAGGCCCCAGGCGCCCAGCGTCGGGCTTTCCCAGTCGTCCTCCACGAAGCGGATGTCGTGCCTGGCTGGATCGAGCCCGATGGCCTTGATCGAGCCGAGGTAAAGGTCCTGCACGTCCTTGGGCGCGGGCTTCAGGATCACCTGATACTGATAATAATGTTGCAGCCGGTTCGGGTTCTCGCCATAGCGCCCGTCCTTCGGCCGCCGCGAGGGCTGCACATAGGCCGCCCGCCAGGGCCTTGGCCCCAGCGCCCGCAAAGTGGTCGCGGGGTGGAAGGTGCCCGCCCCCATCTCCACGTCATAAGGCTGCAGGATCAGGCAGCCTTGCGCCGCCCAATAATTCTGCAAGGTGAGGATCAGGTCCTGGAATGTCTTCGCCACGATTCAATGCCCTCCGGCGCGGGCCGGAACCTATAGGTGCGCTAGGACGCAAACAACACCCTATCTCTCCGCCAAATGCCCCACCCGCTCTTTTCACCCTCCCCTTGAGGGAGGGTCGAAAAATCACGAAGCGAGCGAGCGTGAGTGAGCGAAGGGAAGTGATTTTTCGGGGAGGGGTGTGCCGCGGTCGGTGTTACGGCGTACCCCTCCCCGACCGATCTCGCTTCGCTCAATCGTTCGACCCTCCCTCAAGGGGAGGGTTGAAGCACTATCGCTTCACCAGCGCGGAGCACCGCATCTGCTTGGGGCGTGTAGCGGCCATCGGCTTCGTGCAGGGCCAATCCCGGCAGCACGCGCAGCGGCGCGCGCGCACCATGGCGCACCTGCAGGATCGCGCGCTTGGCGGGCTCACCCGTGCGCGGCCACAGCGGAAACAGCGTGAGGCCCCGATCCGGCAGCGACGCCATCGCCTCGCCCAACCGGTCCGCCCGCAGGATCAGCGTGAAGGTTCCACGCGAAGTGGTGCGCTTGAGCCCGGCGCCGATCCAGGCCGACAGCTTGCCGCCATCTTGCAAGGCCCGCGCCCGAGCCTCGTCCGGCGGCGCCTCGCCGTCATCGCCGTGGAACGGCGGATTGCAGAAGACGTGATCGAACGGCCGGCGCAGCTCGGCCGGAAGCGCCAGCGCATCGGCGGCCACGAACGCGACGCGGGCGATCATGCGATTGGCCTCGGCATTGGCATTGGCGAGCGCCGCAAGCCCGGCATCGATCTCGATGCCCGCGATGCGCACTCCTTCCACTCGCCGCGCCAGGCACAAGCTCGCCGTGCCCGCACCCGCGCCAAGCTCCAGCACTTCCTCGCCCGCCCGCGCCGGAACCGCAGCGGCCAGCATCACGGCGTCAAGTCCGGCGCGGAAGCCGCGCTCCATCTGCCGCACGATCACGGACCCGCCGAGAAACCTGTCCTCCGTCACCGCGTCATTCATGCTCGAGCTGTTCGTCCCCCAAACCCTCGGCCAGGACCCTTCGGGCCTGCGCGAAATCCTCGTTCTCCACCATCAGACGGCGGGGAAGTATTCCCACGCTGCCGTCCATGACACTGGCCGCGGCATCGAACACCACGGCGGCGATTCCGGCATCTCGCAAAAGCACTTCTGCGAAGTTCAGCACGACCGGGTTGTTGGTTTTCAGGATGGCGCGCATGTCATTCGGCCTCGGTGACACCATATATTGTAGCATCGACCGCTTGACCGCGCGCGCCCCGGCTACCAATGTCGCCGGTGAATCCGCTAAGTATCCCGGGGATGAGCCTCGCACCGAAAACACGCCGGCCGGAAACAGACGTTTCGCCTGTCGAGCGGCTGCACGCCCTGGTGGCGGAGGACATGCGTGCCACCGATGTCATGATCCATGAGCGCCTGTCGAGCGCCGTAGACCTGATCCCCGACCTCTCGCGCCACTTGATCGATTCCGGCGGCAAACGGCTGAGGCCGCTGCTGGCGCTGGCGGCGGCGGCGATGGGCGGTTACGGCGGCCGCGAGCATATCAAGCTCGCCGCGGCGGTGGAGTTCATCCACACCGCCACCCTGCTCCACGACGATGTGGTGGACGAGAGTTCGCTTCGCCGCGGCAAAGTGTCTGCGAACGTGGTGTGGGGCAATAAGCCCAGCGTGCTGGTGGGCGATTTCCTGTTCAGCCGCGCCTTCGAGCTGATGGTCGAACCGGGCGAGGTTTCGGTGTTGGGCATTCTGGCGCGCGCCTCCAGCGTGATCGCCGAAGGCGAAGTGATGCAGCTCAAGTCGGCGAACAATCTCGCCGCGAGCGAGGAGCACTACTTGCGTGTGGTCAGCGCCAAGACCGCCGCTTTGTTCTCGGCCGCGGCGGAATCCGGCGCCGTGCTCGCCTGCGGCGCGGGCAGTTACGCCGCTGCGTTGCACGATTACGGACAGAATCTCGGCATCGCCTTCCAGCTCGTCGACGATGCGCTCGACTATTCCGGCCGCCAGGCGCTGATGGGCAAGTCTGTGGGCGACGACTTCCGCGAATGCAAAGTGACGCTGCCCGTGATCCTTGCCGTCGCCCGCGCCGACGATGCCGCGCTGAAGTTCTGGAAACGCACCATCGAAACCGGCCCGCAGGCCGAGGCCGATCTCGACCGCGCCATTACGCTGGTGGAACAGACCGGCGCCATCGCCGACTCCATGGCCCGGGCGCGCACCTATGCCGACCTCGCCCGCCGCGCGCTGGAGCGCGTTCAGGCTTGCGAAATGCGCGAGGTACTTGCGGCGGTGGCCGATTTCTGCGTCGAACGGGCTTACTGAGCGGCCGGGTCAGGCAGACTTGGGACTGCGATAGCCGCGCAGCAACGGCTGCAGAAGCAGCCCGTTGAGGTCGACCAGGGCGTGCGCCGCGGCGGCGATCCAGATATTGCCGCTGACAACGTAGATCGCGGCGAACAGCGCGCCGAGCACCGCCGTCGCCAGCATTCCCGCGACGCCCTGGTAGAGATGCACCAGGCCGAATATCGCGACCGCGATGCCGAAACCGAACAACACGTTGCCGCTCGCAAGCGTCAGCAACAGCGGCAGCAGCAGGCGAAAGAACAGTTCTTCGCACCAGCCGGCATTGAGCGCGAGCAGCGCCGCCCACACCCGTTCGCCGTTGTTGCGCGGCAGGATGGGTTCGATGTCGCCGAGGGTGACCATCTTGGCGGGCCGCTTCTTGCGCAGGCGGGAGATTGCAAACACCGCCGCACCGCCGATGAACACGCCGATCCCCGCGCCGATCAGAAAGGGGCCGAAGTATTCTTGAATGGGAACGTGCGGCACCGGCGCGGCGAGCGGCGCAAACTCGGCGGGCACGCCGCTGCCTGCCAATGCCGGCAACCGGCCGAGGATCGCCAGCCCCGCCAGGGCGGTGCCGCCGAACATCAGCGCCGACTTCACGATCCATTTGCGGAAGTGGCGGCGGCGTTCTCCGGTCGCCGTGAGCGCCTTGAAGCGGCGGTAATCCGGCAGGTCGTTCCACAGGAAGATCGCAATCAGTGCGGCACAGAATGCGAGTAAAATCCATGCGGTCTGCGCTTGCGGCAGCGGCAAGATCATCGAGACTCCGACGCCGGGTTCGCGATCTTCGTCGCGACGGTCCACCATGTCGCGTGACGTTCGCGGATCGCCGTCGCGGCATTCGCAGCCGCCTCATCGCTGTCGAACAGCGCAAAGCAGGTGGCGCCGCTGCCCGACATCCGCGTCAGCCGCGCTCCGGCCTGCGCGCCCAGCACCGTCAGAACCTCCCCGATCACCGGCGCGACGGCGCGCGCGGGCGCCTCCAGATCGTTCGAGGTATCCTTCAGATAGGCGACCAGATCCGCCGCACTGGCGAATTTGGACGGCGGCGGCAGGTCGGTACCGCGGCGCTGCTTCAGGGCGGCAAACACCTTCGGCGTCGGCACCTTGACGCCGGGATTGACCAGCACCATCGCCATCGCAGGCAAGGGATCGAGCGCGGTCAGGATTTCGCCGCGGCCTTCCATCCATTGCGTGCCGCACGAAACGCACACGGGCACATCGGAGCCGAGTGTCTCGGCGATCTTGCGCAAGACGTCCGGCTGCAGGTTCAAGCCCCAAAAGCGCGACAGACTGCGCAGGGTCGCCGCCGCGTCCGCCGAACCGCCGCCGATGCCCGAGGCGATCGGCAGATTCTTCGTCAGCGAAATGGATGCGCCCCGCGCTATTCCCGCGTGCGCCGCCAGCGCCCGGGCCGCCTTGAGCACCAGATTGTCCGCATCGGCCGCCAGCGCCGTGGCGAACGGCCCGCGGATGGCGAGATTCAACGCGCCGCCGGGCGACAGAGCGATTTCGTCGCCGACCTCGGTGAAGGTCACCAGGCTTTGCAGCGCGTGATAGCCGTCGGCGCGTTTCTGCCCCACATGGAGGAACAGATTGACCTTGGCGGGGGCTTCAGCTTCGATCGTCACGATTGAGCCCGACCTGGAGCTTCTTTTCGATCTTGGCCTTTTCGTCCGCCTCGGCGCCGAAAGCAAGGGCATGGTTCCACTGGAACTGCGCGTCGAGCTTGCGGCCGATCTTCCAGTACGCGTCGCCCAGATGGTCGTTGATCGTGGGATCGCCGGGCACGAGTTGAATGGCGTCTTCGAGCGTCTTGGCGGCGTCCGCGTAGCGGCCGAGGCAATAATAGGCCCAGCCAACGCTGTCGATGATGTAGCCGTCCTGGGGCGAGAGAGCGCGCGCCTTCTCCAGCATCTTAGCCGCCTGATCGCAATTGCGGTGCTGATCGATCCAGGTATAGGCGAGATAGTTCAGCACCTGCGCCTCGTTCGGACTGAGCACCAGCGCTTTCTGCAGGTCGGCTTCCGCCGCCGGCCAGTTCTTCAATTCCTGCTCGGCGATGGCGCGTTCGTAGTACAGCGGCCAATATTTCTTGGTCGGCGGCGACTGCACCTGAATGGCGTGATCGTAGGCCTGGGCGGCCTCGGCGAAATTCTTGTCCGCGCGATAGGAATCGCCCAGCGCCGTCCAGGTTTCGATGTCGCCGGGATATTGCGCGGCGAGCGCCTTCAGGCCGGCGATAGCTTGGTCGTTTTTGTCGAGGCGCGTCAGGTCGATCGCAATGGCCACGGCCGCGACGCGATAATAAGGGGAATCCGGCCCGACGTTGCGGTACGCCGTGATCGCGTCGTCGTATTTGTCGATCGCCTCGAAACGGTTGCCCAATAAGATGTTGGCCAGATCCAGCTTGGGCTGCAGATACAGCGCCAGCCGCAGGTAGAGCACGGACACGTCGCGGCTGTTGTCGTCGTTGAGCGAGGCGGCGATGCCGAACAGCGCTTCGGCCGCTCCGTCTTCCGCGCGCGGCGCGAGCGGCTCGGGCTTGGTCCCCTTGGCGATACGGTCGAGGCCGGGCTCGACGACGGCCGCGAAGGCGTCGTCGCCTTTCAGCTTGGTATAGAGCGTGCGTGCTTCGTCGATGCGGCCGTTGCGTTCCAGGAAGCGGCCGTAGGCGTCCACCACCCGCGGCGTCGGACCCGCCGCGTCGAGCGACAGCTTGTAATCCGCCGCGGCCAAATCCTTCTGGCCCAACAGCTCGGCCACCATGGCCTCATTGAAATAGGCCAGCGCGTCGGCGGTGTGCTGGGCATGGAGCATCTTCAGATCCGCGGCGGCCGCATCGCCCTGTCCCGCGCCGGCTGCGGCCCAGGCGTCGATCAGCGCGACGGTGAAAGAGGTGAAAGGCCCGTTGGCCGATTTGGCGATCTGCTGGCGCGCATCCCGGTATTGGTGACGTTTCAGGGCGGCGACGGCCAGGGTCAGCCGCGCCGCGCGATCGTCCGGCGATGCCGCGATCACGCGCTCCGCCAGCTTGGCCGCGTCGTCGACCTTGCCCGAGATGGTCGCGTAGAAGAATGCAAGGGTGAGGAGCTGCGGGTCGGTGGGATCGCTCTCCAGGCTCGAATTGTAGAATTTGGCGGCCTCGCCGAAGTCGTGCTGCTCCGCCGCAAAGCGCGCAGAAAGGTAATCGGCGAACATCTTCCCCGAGTCGCCGCCGGAATCGATGTCCGCCGTGTCGCCGGACGAGGCAAATGCCGTCCCGGTGGTCATGAGCACCGCGGCGATCAGGGGAAGAATACGCAATACGCTCTCCTACAGGTTCGAGTAGTTCGGGCCGCCGCCACCTTCCGGCGGAACCCAGTTGATGTTCCGCGACGGGTCTTTGATGTCGCATGTTTTGCAGTGCACGCAATTCGCCGCGTTGATCTGAAACCGCGTCTCGCCCGCCTGCTCTACGATCTCGTAGACACCCGCCGGGCAGTACCGCTGCGCCGGCTCGTCATATTCGGGCAAATTTACGCGCACGGGAAGTGAAGGATCGGTCAAACGCAGGTGAACGGGCTGATCTTCCTCGTGATTGGTGCCGGAAAGGAACACGCTGGAGGGCCGGTCGAAGGTGATAACCCCGTCCGGCCTGGGGTAGACGATCCGGCGGCTGTCCTCAGCCCGCTTGAGGCACGCGGAGTCCGGTTTTCCGTGGCTCAATGTGCCGAAAAGACTGAAACCGAACAGTTGGTTGGACCACATGTCGATCCCGCCCAGCGCCACGCCGGGCAAAGTGCCGAAACGCGACCACAGCGGCTTGACGTTTCGTACCCGTTTGAGCTCCTCGTAGACCGTGCTGGTCCGGTAACCCTCTTCATACTCGTCCAGCGTGTCGCCGGCCCGCCCCTGCCCGAGGGCCGCGAAGGCCGCGTCCGCCGCCAGCATGCCCGATTTCATGGCATTGTGGGCGCCCTTGATCCTGGGCACGTTCATGAAGCCGGCCGTGCAGCCGATCAGCGCTCCGCCAGGGAAAGCCAGTTTCGGCACCGACTGGAAGCCGCCTTCCGTCACGGCCCTCGCGCCATAGCCGATGCGCTTGCCGCCTTCGAGGAAGGGACGGATGCGCGGATGCAGCTTCACACGCTGGAACTCTTCGAATGGGGAGATGAAGGGGTTGGCGTAATTCAGGTGCAGCACGAAGCCGACGGCGCAATAGCGCTCGCCCCAGTGATACATGAACGACCCGCCGCCGGTTTCGTTGTCGAGCGGCCAGCCCAAGGTGTGGATCACCAGCCCGCGATTGTGCTTTTCCGGCGCGAGTTCCCATAGTTCCTTTACGCCGATGCCGTACTTCTGCACGTCGCGTCCGTAGCATAGGCTGTATTTGACGAGGAGCTGTTTCGACAGCGAACCGCGCGCGCCTTCCGCGAACAGGGTGTATTTGCCCCGCAGCTCCATGCCGGGCGTGTAGGCATCTTTGTGATGGCCGTCCTTCGCCACGCCGAAATCGCCCGTGACGACGCCCTTCACTTCGCCTTTGTCGCCGTACAGCACCTCGGCTGCCGGGAAGCCCGGATAAATCTCCACGCCCAACGCTTCGGCTTCTTTGCCCAGCCAGCGGCAGACATTGCCCAGGCTTGCGATCTGCATGCCGCTGTTGTTCATCGGCGGCGGCATCGCGAAATGCGGAATGGCGATGCTTCCCGTCTCGGTCAGGAAATAAAAACGGTCTTCCGCCACCGGCGTGTCGAGCGGCGCGCCCTTCTGTTTCCAATCCGGGATCAGTTCGTTCAGCGATACGGGATCGAGCACCGCGCCGGAGAGGATATGCGCCCCGATCTCGGAGCCCTTCTCCAGCACGCAGACGCTGACCTCGCGGCCTGCTTTCGCCGCAAGCTGTTTCAGCCGGATTGCCGCCGACAGCCCCGCCGGCCCGCCGCCGACGATCACGACGTCATATTCCATGCTCTCGCGCTGAATCGGGTCTTCCATAGGAGAATCCGGCATTTCCGCCCCACAACTTTATGGGGCTGGCACGCCGGGCGGGTCAACCAAACCCGTCGCGCCCGCCGCCCACCTCCCCTATGCTGACGGCATGTCGGAGAAACGAGATTCCCTTGCCACCCTGGCGTGGCTGGTGGAAGCCGGTGGCGAAGAGGCCATCGGCGATGTGTCCGTGGACCGCTTTGCGGCGAAGGCGAAACCTACACCTGCTCCTCACCCTCCCCTTGAGGGAGGGTCGAAATCTGCACAGCGGAGCGGAGCAGATTTCGGGGAGGGGCATGCCGTGCCGCGCGCCTCGGCGTACCCCTCCCCGAAAAGAGCCTCGGACATGCTCGCTTCCACTCGCGGTTCGCAGCTTTTTTCGACCCTCCCTCAAGGGGAGGGTACAAAAGAACAAGACTCCATCGGCACGGCCCAATCCCTCGCGCGTGCCACCGCAACGCTTGCGGAACTCAAAGTTGCGCTCGAGGGCTTCGACGGCTGCGCGCTGAAGAAGAATTGCACCCACACCGTCTTCGCCGACGGCAATCCGCTGTCGCGCATCATGTTCATCGGCGAGGCGCCCGGCGCCGAGGAAGACCGCCAAGGCCTGCCCTTCGTCGGCCGCGCAGGCAAGCTGCTCGACAAGATGATGGCTGCCATAAACCTCGACCGCTCCACGGCCTACATCACCAACGTGCTCAATTGGCGCCCGCCGCAGAACCGCGACCCATCGCCCGAGGAAGCGGCGATGTGCCTGCCCTTCCTTCGTCGCCACATCGAACTCGTAAATCCCGGCATTATCATCCTGCTCGGCGCGGTGGCCGCGCGCCACGTGCTCGGATTCTCCGAAGGCATCATGAAACTGCGCGGACGTTGGCTCGAATATCGTGTCGGCGATGTAATGATTCCCGTCATCGCTACGCTGCATCCCGCGTATTTGTTGCGCCAACCTTCGCACAAGAAGCTCGCATGGCGCGACCTGCAGGCGGCGGAGGCGAAGATCCTGTCGCTCGGATTGCTTGAGAAGAAGGCGTCGGTTCGCTAAACCGAGTTGGTTTTTTCTATTTCGTCATGGTCGGGCCGTCATCCTGAGCTTGTCGAAGGAACCCCGGCCATCCAGCGGTTCGCGAAGCGAACCACGCAAAAGAACTGGATGGCCGCCTCAAGGGCGTCCATGGAGGTTTGGGAATGCTTCGTCGTTTCGCGCTTGCACTGTTGCTATTGCTGACGTGTGGATTCGCATTCGCGCAGCCGAGCGGTGCACCGTCTGTCGCGCCCGCGGTGCTCTCGCCGGCCGACGTGGCGCGCTATCGCAAGATCATCGCCTACGAGCGCGCGGGCAGGTTCGACGCAGCCGACACGCTGTTCGCCGCGGTGGACGACAAATCGCTCGAGGGCTACGTGCTGGCCGAGCATTACCTCTCGCCGAAAGCCAGACGCACGCCCGTGAAGACGCTGGTCGCATGGCTGAAGACGTATGGCGAACTGCCGATCGCACCCGGAATCCGCAAGCTGGCGGTAAAGCGTGCGACCGTGAAAAAACGCGTCGGCCGGCGCCATCACCGGCACACGGTGGTGATGCTGACGGCCACGATCCCCGGATTGCCCGGCGCGCCGCGCCGCGGCGGCGGTTACGAGGATGCCGATCTGCCCAATCCGCAGGTGATTTCCGATGCGGGGCGCGCCGTGTTGGAGCAGATCACGTCGAGCATCAAGGCAGACCAGCCCGACACCGCTTATGCGGCGCTGCAATCGCTGATCGCGGCGAACACCGCTCCGCAGAACGACGTCGCGGCGCTCTCCCAGCGCATCTGCATGTCCTACCTCGCCGAAGGAATGGACGACAAAGCCTACGCGCTCGGCGATGCGATGGCGGAAAGCGGCCGCCAATACGCTCCGCAGCTCGACTGGTGCGCGGGACTGGCGGCGTTCCGCCTGGAGAAATTCACCGATGCGGCGCATCACTTCGAGCAGATCGCGCAAATCGCCTCGTTCCCGGCCTGGAACCGCAGCGCCGCCGCCTTCTGGGCCGCGCGGTCCTACATGCGTGCCGGCGACTCCCGCCGTGTCGTGACGCTCCTGACCGTTGCGGCCAGGGCCCAGCCCACCTTCTACGGCCTCCTCGCCGAGAAGCTCTTGGGAGACGACATCGAGACGGGCTTCTCCGATCCCGTCCTGCTGCCGGGCGATTTCGCGACGCTGATGTCGAACGTACCGGCCCATCGCGCCGTGGCGCTGTGGCAGATCGACGAGCCGAAATACAACTACTACGTCAACACCGAATTGAACCGCGCCTTCGGGCAATCCGCCAGTCTCAACCTCGATGCGGCCTACGCGGCGCTGGCCCGCTCGCTGGGCGTTCCCAATCTTGAGTTGCGCGCCAGCGAGACGAGCTTCGCGCACGGGCTTGTGTTGACCGGCCTGTTTCCGATTCCCCCTTATACGCCGCTGGGCGGCTACACCATCGATCCCTCGCTGGTGCTCGCCTTCGTGCGGATCGAGACACGCTTCCAGCCCAACGCGGTGTCGCCTGCCGGTGCCATTGGACTGATGCAGCTGATGCCCGCCACGGCGCGCGTCATCGGAGGTCCGGGGGCGGACGACGAAGACCGGCTGTTCGATCCCAGCTACAACATGACCCTCGGCCAGCGCTTCATCGCGCGGCTGCTCAACCGCTACAACGGCAGTCTCGTGCAGCTTGCGGCGGCGTACAACGCCGGGCCGGGTAAAGTCACGGCTTGGACCGCAGCGCGCGCCGGCAAGGAAGACGACGTGCTGATGTTCATCGAGAGCATGCGCGCGCCGGAAACGCGCAGCTATGTGAAGCGGCTGCTCACCTATTACTGGATGTATCATCGCCGCGACGATCGCGCTGCACCGAGCATGGAGGATACCGCGCGCGGCGGCTGGCCGATCTATCAGGCGCCGCGGCAGTCCGCGCCTCCGCCGCCGCCCGCAACCACAGACGAGGACGATGATGACGACGATGGCGTCACGTCTTGACGAAACAATCGCCTTCGTGCCCGTCCGTATCGCGGTGCTGACCGTTTCGGACACACGCACCACCGCCGACGATACCTCGGGCGACACGCTGGTGGCGCGCCTGACCGAGGCCGGACATGTCCTCGCGGACCGCAACCTCTTGCGCGACGACGCGCCCGCGATCACCGCCCAGCTCCGCAAATGGATCGACGATCCGTCGATCGATGTCGTCATCACCACCGGCGGCACCGGGCTGACCGGCCGCGACGTCACCGTGGAAGCCATGCGCCCGCTATTCGAGAAAGAGATCGACGGCTTCTCCGCGCTGTTCCACCACATCAGCTTCGAGAAGGTGGGCACCTCCACCATCCAATCGCGCGCCTGCGCGGGCGTGGCCAAGGGCACTTATCTGTTCGCCCTGCCCGGTTCGACCGGCGCGGTGAAGGACGGCTGGGACGGCATTTTGAAATGGCAGCTCGACATCCGCCACCGCCCCTGCAACTTCGTCGAGATCATGCCGCGGCTGACGGAGAAGTAACCGGATTTCCTCTCGCGCCGAGGCAGAGGCACCACCGTGCCCGTGGAGTCGTCAGCAGAAGACCCTCATTGCAGCGGGAGCCGCAGCGGACTATTATAGGTTGTGCTGCAATTGCAGGGGGTCTCACATGCGCTGGGCTGTTCTTCTTGCCGCCGGTTGTTTCATCTGCGTCAGTCAGCCGGGCCATGCGAACAAGATCGCCCTCAGGCTCTCAAAGCCGAACGGAACGTGGTCCGAGTATCTGAACGACGTCGCCGCGTGCAATCCCTACCGGCCCTACACCCCCGCCGAACGTGGTGACGATCATCACCGCATGACCGAAGCCGAGACCATCGCTCTTTCAGCGAGGTATTTCGGCTGCATGCGTTCCATGGGATACCGGGCCGATCCGAACGGTTATCGGGCTGCCGGGTACGTCCGGATTGGCGACACGGATATTCTGGTGCCGCAGTTGCAGTAGCCCACCACGCACCGGCGCCGCGTAAGGCAGCGGAAACGCCGTCCCGAAGTGTCGGCTTGACCCGCCCTGCAACTTCGTCGAGATCATGCCGCGGCTGACGGAGAAGTAGGGTCCGGTTGCGCATGATGGACATCGATCTGGTTTCGGGGCGGGCGTGCGGCGAATGCACGGTGTGCTGCACGGCCCTGGCGATCGACAAGCCGGAGGTTCAAAAAGAGGCCGGCGTCACCTGCCGCCATTGCGCCGCGGGCTGCACCATCTACGACACACGCCCTGCCTTGTGCCGCGACTTCTATTGCGGCTGGCGGCAGCTTCCGATCCTCGATGATAGCTGGCGGCCGGACAGGTCCGGCGTGTTCGTGGAGTTGGAGCCTGTGGATGGCCAAACCGGCATCAGCCTGGTGCTGGTGGGCAATCCGCTCAGGATCGTGCGCCAGACCTGGTTCATCGATTTCGTCGGCATCGGCGTGCGCGGAGACGTGCCGCTGCTGCTGGGCATCCCCGGACCCAGGGGCCATCAGGGCGCCTCGCTGCTTCTCAACACCCGCCAGATGCTCGAAGCGGCACGCGCCTCGCGATCCCGCATCAAGGACCTTTTGGAGAAGGAACTGAAGCGGCTCCAGGTCTACGATTTCCCGCCGCGCATGATCGCCCACACCGGCAACAATCTGGGCGAGGAGCCGTAAGCAACAGCAATTTGCGCCGGCGCGGCATCCCGGTGAGATCTGTGGGGGCGGCCGGAGATTTGCGGCGCGCTCCGAGCGACGAGTTTTGGGCCCAAGAGCGGACATTGGCCCAACGAGCAAGATGCGCCGTGAGTTCAATCGGTCGCTGCAACGTCTGGCGTAGGCCCAACTCCTGCCGTTTCTTTTCCATCGCCGCGCACCATCGGTGCCGCCACCATCTTCGCCGCGGCAACGGACAACGCGGCCGAGGTGTTTGGCACTCCGCGCGATTTGGATTACGACCGGCGGGCAATCGTGTTCCCCGCAAAGGGCTGGCCCCATGCATCTTCCCCCAGGATTGTGGCCGATCGGGCTGTGGCCCGCCTTCGTCACGCTGTTGGTGGTGATCGGCCCGATCGACGGCGCGGCCATCTTCTCGACCCTGACCGCCGAGATGTCCCGCTCCGCGCGGGCCAGGACCGCTCTGCGTTGCGTCGTGATCGCGGGGATCATGCTTCTGCTGTTCGCCTTCGGCGGCAACGGCCTCTTGATGCTGCTCAATGTGTCCCTGCCGGCGTTCCAGGTTGCGGGCGGCATCCTGCTTTTCCTCCAGGCGCTCAGCTTGATGTTCTCCAGCCCGGGCCTGTCCTCGATCGACGAGCACGAGCAGCGCGAGGCGGCCCAGCGCCGCGACATCGCCGTTTTTCCCCTGGCGTTCCCGCTGTTCGCGGGCCCCGGAAGCTTCTCGGCGACCGTGCTGTTGATGAGCCGGGCGAATACCTGGCTCGAACGCGGGATGATCGTCGGCATACTCGTCGCGTGCCTGGCGATTACCTATCTGGCGATGCGCTTGTCGGACCCGTTGATGCGCCTGCTCGGCCGCACGGGGTCTGACGTCGTGGGGCGCATATCCGGCGTGCTGCTCGCCGCGCTCGCGGTGCAGTTCGTATTCGACGGAATTCGCGCCTCGGGGCTCCTGGCCTGACGCGGCCCGCGCGACGGCCCGATCAAGTCATCCTTGAGCGACGGAAAATCTGCTCTGTTCCGCCCCGGCCACGCCTTCGGCCGCCACGCGGCGCTTGTTCACGGCCCGCGCGCGCAGCATCACCAGCCGCCGCGGCCCGATGCGCCGCACCAGATCGGTATCCTCGTGCGCCGTTTCGCGATAGCCGCCGAGTTGCTTGTAGAAGCGTTTGGGGATCAACAGCCCTTGGTTCCCGCGCGGTTGCCGGAACAGCCAGCAGCGCAGCGCGACCAGTGCTTCCGTGCGCCGCGCCGCAGCATCGAACTCGTCGACACCGAAACGGAACGAAGCCGCTTGTGGCCGTTCCAGCGTGGCGCGGGTGATGAAGTTCTCCGCGTCGGCCTCCCACGCCGGTTCGAGCGCCGTTTCGGGATGAAGGAACAGGATCCAATCGTGCCGTGCCGCCTGTGCGCCGGCGTCGAGCTGCGAGGCGCGGGATTTGCCGGCCTTCTTGATGTGGGCCCCCGCGGCGTCCGCGATCAAGAGAGTGTCGTCGCCCGAGCCGCCGTCGGCCACGATCACTTCGCGCACCATCCCGCGCACCGTGGCCCCGATCAGGCTGTCGAAGCAGCGCGGCAGGGCCATCTGGACGTTGAGGGTCGGAATGATGACGGAAATCATAAAGCTAATATGACGGAAATTTGGCGCCGCGACAGCACCATTCTCGCCGCATCAAGCCACTTTGGGCGCGGTTTCTACGGGCCTCGGATTCTCCATCACCCACATATAGACCCATGACGCGACGGCCGCGCCCAGCGCCATGCCCACGACCTCCAACACGGCCGCCGGGACCTGGAGCGCAACGCTCAGTAGCGAGGAGAGAGATCCCTGCGCAAACCACCCGACGAGGACCCCCAAGCCGACCGTGAACTGAAGCAGAAAGACCGGGAGCAGTGTCCCTCCAAACACCAGGACAATTCGCCAAAACTGATCTTGCGTCTGACTCCAGCTCGTTGCGATGCGCCCCTTGGCCGGATCGTCGACCGCGATCGCAGGGAAAATCAGCACGCTGCGGACAGCCATGATCGCCGCCGCCGCAAAGATGACGAACTTGATCAGGGCCAACCCCGGCCGAAGAGGCACCAACAACAACATCCACACCACTAGTTGAAAGGCTATGAGCCACGCTGCAAATCGCCAAACCCGCCCGTCCCGCACAGACCGCAGCGCCGATGTCTGACCCAGCAGGATAAAGCGGCTGATCGCAACGGCCGCCAGCGCCACGACAATGCTTTCGAGAGCGACGCGTACAACGATCAGCCCCACCCACGTCAGCAGCGGCCACGCTGTCACCCATTTCGGCAGCTCCCGGCCAAACAAGAATTGCGCCAAGAGCCACTCCCCGCCGAGTGAGATCAGCAGGGAAAGGACGACCAATCCCAGGAACATACCCGGCATCCGCAGCAGCGCAGCGAACGTGCTTTTCCAGGCCAGCATCACCAGCGCGGCCGCGCTTGGCGGCAACGCCCTTTCCGGCACTTGGCTCACGGCAGAATCCCCTCTTTGTCCCCGAGCTTATGCCCAAGTTTGCAAAAGCACTTTGTCACCATTGCGATATTTGTACTTGCTTTGTTCTCTTGGCCGTGCGACATTCCTTCCCGATGACTACAGTCCTGAACAAGACCGCCGATCCGCGGCTTTTGCGCGGAAGGGGCGCCGTTTCCAACGCTTCGGGGCGCTACGAGCGCTACGCCCGGGTGCTCGTGGATGACGGCTGGAGCACCGGCCAGAACGCCGGCCGTGCGGCCGGAGAAGAATGGGATGAGGGCGATAACGCCCCTGCCCCGCTCAAGACCGAGATCACCATCGACTCCACGCGCACCATCATCACGCGCAACCAGTCGCCCGACATTTCCTTCGACCGCTCGATCAACCCCTATCGCGGCTGCGAGCACGGCTGCATCTACTGCTTCGCGCGGCCGACACATGCCTATCTGGGAATGTCGCCGGGCGCCGATTTCGAATCCAAGCTGTTCGTCAAGCCGAACGCGGCCGAGCTTTTGGCGAAGGAATTGTCCGCACCGGGTTATGTGCCGAAGACCATCGCCATCGGCACCAACACCGATCCTTATCAGCCCATCGAGCGCAAGTTGAAGATCATGCGCTCGATTCTGGAGGTGCTGCGCGAGTTCCGCCATCCGGTCGGCATCGTCACCAAATCCGCGCTGGTGCTGCGCGACATCGACATTCTCGGCCCCATGGCGGAGATGGGGCTGGCCCGCGTGGCGCTTTCCGTCACCACGCTCGACCGCAAGCTGGCGCGTGCGATGGAGCCGCGCGCGTCCACGCCGCCGCGCCGCCTCGAAGCCGTCCGCATCTTGAGCGAGGCTGGCATTCCCACCGCCGTGATGTTCGCACCCATCATCCCGGCCTTGAACGACGGCGAGATGGAAAGCGTGCTCGCCGCGGCCAAGCAAGCCGGCGCGCGCTCGGCCGGTTACGTGCTCTTGCGCCTACCGCTGGAGATCAAGGATCTGTTCCGCGAGTGGCTGGAGGCGAACCGCCCCGACGCCGCCAAGCATGTAATGTCGCTGATCCGCCAGATGCGGAACGGCAAGGACTACGATGCGCAGTGGCACACGCGTCAGCGCGGCTCGGGTCCCTATGCGCAGATGCTGGCGCGCCGCTTCCGCATGGCGATCGACCGGCTCGACCTGAAAGACGGCACATCCCTGCGTAACGACCTCTTCAAGCCCCCGCCCCGGCCGGGCGACCAACTGGCGCTGTTTTAGGCCGGGCCCCGAGATCGGGGTTCGATTCGGGGGCGTTATTGGGCTAAGCTCCGTGTGCTCGTTTGCGAGCGGATAGCGCGGAACTTGGCAGGCCGCCTCTTGACGGGCTTCCACCTGGACGCAGGAATTTTCCAAGATAGTACCGGTATCGGGTTTTGAACCTCGTGCCAGCGGAACCGGTCGTTGCGCCCGGCACCGGCGAAAGGACGGCAATGAAAATAAATCCAAAAGATTTTCGTGTGCGGGAAGGAGCCAAGGTCGATCTCCGCAAGTGGCCGACGAAAGTGCACCCCGTCTATAAGTCGAAGGAGCAATATCACAGCCTTCTCGCGGAGCACGTCGCACAACTGAGCGCGCAGCAGCAGCTTCTCTACGCATCCGACCGTTATGCCGTCCTGCTGATCTTTCAGGCGATGGATGCGGCGGGCAAAGACGGCGCCATCAAGCACGTAATGTCGGGGGTCAATCCGCAAGGCTGCCAGGTTTTCAGCTACAAGCATCCCAGCGCCGCCGAATTGCAGCACGACTTTCTCTGGCGCACCAGCCGCGATCTGCCGGAACGCGGCCGGATCGGCATCTTCAACCGGTCCTACTACGAGGAGGTGCTGATCGTCCGCGTGCACCCGGAGATTCTAAGCGGCGAAGGGCTGCCGGACGATATTCTCGATGAAAAGGCGGTCTGGCGCGATCGGTATCGTTCGATTACCAATTTGGAGAGGCACCTCTCCGGCAACGGAACCCGCATCATTAAATTTTTCCTCCACCTCTCGAAGGAAGAACAGCGAAAGCGCTTCCTTGAACGCATCGACGAGCCGGAAAAGAACTGGAAATTCAGCCTTGCCGATATCGAGGAGCGGAAGTTCTGGAAAGACTATGCCAAGGCCTATGAGGAATGCCTCGGTGCGACAAGCACGCGCGACGCCCCCTGGTATGTCGTTCCGGCCGACGACAAAGAGAACGCCCGGCTCATCGTGTCCCAGATTGTCCTTCATACCCTCGAAGGGCTGAAAATGGGCTACCCCAAAACCAGCGCGAAGCGCCGGCGCGAATTGCTGGTGATCCGCAAGCGGCTGGCGAAATCCTGATGGGCATCGGCACCGTCCCCGTTGCCTTGGCCGCGGCGAACGGGCTATGCGTGCGGGACCAACCGGGAGGACTACCATGACCGCAGCGACAGCAACCAAACCGGCCATCAGCCTGAAGCTGCAGCAGGGCTCGCTCGGCTTGCGCCTCGCGGCCGTGGTCGCCGGAACGGCGATCCTCACCCTGTCGTCGTGGATCGAGGTTCCCATG
>Ga0187810_10000364_pt1 | contig 18313 bp, 11 predicted proteins | sample NC_wetland_sal_i_9_FD_132963 | JGI IMG/M metagenome (GOLD analysis project Ga0187810, IMG submission 132963) | Wetland sediment microbial communities from Neuse River Estuary, North Carolina, USA - ASW_5 | ecosystem: Environmental > Aquatic > Freshwater > Wetlands > Sediment | place: USA: North...
CCCTCCTGGGTGAGCACAATCGCCAGATCCTCCGCGAACTTTCTTTTCCAGATTCACAGCTCGAAGCCACACTTCAGGAAGCTTGTCGTGCCCCCGACCCCGGCATTTCGGCCTAGAAGCTGTAGCTGTCTCATAAACGGTGCTCGGGAGGGCACGGCTTCAGCCGTGCCGCAAAGCCCTGCAAAGTCTTGGGCTTTAGCCCCTGAGGGCTCACAACGATCCGGCGTTCAGATTTGTGAAATTCTAGTGGAAAGTTATCCGCATCGTCATAATAGAAAACTTGACTTAGCTATTAATTCATACTAAATATAGTGCTGCCCAAGCCCCTCTTCAGATGTGGTGTCGCCTCGGGAGACCCACCATCTCGCAGGTCGCCCGAGTGGAGGACGCTTGTGACAGTTGAATGTTTACCAGTTCCGGAGATTACTTACCGGAACTTCAATCTTTGTCCACACTGTGTGCTTCACGGCCAGCAGGCCGTGCTCTGTCGCTTCTGTGAGGGTTTGCCCATGATCTCCCGCTCGGATGGAGAGACCTTTCATTTACTGCTTGCCGATCGTCCGCTTCCCTACCCCATTGAACGCGCCGCTGGTTCCACGCACCAAGTTTCCGTGTGCTTCTGGTATTCGCATATCCGCCAGCTCAAAAGCACCTTTTCCACTGTCGTCATTCTTTCGGAATCACGCACCAACCACCCCGCTGTTTTTCGCAGAATCGAAATGGTCGCCGATCTTCTTGCGGAGGAACTCGCCCGCCATGGACGCCTCGCGGACTTCTACGAGCTATTCGAAGACTCGTCCAGTTTAGCCGCGTCTTGAGCTTGTAGCGGGCTCCGCGCGCAGGAAACCTGCCAAACTCACAAGCAGCTCTCTGATTTACTTCTACGTGTCAGCGGCGTGCGGCGAAATATTACTTCTGCGTTTTCAGGAAGTGATCGGCAACGACACTGGGGGTTTCCACGATGCGTTTTTCTTCCGCGCAAACGGCCAGACGCAGAAATTGCGCCATGCTCCAAGCCAATGGTGTGGCACTGCCGGTGCCAGAACCAAATACAAAACGAGAAGCCGTGGGATCCGCCTGATCCCAAACCTGTTCGGAAATCATGCCACCCGCGTTGGCGAACCGCTCCATAGATATGAGGTAGGGCGTGGGGTCATGTCCCAACGCAATCTCGTACTCCCCACGTTCGCCAGTGAAGATCGGCCACAGGCGCCCAATGCCTTCGCCGAGCCAGGGCCCGCCAAAGTAGGTTTCCCCATTCCCATCGTGGTTATAACGGCGAAAACCCGGGCCGTTGGGTGTCTCGGTGCGGATGGTGGAATCGATGACTTCAACCGAGTGCGCAATGATCGGATCGCTGGCGGGACGGATTCCTAAGCGCACCAACTCCAGGAAGCCGGCATCCACGACGTCGCGTTTGTCCCAGATGCCTCCGCCATTGCGCACATCCAACTTAGCGCCGTCGTTCGGATCGGCGGAGTTGTTGATGCGGATATAGTAGCCCTGTGCCGCACCCGGTGCACCGAGATGGCCGGTCGTGGTGACCATCCATTTTTCGAGGTTTGCGTTCCACTCGTCGGCCACGCGAAGGTAATGCTCCGCATCTTCCTGGGCGCCGTTCCTACGCGCAATGTCAGACGCACAGACGAGCCCGGCAATTTCCGCTGCGATCGTCGATGGTGAATAGCCCTGGACTTCCTCCCAGCGTTCCTCTTGGGTGATCGGCCCGTGTGAAACGATGAATTCGGCTTCGGGCCGTACATGCTTCGTCCAGGTATCGGCATCGGTGCGGCCCAATTGCCACGCAAGGACAATGGGGTAGGCGACTTCGTCCATCTGCAACGCGGTCCAATACGGGCGGCCATCCAGCCAACTGTTCTGCGGGAAGCTTCCATCGGGCTTCTGTTGCACGGTGAAGAGATAATTCAAAGCGCGCTCCGCAGCGGCCCGATCGCCCGCCGCGAGCAGGCCTGTGGCCACCTCGTACAAATCGCGAGCCCACACCAAATGATAGCCACCCACGGTGGGCTCGCTGGCTTTCACAGAAAAGCCCCAGGGGACACTCATCGAAGCGATCATGGCGCCACGGTAGGTTTTATCTTCGTGCGCCTTCAGCACCATCGCCGAAAGCTGAAACATGCGTTCGTAGCGGGCATTCACATGCCGCAGGCCGCCCACGTATTCCTTCCACCCCGCGACATATTCGGTGCTTACCGCTGAAAAATCGCGTTGCAAACTCTTCTTTGCCGTATCGACGGCAACCGCTGCGTTCGCGCCGAATCCAAGCGCAACGACGAAGTGCTTTTCTTTGGCCAATTTCGCCACCTGCAAAATGTTTCCATTTTCGGCTCGCACATACTTTTGCGTGAGCGCGTAATGTCGCAGCAGGTCGGTGTAGCCGTCGCTTGTCCCCGCAAAACCGCTGGTCAATTCCGTAAAGCTCGGCGCGCTGACCAGGGCCGCAGCCACATCTCCTTTTTGGGTGACGAGGGCGTCTCCCTGGGAGAATCCGGTGTCGCCGTACCCGCTGTTTTTCAGTGACGGATCAAACAAAACATAGAGCGAATAATCCGCCGAGCCGCTGAACGAAACGTCTATCAGCAGCGCGTCGCGCTGCGGATCCGTAATGTAGGTCTTTGTAAGTTTGAATTTCCCCTTGGGATCGCTGCTGGCTTGCCGGTAGAGCAACGCCTCCTCGCTGATGCGTTCCAGGGAATGCACCATGTCCTTGGATTCCACCCAAACTTGCTTGCCATCGCTGACCGCGAACTCCAGTGTTCGGACGTTGGCGGTGTCGAGTCGGGGATAGTAAACCTCGGTGAGGATCCCCCCTTGCAGCGTGAACCAGACTTTCGATTCGGTGGAGGTAGCCGTGCCGACGGCTTCCTTGCTGCCCGCGGTCCATGTGGGGAGCTCTCCCGGCCCGTTCGGGGCGTCCTGGCCTGCCGACGCGAGTGGCAGGAAGAAGATGGACACAAGGATAGCGACTAAGTGCTTTCGGAGAGTCACAGCGTCAGCCTTTCAGGGATTTTATACGAAGGAGGAGGAGGCGAAATGGAAAATTTCGCCTCCCTCCCGGGGTGACCTGGTTAGAAGGTGACGCGCAAGCCCAATTCCACTTGGCGCCAACTGAAGGGTTGAACGCTGTTGATGACGCCGAACTGGCTATTGGGATTGAATTTCAACATCGCGTTGTTGGGGCAAGTTGTCAGTCCAGCCGGGCAGACGATGTTATATCCGCCGAGATCGCTTTGGGGATTGGCAAAGTGCGGCGTGTTGCTCAAATTGTAAGCTTGCACGCGGAACTGTGCCTTAATCCTCTCCGTGACGGAAAAGTTCTTGAAAAGTGATAGGTCCATGTTGGACAACCCTGGGCCTCGCAGCAGGTCTCTGGCGCTTGTACCCGGCGCATTGAACACTGCGCCGTTCACGGACCCACTGCCGGTGTAATAGATAGTGGCCGCCGGTATCGCGAACGCAGACGCTGTCATGTATTGATTGATATTTCCGGGATTGACTTGTGGCGCGCCAATAACGTTGGCTCGCGTTGCACTAGGATTGCCATCGACGGTGACGCTGAATGGCAGGCCCCCCTGCAAGGTGTAGATCCCGTTGAGTTGCCAGCCACCAATCGCATAGTCAACCCACCTTGATACGTCTCCGCCCCAACGCTTTCCGCGGCCGAACGGCAGTTCATAGAGCGCGCTGAGAACCATTCGATACGATTGATCCTGGTTGGAGAGCCCGCGTTCGATGCCGTAATCGCTGTAGAGCTGCGGAGCACACGCATCCAGATTTCCGCAGGAGTCATCAAGAGTCTTGGACCACGTGAACGAGCCGAGGAATTGCAGGCCCTGGGCAAAACGCCGCTCGTACTGCGCCTGCAAGGAGTTGTAGCTCGATTTCCCTCTATTGTCCTGGGTGGTAATGCTCCCCAAGTTTGGATAGAGTTCCGTGCCGGGCGTGCTGTCGAACAATTGCTGATTCGCGTTGTAGTTCCGCGTGAGGTGGTCCCCAAATGTTCCCACGTAGGCGAGGCTGACGGACTGGTTGGTGCCGATTTGCCTCTGCAACTGGAGGTTCGCTTGCGAAACCATGGGCGTCAAGTTGTTGGGTAGCACTGCGATGACGCTCACGCCCGTCGGCGCGGAAAGGTTGAGGTTCGTGAAATTCCCGCTGGGCAACGGGGCCGTGGCATTCGTGGCAATCAGTTGCGCTGGTGTGCAAGTCGGTTCACACGGCAGAGCCCCGGAAAGCGTGATTCGGTATCCCTGTGCAGACGTGACCGTGTTTTCACCGCTGAACGGAGGATTCTGCGCCCATTGGTTGCTGATGCCTCCGCGATCGAGGAAGTAGAACAGGCCATACCCGCCACGCAGGACGGTCTTGCCATCATTGGTAAGTTGGTAGGCAAAGCCCAGGCGCGGAGCGAAGTTGTGATAGTCGTTGGGAACCAGTTGTCGCGGAGCACCGTTAGAACCCGCTACGACAAGCGCGCCGGTGACGAGATCAAAGTTGGCCTGACGATCCTCGACTTCGACGGGCCACGTCAGGATGTCATAGCGGAGGCCCAAGTTCAGGGTCAATCTCTGCGTGACGCGATAATCGTCCTGCACGAAGAACCCGTTCTCCCACGAGCGCGTTCCCACCATGCCGTAATCGGTGCCGTGAGAGTAAGTGTTCACGAAGCCCGCCAGAAGATCGGAAGTCTCGTAACCGGTATAGAGGTTGGTCCCAGAGGTCCCATTACCATTTAGAAAGAAGTACCCCTTTCCGGCGAGCGGACGATACAGGTTGAGTTGGCGCCGGAGAATATTCACACCAAACTTGGCGGTGTGCTTTCCCTTGCTCCACGTCAGCGTATCGTTATAGTTGTAACCCGTCTGCGGCACCAAATACGGTCCGTAATCTCCCGTGTAGGAGATTTGAGAGCCGTACCCTCCGATGAGCGCGATACCGCCCAACAGGGGCGTATTGCAGTTCACGATCCCCAACTGCGTGCAAAGGTCAACCCCATCTTGGGGAGGCGTATAGCCATACGTGGTACGAACAAAGCCGCCACGGAATTCGTTGATAAGCATCGGATTGATCGTAGATGTCAAGCCGATCGAGGTGCCCCATGGATGGTTGAAGTTCGTGCCGGAACCGAAGCCCGAAGGTAGGGTGGCCAGGATGGTGCTTTCGGTCTGATCGGCTCTTCCGCGACTGAAGCGTCCGAAGAGGCTGTTAGTGGAGTTGATTATATAATCGACGCGGATGTCAAAATCGTTCCAATTTTCGATCTGGTTCATCGTGTTCTTGTAGTTGTTGATGATGGACCCGCAACGGGTGTCCTGCGCATAAGTGCAGTTCGGCTCGGGGAATGCCTGCAGATACTTCTGGCCCACCGTATTGATCCGGTTTGTGGGAATAACATTCGGCTGCGTGCCAGTTCCCATGAATTCCAGGCCAGTGGTTGGGTCGAGGATGGAGACAGGTGTTGAGAGCCCGGTGCTCTTCGGACAGGTGTCTGCTGAGACCAAGGGAACAGTATTGCCGCAGAGTAGTTCAGAAAAATCACCGGTGCGCATCGCGTCCGTGGGAACAGTGGTATATCCCGGACTTCCGGGAATGCTCTGACGCAATCCTTCGTAATCGCCAAATACGAACAGTTTGTTCTTGAAAATGGGCATACCCACCGTTCCGCCAAACTGGTTGCGGCTGAACCCGGGCGTGGGCGTGTGGGGCGAAGTGAAAAAATCCTCCGCGTTCAAGGCCTTGTTGCGATTGAACCAGAAAGCGCTGCCGTGAATGTCGTTCGTGCCGGATTTAATGGTGGTCACCACCAACGCTCCGCCTGCGCGGCCAAATTGCGCCGGTGCAACGCTGGTCTGCACGCGGAATTCATCGATGGCGTCGGCTGGTGGAAAAAATACAATCGTATTCACCAGCGCCTCATTGTTATCGATTCCGTCGAGAATGAAGTTGTTATTTTGCGGCCGCAAGCCATTGACTGACAGCGAGGCGCCGCCCTCTTCGCCGAATCGAAACGTCTCAGCGTTGTTGCTCGCGCCGGTGGCTGAGCCTGTCGGAACGCCGCGCGTCACACCCGGGCTCAGCGTGGCGAGTTGCGTGAAGTTTCTGCCGTTCAGCGGTAACTCGGTAACCTGACGGCTTTCAACAACGTTGCCAATGGCCGAGTCATCAGGATTGATAACGGGCGATCCCGCTTCTACGGTGACCGTTTCGGTGACTTCGCCTACTTGGAGCTGAAAGTCGGCAACACCGATTTGGGCCACTTGAAGGGCCAAATCTCGCGCTAACTTCTTAAATCCTTTCTGCGAGACCTCCACATGGTAATTTCCCGGCGGAAGGGCAGACACCGTGTAGTAACCGAGTTCATTGGTCGTAACTGTTAACTCCCGGCTGGTACCCACGTTTGTGACCGTAACGGTCGCGCCGTTGACAGCGCCACCTTGCGGATCCGTCACCGTTCCCTGCAACCGTGCCGTGTCACTCTGCGCAAGGCAGATGGTCGCGGTCGAGAAGATCAGCAGAAGGATCCTGGCCCAAAAAAGGTAATTCTTCGTCTTCATGCTATGCCTCTTTTCTTCGAATAAGTTGGACTGCAGGGGTGAACGCCTCGGTCAGGCACCGTTTCGGCATTCATGCGCCTCTCGACGTGGCGCTCACGGTACCCCTTCTCCAAAGCTATCGAAATTCCCTTTGCCAATTCCCTCCAAGCACCGGAACTGGCTCTCAGGTCTCTCTACTCTCCGTTGTGGCACCCCTCGCCCGAACGGTGGGGGACGTTCGGCAGGGCATAACGGAATTCGACACGCTCACTGGGAGAAGGTAAATCGCTCACCCCGAATGATTCAAACTACTGTCAGTGGCTATCTGTTTCTCAAATGCAGGATTGGGATTAAAGTCTCGCAAGGTTTGAAACGGTTACACCACAAAAGCCTTGTCTTGCAGAGCCTTACGGCGTTTGTTACGTTGTTACCTGTCGGTTGCATCAAAGGAACAGGGGCTGTATGTCCGAGAATGACCAGTACTTCAGGCAGGTGGAGAGGCTAGCAAATAGCAGTGTGCTCCACGGATCCGAGTCTCTTCGCAAACTATTGCGCTATCTGGCCCGCCACGCCATTGAACATCCTGGAACCCCTTTGAAGGAGTATCAGATAGCGACTGAAGAATTTGGCCGTCCGACGGACTTCGACCCCGCCGTGGATTCCATGGTCCGGGTTCAAGCTGGCCGCCTGCGGGCTAAGCTGGCGGAGTACTATACTGGCGAGGGTGCGGAAGACCCTATCCGGATCGAATTGCACAAGGGCGCGTACACCCTTTCCTTCCATCAGCGCCAGCCGGGAGAATCCCACTCCCACACGAACGAGGCGGCCGATTCTGACCAGCACCGGCTTTATCCGACTGGAGTGCCTCGCAACTGGCTAATCGCCGTTGTCACGTTATCTGTTCTTCTGGCAGCAGCCTTGGCGGCACTGCTCTTCACGCGCCGTCTCACCCCTGTCGCCAGCGCGCTGGACAACGAACCCGTTGCAACCGCAATTCAAGTGTTCTGGAAGCCCTTCCTTCGAGGCCCTGAGGAACCTTGGGTAGTGTTCAGCAATGCGGCCTTTTTTGGCAGGCCGGAGACCGGCATGCGTTACTACAACGCCGCTCATGATCCCCCCGACGCCGTCTGGGATCACTATACCGGCGTCGGCGAAGTCCTCGCGGTCCATAATCTTGACCAGGTCTTCGGCACGCTGCAGCGCAAAATTCGTGTCAAGCGAGGCAGCCTGTTCTCCCTGGACGATGCCAAAAACAACGACCTGATATTCGTGGGCTCCCCTTCGGAGAATTTGACCCTTCTGGAAATTCCCGGTACGCACGAGTTTGTTTTCCAGAGGCTGGATTCCGGCCCTCGTAAGGGTGACCTCGCGGTTGCGAATATCCATCCGCAACCTGGCGAATCCAAGTTTTACCTGGCGAGCCCTTCCTCCGGCCCGCTTACGGAAGACTATGCGGTCATCGGCCTTGTGCCCGGGATGAGCCCGTCGCGCTCCATCTTGATTATTGCTGGCACCACCACCTTCGGCACCCAAGGTGCCGTCGAATATGTCTGCCGGCCAGACTCCTTGGGGGAACTCCTCCTCCGGCTCTCGGTCTCTGACACCGGCGACTTGAAGCCGTTTGAGGCGCTGCTGCGAGTTAAGGTCACCAAAGGCGTGCCGGTGGAAACTGAACTCGTTTCCCTTCGGAAGATATCTTCCCCTTAGCGGACGCGCTTCCCACCTCGTTTTCTAATTCAATTTCGGAGGAATGCCGGCGTTCCGAACAGGAGAAGACCCAGCAGAAGCGCGACGATTCTCTGTCGTGCGCTGTGGGAATGGCCGGGACAGAAACCCGGCCTGGAGCCAAGCTCCTTGTTCGTGGTACAAGATTTGCTTGAGCCTTTCACATGCCATCTTCCTGTTTTTCGCTGGAGCGATTGGCGGGGCCATGAACGCGGTTGCCGGCGGCGGGAGCTTTGTGGCATTCCCGGCTCTGCTTTTCACCGGCGTCGCGCCTGTCCCGGCCAATGCCACGAACACGCTTTCGCTGTGGGTTGGTACTGCTGTCAGCGGCGGAGCCTATCGAAACCGCTTGAACATTCCCCGGCGCATCCTTCTTCCTCTCCTCATCACGAGCCTCGTCGGTGGTCTCCTGGGAGCCGTTCTTTTGATCAAAACTCCAGCCCGCACTTTTCTTCGCATCATTCCGTGGCTAATATTTGGGGCCACCCTGTTGTTCACTTTTGGTAGACACCTGACGGGCCGTATCTCCGCCGGCATTTCGCACGAAGCCAGCAATGCCGCGGTCGCTGGCGCATCGCTGTTTGAATTGCTCGTGGCGATCTATGGAGGTTACTTCGGCGGTGGAATCGGAATCATGAACCTGGCTATGTTTGCGGCACTGGGCATGACGGACATTCACGCGATGAACGCGCTGAAAGTTGTTTTGGTCTCCATGATCAACGGAGTGGCAACGGTCACCTTTATTGCTGCGGGTTCAATCGTGTGGCCGAAAGCGATGGTAATGATCGTTGGAGCGGCTTGCGGCGGCTATTCCGCGGCTCACTACGCGCAAAAACTGCCGCAGCGGCTCGTTCGGGCGCTGGTCATCACCCTCGGGTTCAGCATGACAATTTACTTTTTCCTGAAAGCCTATCGCTAGCCCGGGTTCCTCATCAGACGAAGCTCCGTCCGCGAACCACACTCAAAAAGGCGCTATCACCCTGAGGCGCGCGTCGTTTGCGCACCAAGGATCTCAATCGAAACAACATGCAAGATTTCAAAGGTGAGATCCTTGCAGCTTATGAGAAACCACGCCTAGAGCAGCGCGTTAAGCGGCAATCCACGAATCGAAGCATCCAGCAATTGAATGGTGTGCACGACCGGAATGCCGTGGTTGGCTCTGGCCAGCGAAGATTGCAGTTGCAGGAGGCATCCCGGATTGCCAGTAGCCACCACGTCTGCCTGCAGGGATGCGATGAGCCGCGCCTTCCGATCGCCCAACTCTGCCGCAGCGTCCGGCTGAACGAGATTGTAGATTCCCGCCGAGCCACAGCAGAGAGGTGACTCCGGAATTTCCAGCAACTCTGTGCCGGGAATTTGCGACAGAAGTGATCTTGCCTGAGCGCGTATGCCTTGCGCGTGCTGCAGATGGCAGGAATCATGGAATGCCACGCGCACGCGTAGCGGCTTTCGCTCCGCGCGCGGCGCTAATTCCGAAAGAATCTCGCTAATGTCCTTACATTTGGCGGCGAAGCGCTTGGCGCGCTCCGTATAGACAGGATCGTCACGAAGCAGGTGGCCGTATTCCTTGACAGTCGAGCCGCAACCAGCTGCATTGATCACGATGGTTTCCACATTTGCCTGCTCGAAAGCGTCGATCGTTTTTCGCGCAAGCTTCTGCGCCTGCTCTTCCTCGCCTGCGTGCACGAACAAAGCCCCGCAGCAGGGTTGTTCCGGCGGGGCGATCACTTCGCATCCTTCCGCGGCAAGAACACGCGCGGTTGCCGCGTTCACATGTGAGAAAAAGGTTCGCTGCACGCATCCCAGCAGGAGCCCAACTCGCTTGCGCTTTTCGCCCTGCGCATGTGTTATGGGCGTCACTACTTCAGTTGGCGTCACTTTAGGGAGCAAAGCATCCATCGCACCCACGGATTTCGGCAATAATTTGAACGAGCCAATCGCGCGCAGCACGGCCTGCAAGCCGGTTCTCTGGTAGGCAAGCAGCGGCCATCGCAGGAACTTCAAGCGCTCCGATTTGGTAAAGGTTGCGAACAGCAATCGCCGGTGAATTTTTTCCGCTGCCGGCCGGCTGTAATTACGTTCGATTTGGGCGCGCGTTGCTTCTATCAACTTTCCGTAATCGACGCCGGAAGGGCACGCAGGCATGCAAGCCACGCAGCCAAGACATGAATCCATGTGGCTGACCCATTTTTTATTCATCTGCGCCGTGCCCTCAAAAGCCATCTTCATCAGGTAGATTCGCCCGCGCGGCGAATCCATCTCCTCGCCCCACAGCGCATACGTCGGACACACCGGCAGGCAGAAGCCGCAATGAACGCACTTCTCAATTATTTCTTGTGCCGGGGGATGATGCGTGTCAAACGCACCGGGCAAATTCGGTTTCTTATTCACGGTCGCCATTCGATTAGATTCCCCCGAAGAATCGCCCAGGATTCAGCGTGGCTTTCGGATCAAGTTGACGTTTTACGGCTTGCATGAGCCCAACCGCATCGCCGACGTTTCCCCACGCATCCAGAGATGCGAGTCCCTTGGGGCGGCGCAACACGACGAGTGATCCCCCACTACCTTCCACTTCTGCACGCAATTGCTCCACTGCCACGGATATACGAGCGAGCTCGCCTTCCAGCCGCACGGTCGTAATTCCTGTCGCTTGGGCGACGATTTGCCAATGTAATTGTTGGGCGTTCACGATCACCTCCAAAAGTTCCATTGTCCGCGCGATTTTCGCAGGCAATACGCTGAGCTTCGCGATCAGCGCATTCTCTATTTGTGGACTCCATAGGTCCTGCCTCGCATTCCAGACCTGTTCCGTAGGTTGCTCGGCATTTGTAAATCCGAGAAGCTCGCGCAACTGCGATTCCTGCGCGTTGAGCCCGGCCTCCGTAGCTTCGAAAAGGATGTCGGCATCGGGCCGATCACCGGCTGCACAACGAATCTGCAGAGCTGTATGGGCCAGTTTCGAATCTTGGATGGAGAGAATGTGAGCTTGCATCGCTCGAAGATTATCAGCCGTGAAGGAGATGGTCCTTGCGCCCCATGGCAGGGGATGCAAGCGAAACACGGCACGGGTAATCACACCGAGCGTGCCGAGCGCACCAGTCGCTAATTTCGGGAGATCATAACCGGCAACATTTTTTACGACTTTTCCGCCACTGCTCGCCAAAGTCCCTTCTGCAAGAGCAAGTGTTACGCCTATGATCAAATCGCGCAGGGCGCCGAAGCGCAGCCGAAACGCGCCACTGTCGTTGGTGGAGAGCACGCCGCCGATTGTCGCGCGTTCCGGCCAAAGGCCATCGAAAGCCAGCCTTTGGCCATGTCGCGCCAGCGTTTCTTGCAGAGTTCGCAGAGTGCACCCGGCCTCGACAGTGACCGTCAAGTCGGCCCAGGCGTGCTCTAGAATTCGATTGAGCCGCGCTGTGGACAGAATCATTTCCGCCTTCTTCGGCGGGTTTCCCCAATCAAGTTTTGTGCCGCTGCCGCGAGGGATGACGGCAATTCCCGCCTCATTTGCAAGGGAAAGTACCGCAGCCAATTGCTGCTCGTTATCCGGTTCCGCAACAAATTGCGGCAGCACTCCAGAGACCATGTCGCCGGCAGTTGCGGCGCGCAGATTGTGCGCACCCGCCGCCGACCGGAGTTTTTCTTCGATGGAGCTAGTCATAAGCATGGGCGCGGATAAAGTCCGTTGCTTCTCGTCAAAACCGCTCGGCGATTCCGGCGGATTCCAAGGGGTGCGGCACATATTCACCAGGTTTCTCGCCGCACAGCCGCGGAGTCGGAAAGACCTTCGTGGGATTGGAGAGCTGAAGCGGGTCAAACGCACAGCGGACTCGCTGCATGGTATCGAGGTCTGGCTCGCTGAACATTTTGGACATCATCCGTTTCTTTTCTTCACCGACGCCATGCTCGCCGGTAATCGATCCACCTGCGGCCAGGCACAACTCAAGAATCCGGTACGAGAGCGATTCGGCAGCCTGTTCCTGCCCAGCGATATGCCGGTCGTAAAGAACCAAGGGATGCAAATTGCCATCGCCCGCATGGAAGACGTTGGCAACACGGAGCCCCGTCTCCTGGCTGAGGCGCACGATTTCGTCCATCACCTGGGGCAAAGCGGTCCTTGGGATCACCCCGTCCTGCACGATGTAGTCCGGCGAAATTCGGCCCATCGCCGCGAATGCTGCCTTGCGCCCCTTCCAAACCAGCGCTCGTTCATGCTCGGTTTGCGCAAGACGAATTTCCCACGCGCCGTTTTTCCGGCAAAGCTCGTCAACCCTCCGCATCAAGAATTCAACTTCGGCAACCGGGCCGTCCAACTCCACCAGAAGAAGTCCGCCGCAATTCGGGTAATTCGGATGCACTGCGGCCTCCGCTGCCTGGATTGCCAGATTGTCCATCATTTCGATGGCCGCGGGCAGCATGCCCGCCGCGATGATGTCGCTGACCGCCGCGCCGGCTTCATTCGTGCTCGGGAACGCGGCCAGTAGCGTGCGAATGCATTCCGGTCGTTTCACAATCCTCAGAATCACTTTCGTGGCGATTCCCAGTGTTCCTTCCGACCCCACGAAAACCCCGGCCAGGTCGTATCCCGGCGCATCTAAACTTTTTCCACCCAAGTGCACCAAGGAGCCATCGGGAAGAACGACCTCTAGCCCGAGCACATGCGTGGTCGTGAAGCCGTACTTCAAGCAGTGTGCGCCTCCAGAATTCTCCGCGACATTTCCACCGATGCTGCAGATCGATTGCGAGGACGGATCCGGCGCGTAGAAATATTCCTGCGGCTGCACGCGGCCAGTCACATCCAGATTGATCACGCCCGGTTCGACAACCACGCGTGCATTGGGGAAGTCCACTTCCAAGATGCGGTTCATCCGCGCAAGGCTGATGACAATCCCATTTTCAACCGGCAGCGCCCCACCGCTTAAGCCTGTGCCAGATCCTCTCGCAACGAACGGAATGCGCTCGCGATGGCAGATATGCACGATTGCTTGAACCTGCGGCCTGTCCGCCGGCAGCAACACCGCAAGCGGCATCACGCGAAAGTTTGTCAGGCCGTCGCATTCATAGGTATGCAGCTCTTCGGGCGAAGAGATCAGGCCATGACTTCCGACGATGGCACGGAATTCGTGAAGAATGCGGGCGTCCACGGTCGCCTTTCCGGGAAAGAAAGAATCTGCTCCCCGCAGCAGAGGTCCCGCAGAGCAGATTGCCCCATCAGCGCACGAACGTCAAACCGTGCGGGATGAAGTGGGGGAACACGTAGGCATAGAGCATAACGATCACGCCGACGATGGCCGCCAGCGCAACGGAATGCCAGAAAACATAACGGAAAATCATGCCTTCATTCCCGACCTGATTCGTGGCAGCGGTGGCAACGCAAATCGATTGCGCATCCACCATTTTTCCCATAACCCCGCCGGCGCTGTTCGTGGCGCACATCAGGATGGGGCTCAGGTTGAGTTGTTCCGCGGTGATGCGTTGCAGGCCGCCAAACAACGCGTTCGACGAAGTGTCGCTACCAGTAAGTGCGACGCCAAGCCAGCCAATGTACGTCCCGAAAAACGGAAAGAGCCAGCCCGTGCGCGTGAACGCAAGTCCCAAGACCGCATCCATTCCCGAGTAGCGCGTGACGTAACCCAATCCAAGCATGAAGGACATGGCCACAATGGCGTGCCGCATTCGAAACAGCGTATGCCTAAAAATCTGCACCAACTTTTTCGGCTTCACGCCCAAAATGATGCCGGAGAAAATCGCCGCCAGAAAGCAGCCTGTTCCGGTTGCCGTCAGCCAATTGAAATCGAATTTCGCATTCTCGGCGGTCGGCTTTGCCACTACCGGTTGCGCGCGAAAAACCGCTTTGTGCAGGTATGGTACTTCCCAGCCGCCAGTTTTGAACGACGGCGTGGTCGCCTTTCCCATGGCAATCTTGATGGCGGGAAGCCCCCATAGAAGGACGAATATGGAAAGAATCGCAAACGGCAGCCACGCTTTAGCAGTTTGCGCGCCGGTATACCTGCGCATGGCTTCCGTCTTCTGCAACTGGCGGATGTCCCACTCGTCGTCCATTTGGTCCGCGATGATAGGGCTTACCGGCGCGGCCAGAGGGGCTACCTCTTTCATCGCTGGAGCGGTTTCGCGTTCGTCCTCGAATCGCCAGATTCGTTTCGGCTTCCAGAACCGCAGAAACACCACCGTCGCCACCATGGAGGTGACTCCCGCAGCGATGTCCACAAGGTTGCTGTCCATGTAGTTGGACCAAAAGAATTGCATGCCCGCGAACGAAACGCCAACCACCAAAATCGCAGGCAGCACTTCGAATGTTTCCGACCAGCTCACCATGGCACGCACCAGCCAGAAAGGCACCAGTATCGCCGTGAACGGCAGAATGCGGCCGATCATCGCGTTCAAATCGCTTTCCGGAAGGGCCGTCACCACGGCCAAAGTGTGGACGGGAGTTCCGATGGCTCCCCAGGCGACAGGAGCTGTATTTGCGATCAGGTTCAGCGCCGCGGCATGAAAGGGCTTGAAGCCCAGGCCGATCATGAAGGCCCCGGCAATTGCCACGGGGGCACCGAAACCCGCGGCCCCTTCAATAAACGCTCCAAAACAGAAGGCAACCAACAGGAGTTGCAGCCGCCGGTCCGGCGTGATGGCCGCAACCGATTGCTTCATGATTTCAAACTGGCCGGTCTCCACAGAAATGTCATAAAGAAAAACGGCCGCGATCACGATCCATACAATCTTCAACAGCCCGAAAGCCGCACCATAGAAAAGGCTGGTTACAGCCAGCCTAGCGGGCATTCCGAAGATGAACATCGCGCAGAGCACAGAGGTGGTAGCCCCGGCGATGGCGCACCAATGCGGTCGGATTTTCAGTCCCGCGAGCAATCCGAGCAGCACAATGATTGGGAGTGCGGCAACCAGCGTCGAAAGCCACCAGTGGCCGAGAGGGTCGTACACTTGCGTCCAAGTCATGATCAGTTCTCCGGAGGGAGCGATCTTGCAAACTTGCCCGCTCGAATTCTCCTAATTACTCAAGTGAGGAGACCGCGAGATTCTGGATTGATTATCTATCCCGAACCGAGTTGCACGGCATCAAATACATTTTTGTGGACCTAATGTCAAGGAGCGACTCTCCGATGCCGCATGAACCGGACGATAGTCGCCCAGTTTCATCCTAAGCGGTCATTCGTGGGAGAAGCCGCTTGCCAGGGGCAGCACGAACGTCGTACTTTGCATGCATGCTGGGCAAGCCGCCATTTTGCGTCCGGAACGATTGTGAGGCGACACTCAGTATTCGAGGTAACCAACCATGACCACCCCTTCCTATTCTCTTCATGGCGTTGAGATCTTGGCTCCTTCGCATGCTGGGCAAGAACGTGTACTCACGCCCGTCGCGTTGCAATTCATCGCCGATTTGCAGCGGCGCTTCAATTCCAGGCGAGTCGAACTCTTGGCGGCGCGGGCAGAGCGCCAGAAACGATTGGACGCCGGGGAGAAGCCCGATTTTTTGAAGGAAACACGAAATATCCGGGAGTCCGAGTGGACCGTGGCTCCAATTCCCGCGGATCTTCAGGACCGCCGCGTGGAAATTACCGGCCCCGTCGACCGGAAAATGATCATCAATGCGTTGAACTCTGGCGCAAAAGTATTCATGGCGGATTTTGAGGATTCGAATACGCCTACGTGGGCAAACCAGATAGACGGGCAGAACAATTTGATGGACGCCGTGCGGCGGAGTATCACGTATTCTGACCCCGCCACTGGAAAGAGCTACCAGCTGAATGAACAGACCGCAGTTCTGTTTGTGCGCCCGCGCGGCTGGCATCTTGAGGAGCGCCACGTTTTGGTGGATGGCCAGCCGATGTCCGGCTCGCTCTTCGATTTCGGCCTCTATCTTTTTCACAACGCAAAAGAGCTATTGGCCTCGGGCACTGGTCCGTATTTCTACTTGCCGAAACTCGAAAGCCATCTCGAAGCCAGATTGTGGAATGACATTCTAGTATTCGCTCAGAACGCGCTGGGTATCCCGCAGGGCAGCATTCGCGCCACCGTGTTGATTGAGACCATTCTGGCTTCCTTCGAAATGGACGAAATCCTCTACGAGCTGCGCGACCATTCCGCCGGACTCAATTGCGGCCGCTGGGACTACATCTTCAGCTTTATCAAAAAGTTTTCCCACGATCCCAAGGCCGTGCTTCCGGATCGCGCCCAGGTCACCATGACCACGCACTTTCTCCGCTCCTACAGCAAATTGCTGATCCGCACCTGTCACCGGAGGAACATTCATGCCATGGGTGGCATGGCTGCGTTCATCCCCATCAAAAGCGATCCCGTTGCGAATGAAAAGGCCATCGCTCAAGTGCGCGCCGACAAAGAGCGCGAAGCTGGAGACGGCCACGATGGCACCTGGGTGGCGCACCCCGGCCTTGTTCCCGTTGCCACGGAGATATTTGATCGTCTTATGCCTGGGCCAAATCAGATCGGCAAAAAGCTGTCCGATTTTCACGCCACCGCTGCGGATCTATTGCAGGTCCCGCCGGGCGAGATTACGGAGGCAGGACTCCGGCAAAATATCGCTGTCGGCCTCGGTTATTTGGAAGCTTGGCTCCGTGGCACCGGCTGTGTTCCGCTCTTTAATCTGATGGAAGATGCGGCGACCGCGGAGATCAGCCGCGCTCAGCTCTGGCAGTGGATTCACCAGAACGCGCACTTGAAGGATGGCCGCAAAATCGATATCCCCTTGTGCGAGCGCATTATTGACGAAGAACTGAGCAAGGCAAAACAGACCGGCGATAGCGCCCGCTATGCCGCGTACGAAAAATCCGCACAACTGATGCGCGATCTGATCCGCTCCCCGCAGTTCGTGGAATTTCTGACCATTCCGGCCTACCAGCGGATCCTGAGCGAAGGAAGCTGAGCGAGCTGGCCCTCTAAAGCATCCGCAGAACAGAGCCAAGACTAACCCGACCAACTGCGGTTCATACGCATGTGAAGAATAAGGAAGCGCGCCGCGAGTAGGCCTGCAGCGCATTCCAGCCCAGGCAGCTCTGTCGGCAATTCCGACGGCGTGGTCGGGAAATCCGTCAACTTCCACTGCATTGGGGCGCGTAAGTTGTTCAAAACGTGTCGTGGCAGAGAAGTTGCATTGGATGAGGTCAGTCGCTGTTCTTTGCTGACTGGAGGACTCCTGAAATGCCGAACGATGATTGGGTCTTTTGGCTGAATTTGACGAATATCGCCCTGGGACTCGTTGTAGTTCTTGCGGTGTTGATTACGGCTTATGGAGTGGTTCGGGAGCTTGTGAGCAGGCGCAGGAAGCATCGTAGCCTGACCAACCTGGACGAGGAACTGGACGTGATGATGCACGGCGAATTTGCCCACGGTCTGCCAGTGCAGGGATTGGGAATGACCATGGCGGATGGGGGCGAGCCAGCGAAACCATTGCCTGAGCAGTCGGGAAAGAAAAAACACACTTGAGATTCACACCATGGCTTGCCCATTTCTTAAAGAAGGTCGCGCACAGTACTGCCATGCTGCTCCAGCCCGGAAGTTAATCCTCGAGGGACCCGGGGTATCTGGCGCAGGACGCTGTGCGTCACGCGAGTACTACCGCTGCGACCTCGTTAAAAAGGATGAGTTGGAACGAGAGCGCTGCCCACACCTCGAAGAAGTCCACGTGCAGTATTGCGGAGCTTCGTCCCCGACAAAGCTTATACCCTTTAGCGAGTCGGAACTCTCGAGTTGCGTGAGCGGCGGCTACCGCTTCTGCGATTCGTACCTTGCGCTGGCGCGGCCGCATGGTGCCCTTGCCGCACCGGCGGACCTTCTGTACGCCCCAAATCACTTCTGGTTAGCGGCAGAGGAGTCCGGCTTATGTCACATCGGAATTGACGCATTTCTGGCTGATGTGGTTGCGAACGTTGACGGGGTGACGTTTGTGACCACGCATGGGACCCATCGCCCAGTCGTCGCGCTGACCGTCCACGGTGTGGAGTGGCCCATGACGTTCCCAAATCCACTCCTGATCCAGAAAG
>Ga0187810_10000365_pt1 | contig 18164 bp, 18 predicted proteins | sample NC_wetland_sal_i_9_FD_132963 | JGI IMG/M metagenome (GOLD analysis project Ga0187810, IMG submission 132963) | Wetland sediment microbial communities from Neuse River Estuary, North Carolina, USA - ASW_5 | ecosystem: Environmental > Aquatic > Freshwater > Wetlands > Sediment | place: USA: North...
CAGAAGTGAACCGCGAGCCCGATCGCGAACGCGATTCCGAATGCCAGCTGTACCCGTCCCGTCTGGCCGAGCGCTCTGATCAGCGCCGGACCCGCCGCCCCCGTCCGCACGGACCGGATCGGTCCGCGCGCCAGCGGCAGGATGGCAGCGGTAATGAGTACCAGCGGGCGGAAGAAGGCGATCGCCGCCACGAAGCCGAACGGCACGAGCAGGGCTAGCACGTACCCGGTCCGGGTTCGCGCGTCACCGAGCCTGACCGCCAGGGTCCGCTTGCCTGCCTGCGTGTCGCTAGGGATGTCGCGCAGGTTGTTGACGATCAGCAGGGCGCAGGCCAGCAGCCCGGCCGGCACCGCGGCGGCCAGCCCCATCCAGCTCAGCCTCAACATCTGCACGTACGCGGTACCCGCCACCGCGACCACGCCGAAGAACGCGAATACAAAGACCTCACCGAGCCCGTGATACCCGTAAGGCCGAGGCCCGCCGGTGTAAAACCAGGCGGCGGCGATGCACGCCGCGCCGACGGCCACCAGCCACCACGACGTGACCGCGGCCAGGGCCAGGCCTGCCGCGCCAGCCACCACAAAGCAGCCGAACGCCGCGCCCAGCACCTGCCGCGGCGGCGCGAGCCCCGCGGCGACGAGCCGGACCGGCCCGACCCGCTTCTCGTCCGAACCCCGCACGCCGTCGCTGTAGTCGTTGGCGTAGTTGACCCCGACCTGCAGAGCCAGCGCGACGACGAGCGCGAGAACGGCCCGCCACGCCGAGAACTTGCCGTACCCGGCCGCGACCCCCGACCCGATCAGCACCGGCACGATAGCCGCGGGAAGCGTCCGAGGCCGCGTCCCCGCCAGCCATTCCCGCGCATCAGCCACCCCCAGATCTTAGGTGAACAGCGTCAAGTGCATCAGCCTCGGGTAAGGCGTGAATCCTGCGGTCGCTGATTCCCACGGCGGGCGCGGGGCGGCGGGCCGTTCAGCTGGTCAGCGGCGTCCCGTCCGGGCCGGTGAGCTGCTGCAGGGTGGTGGTGGCGAGTTGCTGGATGGCTGGGGGCAGGGGGACGTAGCCGAGGGTGGCGGCGTAGGCCTGGCCGGCGCCGGTGAGCCAGCTGAGCAGGGATGCCAGCGTTTGGCCGGTGGCCTGGCTGGGCTGGCGGACCGAGACGATGACCCAGCTGTATCCGCAGATGGGGTAGCTGGCCGGGCCGGGCTCGTTGACGATGGAGAAGCTGGCTGCGGTGATGGCGGGCCGGGCGGCGGCGTCGGCGGCGATGGCCTGGGTGGTGGGGATGGTGTAATTGCCCGCCTGGTTGGCGATGGCGGCGTAGGCGAGGGCGGGGCCTTTGGCGTAGGAGCGTTCGATGTAGCCGATGGCGAAGGAGATGCGGGAGATCGCCGCGGCGACGCCGGGGTTGCCGTCCGCGCCGTATCCGGTCGGCCAGTGCAGGGATCGGCCGGTGCCTACCTGGGTGGCCCAGGCGGGGCTGACGGCGGACAGGTAGTTGCTGAAGATGTAGGTGGTGCCGCTGCCGTCGGAGCGGTGCACGACGGTGATGGGCCAGCGCGGGATGTCGACGTGCGGGTTCAGGGCGGTGATGGCCGGGTCGTTCCAGTAGGTGATCTGGCCGAGGAAGATCCGGGCGATCACCGGGCCGGTCAGCCGCAGCCGGGACGGGCCGCCGGGCAGCGGGAGGTTGTAGGCGACGACCACCGCGCCGAGATCGACCGGGACCTGGACGGCGGCGCCGCCGCGGGCGCTGGCCAGGTCAGTCGGACTGGCGGGGACGTCGCTAGCGCCGAAATCGGCCTGGCCGGCGGTAAAGGCAGTGATCCCGGCGCTGCTGCCGACCGCGGCGTAACTGATCGCCACCCCGGGATGCTGCTGCTCATAGGTAGGGAAGGCCAGGTCGAAGAACGGCGCGTCGAACGTCGAGCCCGCGCCCGTGAGCCGCACCGTGCCGTCGGCGGCGACAGAGGGCGGCGCCACGCCGGTGGCGGCGGTACTGGTGGAGCTGCAGGCGGTTAGCGCAGCGCCCATGATTAGCGCGGCCGCCGCAGCGACCGTGGCCGGGGCGCGGCGCGGCAGGCAGCGCCGTGGGTGAGGGTGCGCGTGCGGCATCATCGCCGTCCTCTCCGTGGCGGTGTGAGGTGGCTTATCCGGGTTGGGCGTGCCGGGTCCAGGCCCCGGCGCCGACCTGGATCGCGTCCCAGGGGCTGCCCAGCGGCGGGGTGTAGGACAGGTCCAGGTCGCTGAGGCCATCGACGGTCATGCCGTGGAAGATCGCGGTGGCGGCGATGTCGATCCGCTTGGCGATCTCGGCGTCCTTGTGGCCGAACAGTTGCACGCCGAGCAGCCGGCCGGTGGTCCGGTCGCCGGTGAACCGCATCGTGATGCGGTGGCTGCCGGGGTAGTAGGCCTTGTGGTCGTCGGCCTCGGATTCGACGGTGACCGGGTCGAAACCGGCGGCGCGGGCTTCGTGGTCGCGCAGCCCGGTGCGGGCGGCGGCCTGGTCGAAGATCTTGACGACCTGGGTGCCCAGGCTGCCGGCGAACTGCCGGTTTCCGCCGGTCGCGTTCTCCCCGGCAACTCGGCCCTGCTTGTGGGCGGTGGTGCCTAGCGGCAGGTAGGTCACCCCGAGCAGCCGGTGGTGGGTGACGACGCAGTCCCCGGCCGCGTATACGTCGGGCAGGCCGGTCCGCATGCCGGTGTCGACCGCGATCGCGCCGCGGACGCCGAGCGTGGCCCCGGCCTCGGCGGCCAGCGAGGTCTCGGGCCGCACCCCGACGACCACTAGCACCATGTCCGCCAGGCGGGTCACCGGCGACCCGTCAGCGGCGGTGGCCGCCACTTCCAGCCGTCCCGCCCCGCCGGGCGGGGCCTTGCTGATGGCCTGGACGGCGGTGCCGGCCAGCACGCGCACCCCGTGGGCGGCCAGTTCGGCGTGGACCAGCGCGCCCAGCTCCGGGTCGACGGTCGGCAGCACCTCGGGCAGCTGCTCCATCTGGGTGACGGCCAGCCCGCGGACGGTCAGTGCGTCGGCCATCTCCAGGCCGATGTACCCGCCGCCGACGATGACCGCACTCGTGGGCGAAGCCTGCTCCAGGGTGGCCATGACCGCGAACGTGTCGCCCATCGAGTGCAGCAGGTGCACCCCGTCGGCGGGACCCAGGGCACCCGCCCCGGCCAGGCCGCCGACCGGGGGCCGGACCGGGACCGCGCCGGTGCCGACGACGAGCTTGTCGTAGCCGAGTACTTCCTCTGTGCCGTCAGCGGAACTAACCAGCAGCTTGCGGCCGGGCACGTCGATGCGCCGCGCAGCCGTGTCCAGCCGCAGCCGCATCCCGGCGGCTTCCAGGTCGGCGATGGTGCGGTGGGCCAGGTTGCGCCAGTGGGTGACCTCGCCGGAGACGTAGTACGGGATGCCGCAGATGGAAAAGTTCGGGTAGGCATCCTCCAAGACCACCGTGACCTCGGCGGCCGGGTCGAGCTCGCGGGCCCGCAAGGCCGCGCTGATCCCGGCGTCGCTGCCGCCGATCATGACCACGTGCATGGCAGTCTCCGTTCTGAAAAGCTGATCAGCCGGGGCGGTCGGCGTTGCGCAACGCGCCGTCACGTGCGGCGGGTGCGACACGATCGCCGTTATGGGGGACGATGATGCTGGCGGCGTCCTCCGGCGTGATGGCGGGATACAGCGCCCTGATGACCGCGACGGCCAGCACGCCGCCGACGATCTGGGCGCCGATGAAGGCCGGCGCGGAAGACGGGGAGATGCCGGCGAAGGTGTCGGAGAACATCCGGCCGATGGTGATCGCGGGGTTGGCGAAGCTGGTGGAGGAGGTGAACCAGTACGCGGCGCCGATGTAGGCGCCCACCGCGGCCGGGGCGGAGCGGGCGCGACCGGACCGGGCCAGCGCGAAGATCACCAGCAGCAGCCCGGCCGTGGCCACGATCTCCGACAGGAAGTGAGCAGGCGTGGCCCGGCGCTTGGCGGAGATGGTGACCGCGGGCAGGGCGAACATCAGGTTGGCCAGCACGGCCCCGGCGGTGCAGCCGCCCACCTGCACCGGGAGGTACGCGGTGGCATCGCGCCAGGACAGCCCGCCGAACGCGGCATCGGCGAAGGACACCACCGGGTTGAAGTGGCCGCCGGAGACCGGGCCGAACATCAAGATGATCGCGAACAGCCCGGCCGCGGTGGCCGCCGCGTCCTCGAGCAGCTGCAGTCCGGTCTGGCCGGGCGACAGCCGCTGCGCGGCGATCCCGGCCCCGATCACCACCGCGGCCAGGAACGCGCTGCCCAGGAACTCCGCGGTCAGCCGTCGCCACAGCAGGACCGGTGCAGTGCTCACGCGGCCATCTTGACAGAGGAAGATAGCTCAGTCAAGATTGAGTCAATGTTTCCTGAGACAACATCGGACCTGGCCCGACGCGCCATGGTGCACGCCGCGCTGGCCGACCCCGCCCGGCTGGCCATCACCGATACCCTGCAGGCCGGGGATGCGTCCCCTTCCGAGCTGGCCGCCATGCTGGCCATGCCGTCCAACCTGCTCGCGCATCACCTGCATGTGCTCCAGCAGGCCGGGATCATCACGCGCCGTCGCTCCGAAGGCGACCGCCGCCGCACCTACCTGCAACTGGTCCCCGGCGTGCTTGACTCACTGGCCGCCCCGACCGCCCGCGCCGCGCTGCGGGTGCTGTTCGTGTGCACCGCCAATTCCGCCCGCTCGCACCTGGCCGCCGCGCTGTGGCGCCGGGCCAGCACGGTCCCCGCCGTGTCGGCCGGAACCCAGCCTGCACCGGCCATCGATCCCGGCGCCATAGCCGCCGCTCAGCGCCACCGCCTACCGCTGCCCCGGCTGCGGCCGCGCCACATCAGCGACGTCCGGCGGCAGGGCGACCTGGTCATCACCGTGTGCGACCTGGCCCACGAGGAACTAGACGAGGCCGCAGCGGTGCACTGGTCCATCCCCGACCCGGTCCCGGCGGGCGACCCGGCCAGCTTCGACGCCGCGCTGGCTCAACTCGCCGACCGTGTCGGGCGCCTCGCGCCGCGTCTGGCCGCAGTCTCCTGAGCACGTCGCGCAGGGCGCCGACCGCCGCCGGGTTACACTACCTGGCTGCGGCGCTCGATCAGGATCACGTCGCGCCAGCGGCCGTGGTGCTGGCCGAGGCGTTCGCGGACCCCGACCACCCGGAAGCCTGTCGCCTGGTGCAGGGCCAGGCTGGCGGTATTCTCCGGGAAGATGCGGGATTCGATGGTCCAGATCCCGGCGGCCTCAGTGGAGGCGATCAGCGCGTCCAGGAGCGCACGGCCGATGCCTTGGCCGCGGGTGGCGGGGTGGACGTAGACCGAGTGCTCGACCACCCCGGTGTAGACGCAGCGGCCGGACACCGGTGAGGCGGTCACCCAGCCCGCGACCTGGCCTGCCCGGGTCGCCACGAATCGGTGACCGGCCAGCCGGGCCGCGCTGAAGTCCGGCCAGGCCGGGACCCGGACCTCGAAGGTGGCGTTGCCTTCCTCGATCCCGGCCCGGTAGATGGCCAGCACGGCCGCGGCGTGCGCATCGGTCATCGCCTCGATAGGCACTGCACCGAGCGCGGCCACGAGCTACGGCCTGGCCGCGCGGATGATCGCCGAGTGCACGCCGTCGGCGGCCTGGTGGGTCGAGGTGATCTCGATGTCAGTGAAGCCCGCCGCGGTCAGCCCGGCGCGGTACTCGGCGAAGGAGGATACGCCCGCGCAACCGACCTGGCCGCCGCCTTCGACCCGCTGGCCCGGGGTGAGGTGGTCCTCGGCGAGGATGTCGGTGACGCCGAGACGACCGCCGGAGCGCAGGATGCGGAAGCTCTCCGCGAAGACGGCGGACCGGTCGGTGGACAGGCAGATGACGCAGTTGGAGATGACCACATCCACCGAGCTGTCCGGCAGTGGTATCGCCTCGATGTGGCCGCGGAGGAACTCGACGTTACGTGCGCGGGCCTGCCGTGCGTGCTCCCGGGCCAGGTCCAGCATCTCCTCGGTCATGTCCAGGCCGTAGACCTTCCCCGCCGAGCCGACCCGGCGGGCCGACAACAGCACGTCGATACCGCCGCCGCACCCCAGATCCAGCACCGTTTCCCCCGGGTGCAGGTCAGCCACCGCGACCGGGTTGCCGCAGCCGAGGCTCACCCGCACCGCGCCCTCGGGCAGGCCGCCAGTATCCGGGTACCCGGCCGCGCCGAAGCCGCCTGCCGCGAACTCGCCCGGGTCGCAGTCGGCGACCGTCTCGCCCGCCTCGGCGGCCCGGGCCAGGTCGGCGTAGCGGGCCTCGACCGCCGCGCGGATCAATTCAGGGTCATCCGGCCGGGCTGGCGGCATGGGCATCTCCCGGAGTAGCAGGGGTGGCGGGCTGGACGCCCATCACCAGGTCGGCGGCGGTAGGGAAGCACGTCACACAGTTGGCGTTGATCCGGTACAGCCGGGACGTACCGCGCTCCTCGGCCAGGACGAACCCGACCGCGGCGAGCTGGCGCAGGTGCTCGGACACGGTCGACTGGCCCACCGGCACCGCCGCGACGATCTCCTTGACCGTCATCGGCGCGCCGCTTCGGGCGAGCAGCGAGACCACCTGTACCCGGGTCCCGTCAGCCAGGGCCTTAAACCAGGCCGCGTAGGTGTCGGCGGTCCGGCGGTCGAGTGGGTTAACATCATTCATCGTTAATCGACGATAGGCGATGAACTGGTAAAGTGGAAGGCCCCGCGGGCCGAGGTTTACCGCGGCGAGCAGCCGATCAGGGCGCCCAGGCTGGCCAATGCCTGCGGGCGGACGCGGTAGTACACCCACACGCCTCGCTTGTCCCGGTCTACTAGCCCGGCCTCATGCAGCACCCGCATGTGGTGGCTGATCGTCGGCTGGGTCAGGTCGAACGCGGCGTTCAGGTCGCAGATGCACGCCTCGCCCCCGTCATGGGATGCAACCAGGGACAACAGTCGCAGCCGCACCGGGTCGGCCAGCGCCTTCAGCAGCGGCGCGACCTGCCCGGCCTGCTCCATGGTCAGCGGCTCGGCGGTCAGCGGCGCGCAGCACGCAGCCGTGTCCGCCGGGCTCGCCAGCGGCAGAGAAATAGGCACCTATCTATATTGACAGACGTCGATACCCTGTGGCAATCTCGGAGACACCAAGACATAGACAGAAGTCAATATCCCAGGGAGGCAGTCATGTCTCGGGTACAGCTCGCGCTGAACGTCAACGACATCGACCAGGCGGTCAGCTTCTACAGCAGGCTGTTCAGCACCGAGCCCGCCAAGCGCAGGCCCGGCTACGCTAACTTCGCCATCGCCGACCCGCCGCTCAAGCTCGTCCTGCTGGAAAATCCCGGCCAGGGCGGCACCCTGAACCACCTCGGCGTCGAGGTCCAGGACACCGGCGCGGTCGAGGCCGAGCAGGCCCGGCTGGCTGAGGCTGGCCTGGCGGCAGTGGAAGAGCGGGACACCACCTGCTGCTATGCCCGGCAGGACAAGTTCTGGGTCAAGGGGGCCCCCGGCGGTGAGCGGTGGGAGATCTATACCGTCCTGGCTGACAGCGCGACCTTCTGGGGCCAAGACGATGAGCGCGGCTGGGCCGCGGTCGAGGCCGAACTCGATGTATCCAGCGATATAAGCGCGCAGGCCGCGCAGTGCTGCGGCGGCCCGCAGCTGGCCGGCGAAGGCGAGACCGCGACTTCTGCTGCGGGTCGCGCTGGGCAGGCGCCCGGCAGGTGAGCTGCTCGGACCGCAGGGGATTACTCGCTGATCCTCGTGTGCAGGCGGACGACCGGCACGCTGGTGCCCACGTCCAGCTCGCCCTGGGCACCGTCGGGCGCCCATCCAGCCGATTCGAGGAAGCGCCGCAAGACCGAATCCGCGGCCAGCGCCCAGATGGACAAAGTGTGGAAGCCGTCCTCAGCGAGCGTGTCGGCGGCCGCGTGCAGCAGCCTGCCCCCGTGCCCCTGCCCGGTCCGATCGGGGGCCACGCGCAGCTCGTACAGCTCACCGTCGGTGCCCGGCCAGCGGTCGGCGTCAGTGGCCGGCCCGGCGGAGACGAACCCGACGACCTCGCGGGCCGGGGTGTCCGACACCGCCACCAGCACCCTGTGCCGGGAAGTCGGCGGGTTGGTGATCGCCTCCCCCCACCGGTCAAGCCACACGCCCCGGGCCGAATCACCGGTCAGCTCAACGAGCAGGTCTTCGGGAACGATCCCGGCGTACCCGCACCGCCAGCTCGCTACCTGGACGCGCACCAGGCCCTCGGCGTCGCCCGCCCGCGCCGGCCGGACGAACCCCCCGGTTCCCGGAGGGCTCACTTGTCCTGGTGGGCGATCAGGGTAATGTCGCGCGCCGCGCCGGAGGCGGCCGAGGTTGCCATCGCGGCGTAGACCTGCAGGGCCGCGCTGACCGGCCGCTGCCGGTCAGCAGGCCGGTACGACGCCAGGGAAGCAAGCAACCGCTCACGACGCGACGCGAGTTCCTCGTCGGGCACGTCCAGCCGCAGCTCACGCCGCGGGATATCGATCACGATCGTGTCGCCATCCTGCGCCAGCGCGATGGTCCCGCCCATCGCGGCCTCCGGCGCGACATGGCAGATCGACAGGCCCGAGGTCCCGCCGGAGAAGCGCCCGTCGGTGATCAGCGCGCAGGCCCGGCCGAGCCCCTTGCCCTTGAGGAAGCTGGTCGGGTACAGCATCTCCTGCATGCCGGGTCCGCCGCGGGGCCCCTCGTACCTGATGACCACCACGTCGCCGGCCTTGACCGCGCCGCCGAGGATGCCCGCCACCGCGTCCTCCTGGCTCTCGAACACCACGGCAGGCCCGGAGAACTGCCATAGCTCCTCAGGCACGCCCGCGGTCTTGACGATCGCGCCGTCCGGGGCGAGGTTGCCGTAGAGCACCGCCAGCCCGCCGTCGGCGGTGTAGGCGTGCGCGACGTCCCGGATGCAGCCGCCCACCCGGTCGGTGTCCAGGCTCTCCCAGCGAGCCGACTGCGAGTACGGGCGCGTGGTACGCACCCCGCCCGGCGCGCCGTGGTACAGCTCGACCGCCTCCGGACTGACCGACGGAGACCCCAGGTCCCACGAGGAAAGGAACTCACCCAGCGACGCACTGTGCACCGTGCGCACGCCGCGGTTGAGCAGCCCGGCGCGGTCGAGCTCGCCGAGGATCGACGGGATGCCGCCGGCCCGGTGCACGTCCTCCAGGTGGTTCGAGCTGCTCGGCGCGACCTTGCACAGGCAGGGCACCCGGCGGGACAGCTCGTCGATCTCCTTCAGCCCGAAGTTCACCCCGGCCTCGTGGGCCGCGGCCAGCAGGTGCAGGATCGTGTTCGTCGACCCGCCCATCGCGACGTCCAGCGCCATCGCGTTCTCGAACGCGTCCCGGCTGGCGATCGCCCGCGGCAGCAACGACTCGTCGCCCTCCGCGTAGTACTGCCGGGTGATCTCGGCGATCAGCCGCCCGGCCCGCTCGAAGAGCCCGCGCCGCGCCGAATGCGTGGCCAGCGTGCTCCCGTTGCCCGGCAGGGCCAGCCCGATCGCCTCGGTCAGGCAGTTCATCGAGTTCGCGGTGAACATGCCGGAGCACGAGCCGCAGGTCGGGCAGGCCGATTCCTCCATGGCCAGCAACTGCTCGTCGGACACCGAGGGATCGGCCGAGGCGACCATCGAGTCGATCAGGTCGAGCTTGCGCCCAGGAGCACCGGCGGCCAGGCCCGCCGGAGCACCGGCCTCCATCGGCCCGCCGGACACGAACACGGTCGGGATGTTCAGGCGCATGGTGGCGATCAGCATGCCCGGCGTGATCTTGTCGCAGTTCGAGATGCAGATCATGGCGTCGGCACAGTGCGCGTTGACCATGTACTCCACCGAGTCGGCGATGAGCTCCCGGCTCGGCAGGGAGTACAGCATGCCGCCGTGGCCCATGGCGATGCCGTCGTCCACGGCGATCGTGTTGAACTCGCGCGGGATCGCTCCGGCCGCGCGGATCGCGTCCGCCACCACCTGGCCGACCTCGCGCAGGTGGACGTGCCCGGGGACGAACTCCGTGAAGCTGTTGGCCACCGCGATGATCGGCTTGCCGATGTCCTCCCTGGCTACCCCGGTGGCACGCAGCAGGGCGCGGGCGCCCGCCATGTTCCTGCCATGCGTGACCGTACGGGACCGAAGCGGCGGCATATCGGATACTCCTCCCCGCGCGAAGCGCAGGAGCGCGATGTAAGGAGCACCAGCCTACCGGGACTGCGGGTCACGCGTTCGGTGATAACGGCGAGGTCAGCCGACCGAGGTCAGCCGACCGAGGCCTGCGGGAACGCCGTGCGGGCCGCCCGGTCGATCTTCTCGACCTCCCCGTCGGACAGCAGCACCGTATCCCTGTCCCGGGCCACGCGCCGCAGGTACCTGCGCAGCCGCGGGCCGCTGAACACGTCGACGTCCCTGATGTTCGCCACGTCCCAGTGGATCTTCGGCCCGTAGACCGCCATCGCCGGGCGCACCGTGACGGGGGACCCGAGCACGCCGGACAGCCGCTTGGCGGCCCACTCGGACTCCCCGCGCGCGTGCTCGAGCCGGTCCTCCATGCTGAAGGGCCCGTGCCACAACTGCCTGGCGTTCCTGGTCCGGACCGGCAGTCGCTTGTCCCAGGCCTCCGAGTCGATGGCGAAGACCCCCGCGGGGCCGATCACCAGGTGGTCGACCTGGTCCTCGGTCCCCGGGATGGCGATGTCGTGCACGGCGCGGTAGCCCGCGCGTTCCAGCTTGGCCAGTTGCCTGCACGTGTTCCGCCGCGCCGCGGACTGCCGGACCGCGGCCGGGCCCGCGAAGACCCGGCGAGACCGGATGATGGTGTCGGCGATGACCACGACCACGGCGAGGGTCAGTCCGAGCAGCCACAAACCCGCGATCGAGAGCCCCACCAAGATCACGACCGCGATCACGGCCCGCCACACCCAGACCCGCCGCCTCGGATCTGCGGACAGGTGCGCGAGGCTCCCCAGGTGCTGGCCGATACCCTCTCGCCGGGGCTGATCAACATCCACCGGGGTGACCACGACCTGCCCCGGCCGCCTGAGAGCCTCGTTCCCCTGGTCCCGTTCCCGGTCGGACCTCCGGGGTCTGCGGGCGGGCTCCTGGGACGCCGGGGTCCCCTGCGGCGGGCCCGCGCTCGCCGGCGCCCGGTAGTCGGGGTAGTCGGGTCCGTCGGGGGACTCGGGGCGGTCGGGCGCGAAGGCGTCCGATGGGTCATCGAGCTCGGACTGGTCCGCGGACCAGTCCCAGAACGGCAGGTCGTCCTGGTCGGCGGCCGCCTGCGCCCCCTGGGCCGGCGCGGCGGCCTCAGGCGTCTCCGCAATACCCGGCGCGACACGCGACGCGACAGCCGGCGCGGCGCCCGCCCCGTTCCCGCCCGGCCAGGGCAGCCGGACCGATTCCCCAGAACCTGACTCGTCCCCCCCGGAGGCTGGCGTAGGCGTCGCAGCCCCGCCGCGGTTGCTGAAGGTCACTAGTGACCTGCGTTTTCTCAGCTTTGGCCCCGCCATCCGGTATCACCCACCACCTCAGCGTAACGACCATGCGACTATGCGCAAAGCACCGTCCACCGACGATTGTGCCCTATCCGGCCGGATTTATAGCACGTCATTCGTCCCGGTAATGCGCTAAACGTCCCTGCCATCTTGTGGTCTACGATCTCTTACCATGGCGCAGATTCACGACCTCACCATGATCGAGCTGGCCGCGGCGATCCGCTCCCGCGAGCTCTCGCCCGTCGCCGTTACCGATCATTATCTGCGCCGGACGCAGGACCTCAACGACCGCGTCGGCGCGTTCTACACCATCACCGCCGAACTCGCCGCCGACCAGGCCAAAGCGGCCGAGAAAGCGGTACTCGAAGCCGAAGACCCGGCGGCGCTGCCCCCGCTGACCGGCGTGCCGATCCCGATCAAGGACCTGAACTCGGTCGCGGGCGTCCGGCAGACGCTCGGCTCCCTGGCGTACGCCGACTTCGTCCCCGACACCGACGACCACGCGATAACCAAGATCAAGCAGGCCGGCGCGGTCATTACCGGCAAGACCGCGACCCCGGAGTTCGGGCTGCCCTGCTACACCGAGACCAAGATCGGGCCGCCGGCCCGCACCCCGTGGGACCTGGACAGGTCCGCGGGCGGGTCGAGCGGCGGCGCCGCCGCCGCGGTGGCGGCCGGGCTCGCGCCCGCCGCCCAGGGCAGCGACGGTGGCGGGTCCATCCGCATCCCGTCCAGCGTCTGCGGCCTGTTCGGGATCAAGCCGACGCGCGGCCGGGTCTCCGAGGGCCCGATCGTGCCGGACCTGACCGGCCTCGGGGTGATCGGCCCCCTCGCCCGCACCGTGGCGGACGCCGCGCTGCTGCTCGACGTGATGGCCGGGAACTTCCCCGGCGACATGTACACCCCGCCCCCGCTCCCGGACGGCGAGTCGTTCCTGGGCTACGCGCACCGGCCGCCCGGCAGGCTGCGGATCGCCAGGACCCTGGAGCACGCGGTCGAGGGCGCGGACGTGCATCCGGACTGCCTCGCCGCCTACGAGGAGGCGAGCGGCCTGCTGGCCAGCCTCGGGCACGAGGTCGAGGACATCCCCCGGCCGTTCGGCTCCGACGTGGTGCCGTTCTTCGAGACCCTGTGGTACGCGCATGCCACGCTGGTCCCGCTCGCCCCGGGGCAGGAGGACCTGCTGCTGCCGCTGACCAGCTACCTGCGCAACCGCGGCCTGGCCATCTCGGCCCCCGAGTTCATCTTCGCCCAGGCGTACCTGCAGGCCGTGACCCGGCCCGCGATGGCCGCGCTGAACGCGTACGACGCGATCCTGACCCCGACGGTGGCCCTGCCCCCGCGCCCGGTGGGCTGGTTCGACGAGGTGGAGCCCGCGGAGAACTTCGAGCGGCAGAAGCGGTTCACCCCGTACACCGCGATCTACAACGTGTCCGGCCAGCCGGCCGTGAGCGTCCCGCTGCACTGGACCGACGAGGGACTGCCGATCGGCGTGATGCTCGCCGGGCGGATGGGCGACGAGGGGACCCTGATCTCCCTGTCCGCCCAGCTGGAGGAGGCCCGCCCCTGGAGGGACCGCCGCCCGCCGATCTGGTAGGTCCGCTCGCTAGCGCGTTTCCAGGCCGCGCAGGAAGTCGACCAGGCCGGCGAAGTACACCTGCTGGTCGTCGTACATGGCCATGTGGCTGCCGTCCGGGCAGAGCAGGAAGCGCCCGTCCGGCAGCCGGCCGGCCATCATCTCCATGAACGCCGGGTCCATCGTGTCGTGGCCGGCGCCGATGACCAGCGTCGGCACCTCGATCGAGGCCAGGTCCTCGGTCCGGTCCCAGTGCGCCAGGGTGGCGTCGGCGCTGATGCCCAGCTCGCTCGGTCCCTGCATCTTCACGTAGATGGCCGGGTTGATATGACCGAACGCCCGCTCCACCGGGTCCGGCCAGTCCGCGGCCGGCATGCGCAGCACGTGGTGGACGTAGTGCTGCTCGACCAGCAGCTCCATGTACCGGGGGTCCCCGGTCTCGCCCCGCGCCTCGTAGGCCTTGATCTCGGCCAGCGCGTCCTGGTCCATCGCCGGCATCAGCACCTGCTCGGCGTACGCGTTGTAGGCCGGGACGCTGGACATCATGCTGGAGATGACCAGCCCGCGCAGGTGCTGCTGGTGAGCCAGCGCGTACTCGATGGCCAGGATCCCGCCCCAGGAGTGACCGAGCAGAACGAAGTTCTCCCGGTCCAGCCCGAGCGCCTGCCGGACCTGCTCCACCTCGTCGACGAACCGGTCGAGGTCCCACAGCGAGGTGTCGTCGGGCTGATCGCTGCGCCCGGAGCCGAGCTGGTCGTAGTAGTAGTACTCGATCCCCGCCGCGGGCAGGAAGCTGTCGCACGCCTCGAAGTACTCGTGGGTCGCCCCCGGCCCGCCGTGCAGCAGCAGCACCCGCAGGTCGGGGTGGTTGCCGACCCGCTTCACCCACACCCGGAACGTGCCGGAGGGCGTGTTCACTCCGATCATCCTCGAGCCCCCGCTCAGCACGTCGTCCCGGCCCGAATAGTCCAGGTAACCGTTCACCGCACCCACTCCTCCCAGCCGGAATCCTGGGTCGAATTATGCCAGCGCCGGGTCAGGCGGGCCCCCGATGTACGGCCGCCTGAACCGGCGCTGGCGGGCCCTATTCCCGGTTACCTCGTGCCCGCCGCCGCGAGCTGACCCGCCGCGGACCTGGCCGAGTCACCGCCCCGCGCATAGTCGCAAGGCACTCTCACCCCCGCCCCGCGTATAGTGCGGTTTGTGAGCCGGGGGGTCAGTGCGATCTTGCTCGACGCGGGAGGGGTGTTGGTCTTCCCCCAGCCCGGCCTGCTGCTGCCCGCGCTGTTCGCGGCCGGGGTGTTCCCCGACGTTGCCGCCCTCGAGCGGGCCCACTACCGGGCGATGGTGGTCCAGGACCTGTCCGCCACGCCGCCTGAGGCGGGCACCTGGTGGCGCGATTACCTCACCGGCTACGTCGCCGCCTGCGGCGTACCGCCGGAACGGTGCGGCCAGGTGGCTCTTCAGATCGCCGAGGTGACCAGGGGCCACGCCTGGTCGCACGTCGGCACCGGCGCCACGAGTGGCCTACGGGCCCTGGCCGATCTCGGCCTGCCGATGGGCGTGGTCTCGAACTCCGACGGCACGGTGGAGGCCGAACTGCGCCAGCTGGGCGTCTGCTACGCGCCCGACGGACAGCACCCTCCCGACGCCGGGATCCGGGTCGGCGTAGTGGTCGACTCCGCGGTGGTCGGCGTGGCCAAGCCGGACCCGGCCATCTTCAGCATCGCGCTTGACGCCATAGGCGTGCCCGCGAGCCAGACCGTCCTGTACATCGGCGACAGCCTCCGGTACGACGTGGCCGGGGCCGTCGCCGCTGGCCTGCAACCCGTCCATCTGGACCCGCACCGGTTCTGCCCGTTGCCGAGCGGCCACCCGCACGTCCGGTCCCTGGCCGAGCTGGCCCGGACCCTCGAGCGCACCGGCCCGGTAGGCTTGGCCTGACCGAGCCCGGCCAATCCTGAGCGGCCTCCAAACCGCTCCGCGCTTACCCTCCGCCGAGGATAAACTACGGGCTTTCGGTGACCACGGCTTGAAAGTGACGGTCCGCAGAACATGCGCTGGTCCCAGATGCACATCCCCACGCTGCGCGACGACCCGGCGGACGCCGGCGCGCCCAGCCACCGCCTGCTCCTGCGCGCCGGCTACATCCGCCAGCTGATGGCCGGGCACTACTCGCTGCTGCCGCTCGGCCAGCGGGTCCGGCTCAAGGTGATCCAGATCATCCGCGAGGAGATGAACCGGATCGGGGCCCAGGAGATCCTCATGCCGGTGATGCACCCGGCCGAGCTGTGGCAGCGCAGCGGCCGGTGGGAGCTGATGGGCGACGAGATGTTCCGCCTCAGGGACCGGCGCGGCGCGGACCTGGTCCTCGGGATGACTCACGAGGAGATCGTCTCCACCCTGGCCCTCGAGCTGGAGTCCTACCGCGAGCTGCCCCAGATGTGGTACCAGTTCCAGACCAAGCTGCGCGACGAGCCGCGCCCGAAGGCGGGCCTGATGCGCACCCGCGAGTTCACCATGAAGGACTCCTACAGCTTCGACGTCGGCCCGGCCGAGCTCGACGTCTCCTTCCGCCTGCACCGCGACGCGTACACGCGATCGTTCGAGCGCATGGGCATCCCCGCCATCCCCGTCGCGGCCTCCAGCGGCGCGATGGGCGGCTCGGACTCCACCGAGTTCATCTGCCCGTCGCCCAGCGGCGAGGACCTGATCGTCCTCTGCCCGGAGTGCGACTACGCGGCCAACATCGAGAAGGCCGCGTCCATGTTCTCCGCGGTGGACGACTCCGCCGAGCCAGCCGCGCTGCTGCCCGCGCCCGAGCCGTTCCCGACCCCGGGCGTGCGGACCATCGACGACCTCGCGGTCGGCTACGACGCTCCGGCTGACCGCCAGATCAAGACCCTGGTGTACTTCCTGGACGGCACGCTCACCCTGGTCCTGATGCGGGGCGACCACGCCCTCGCCGAGCAGAAGCTGATCGACGCCACCGGGGCGAAGACCGTCCGCCCGGCCCAGCCCGAAGAGATCCGCGACGCGCTCGGCGCGCTCCCGGGCAGCCTGGGCGCGGTCGGCGTCACGGACCACCCGGTGATCGCCGACGAGGCGCTGCGCGGCCGGCGCGGCATGACCACCGGCGCCAACGTCGACGACACGCACCTGCGCGGCGTGGACGTCGACCGCGACCTCCACGTCGGCCAGTGGGCCGACCTGCGCGAGGTCGCCGCGGGCCAGCCGTGTGTCAACTGCGGGCACGGGCTCGAGGTCGAGCGCGGCATCGAGGTCGGGCACATCTTCAAGCTCGGTTACAAGTACACCGACGCGCTGGAGATCCGCGTGTCAGGTCCGGACGGCAAGCCGCACCGGCCGATCATGGGCTGCTACGGCATCGGCGTCGAGCGCGCGATGGCCGCGATCGTCGAGGTCCACTACGACGAGAAGGGCATCATCTGGCCTGCCGCTGTCGCCCCCTTCGAGGCCGTCGTCGTGATCGCCCAGCAGGACGACGCCACCGTCGCCGAGGCGGGGGAGCAGGTGTACCAGGCCCTGCTCGACGCCGGGGTGGAGGTCATCGTGGACGACCGCCCGGTCCGCGCCGGCGTCAAGTTCAGCGACGCCGAGCTGGTCGGCATCCCGTTCCGGATCACGGTGGGCAAGCGCGGCCTGCAGGCCGGGACCGCCGAGCTGACCGAACGCGCCACCGGGTCCACCGTCCACGTTCCGCTGGAGGACCTGGCCAAGCACGTCCGCGAGGCCGTCGCCGGGGCCGTCGCCGCCCACCGCTAGGAGGCAGACGTGCCGCAGACCGTGGCGTGGCTGGCCAAGCCGGAAAACCACGACTACCAGGCGGCGGAGGACTACCTGTCGCTGATCATGCCGCCCAAGCAGGCGGAGATGTACCGGCAGAAGCTCTCCGACGCCCGAGACGACATCACCCACCGCAAGGCCAAGGACATCCTGCGCGCCAGCCAGCTCGCGCTGCTCGGCCAGGACAACAAACACGTCGCGGACGACCTGGCCAAGGTCAACGCCGGGCAGGCCCTGTCCCCGATCCTGCTGCTGCGCGGTAGCGACGGGCACCCGCTGATCATCGCGGATGGCTACCACCGCGTCTGCGCGAGCTACTGGGTGGATGAGAACACCGATATCCCCTGCATCCTGGTCTAGCACGGCCTTTCCAGTCTCACTCCGCAAGAGCACAATGGGGCCGTGGACTACTACGGCACGCAGCAGCCGGATGCCTGCCCCCGGTGCGGGAGCACGGCAGACGTTCGGACGGTTCAGGACCTGGTCGCCATGATGTCCGGCCAGGCGCCAGGCAACCCCATGCCGGGGCCCGGCTCATCCCAGCCGTCCGGCTACGGGCCAGGGTCCGGCCCATACGCGGAGCCCTGGTACGGGCCCGAGTCTGGTTATGGGCAGGGTTCGATTCCCATCTCCAACACCCGGGACGAGTATGGCCAAGACTCAGCCGACCAGGAGATCGCCGATCTCGTGATCGGCCTAGCCGGGCGGTTCATCGGCAAGGCGATCAAGAACAAGATGCAGAAGGTCGCCCAGGAACGTGTCATGCCGACCATCAACGCCCGGGCCGAGCAGCAGCGGCAGGAATGGACGGCGATCGCCCAGCGCTACCCCGAGCTAAGCGCCTGCCTGCGCGACCAGGTGATATTCCTGGCCGGCGGGACGCGCACCGTCCCCCTGTCCCAGGTCAACTTCTCGCAGGTCACGCTGGCCCAGGCCGACGCCCTGGTCGCCCAGCTCCGCCAGCCCTGAGCCCCCGGGACCCTATGCGCCAAGGGCGACCTCGCAGCCGGGCGGGTCTCAGCTGCGGTAGCTGACCCACACCGATAGGTGCTCGGGTTCGAGTGCCCGGAGAACGGTACTGGCCAGGTCATCCCGGACCGAATCCAAGTCGACCGAGTCCTTGAGCCGCGCCGCGAACGCCGCCACCGTCCGTTCCGCGTCGTACCTGGCCCGGTTGAACCGCCGGTCCACCACCCGCTGCACCCAGCGCCGCACCGGCGCGAACAACGCCGCCGCCGCCAGGGTCGACACGGCCAC
>Ga0187810_10000366_pt1 | contig 18144 bp, 18 predicted proteins | sample NC_wetland_sal_i_9_FD_132963 | JGI IMG/M metagenome (GOLD analysis project Ga0187810, IMG submission 132963) | Wetland sediment microbial communities from Neuse River Estuary, North Carolina, USA - ASW_5 | ecosystem: Environmental > Aquatic > Freshwater > Wetlands > Sediment | place: USA: North...
CGGCGCCGAACTGACCATCGTCAGCGAGCCCGCCTGCGGCACCACTTGCACGCTGTGGTTCCCGGCCGAGCGCTGCCTCGGCGCCGCTCCCGAAGGCGCCGTCTGCGCCGCGGCGTTTGCGGCCTGATCTCGCGTCCGTGTCCGATTCTGACTATATGACGGCCATGACCGAAGCCCTCACCGGCATCGCCCGGGTGGAAGCGTACCTCAAGACCCTGCCGGATTCGCCGGGCGTCTATCGCATGCTCGGGGCCGACGGCGCGGTGCTCTATGTCGGCAAAGCCAAGAACCTGAAGAAGCGCGTGTCGAGCTACGCCAAGTCGGGCGGCCACACCGAGCGCATCGCGCGGATGATCCTTGAGACCGCGGAGATGCTGTTCGTCACCACGGCGTCGGAAACCGAGGCGCTGCTGCTCGAATCCAACCTCATCAAGCGGCTGAAGCCGAAGTACAACGTCAGCTACCGCGACGACAAATCCTTCCCCAATATCCTGTTGCGCCGGGATCACCCCTTCCCGCAGCTGCTCAAGCACCGCGGGGCCAAGAGCGTCAAAGGCCTCTATTTCGGGCCCTTCGCCAACATCGGCGCGGTCAACCGCACGCTCAACACCCTGCAACGCGCGTTCCTATTGCGCTCGTGTTCGGATTCCGTGTTCGAGACGCGCACGCGCCCCTGCCTCTTGCACCAGATCAAGCGCTGCAGCGCGCCTTGCGTCGGGCGCATCGACGAGGCGGCGTACGGCGAACTCGTCGCCGAGGCCGAGCGCTTCCTGGAGGGCAAAAGCCGCGACGTGCAGGGCAAGCTGGCGAAGGAGATGGAGGCGGCCGCCGAGACGTTGGACTTCGAAGGCGCCGCGCGCCTGCGCGACCGCATCCGCGCCATGAGCGCCATCCAGGCGACGCAAGGCATCAATCCCTCCACCTTCGCCGAAGCCGACCTGTTCGCGGCGCACGCGGAAGGCGGCGAAGTCTGCGTGCAGGTGTTCTTCTTCCGCGCCGGGCAGAACTGGGGCAACCGGCCCTATTTCCCGCGCCAGACGGCGGAGCTTTCGCTGGGCGAAGTGCTCGAGGCCTTCGTCGGCCAGTTCTACGACGAGCGGCTGGCGCCCAAGATGATCCTGTTGTCGGAAGCCATCCCCAATCGCGCGCTGCTGGCCGAGGCGCTGTCGCTGCGCGCCGGGCACAAGGTGCAGGTGGCGGTGCCCGAACGCGGCGAAAAGCACGAACTTGTGGCGATGGCGCTGACCAATGCGCGCGAACAGCTCGCCCGCCGCATGGCCGAGAACTCCGCCCAGCGCGAACTCCTGGAAGGCGTGGCCGACCTGTTCGGACTGGAGAACGCCCGCCGCATCGAGGTCTACGACAACAGCCACGTCTCGGGCGCGCACGCGGTGGGCGCCATGATCGTGGCTGGGCCCGAAGGCTTCGAGAAGGGCGAATACCGCAAGTACAACATCAAGACCGCGGAACTGACGCCGGGCGACGACTACGCCATGATGCGCGAAGTGCTGACGCGCCGCTTCGCCCGCCTGATGAAGGAGGACGAGGACGCCAAGGCCAAGCGCCCCGATTTGGTGCTGATCGACGGCGGTCCGGGCCAACTCGCCATCGCCTGCCAGGTGTTCGCCGACCTGGGTGTGGAAGGCGTGGCGCTGGTGGCGATCTCCAAGGGCGCCGAGCGCGACGCCGGCTACGAGCATCTCCATCAGCCGGGCAAGGCGCCGTTCCGGCTCGAACAGCGCAGTCCCCTGCTCTATTACCTGCAACGCCTGCGCGACGAAGCGCACCGCTTCGCCATCGGCACGCACCGGAAAAAGCGCGCCAAGGCCATCGGCACCAATCCGCTCAACGAGATCGCGGGCGTCGGCGCCGGACGCAAGCGGGCGTTGTTGCAGCATTTCGGCTCGGCGCGGGCGGTGGCCGGGGCAAATCTCGCCGATATCGAGAGCGTGGCGGGCGTTTCGAGCACACTGGCGAAGAAAATCTACGATTTCTTCCACCCTTCGACAGGCTCGGGGTGAGGGTGTATTCATGTTCCTCATGCCGAGCTTGCCGAAGCATGAGGTCCCATTCCTCTCCAAAATGCTCTAAAGTCCGCCGCGATGCTCCAACTGCCCAACATGCTGACCGTTTTTCGCATCGCGCTGGTGCCGGTGTTCGCCGTGGCCTTCGTGCTACCCGGCGATAACGCCCGGCTGATCGCCTTCGCTATTTTCTGCATCGCGGGGTTGAGCGATGCGCTCGACGGCCTGGCGGCGCGCAAGCTGAACGCGGGCAGCGATTTCGGCCGCATGCTCGACCCGATCGCCGACAAGATCCTGGTCGGCGTGGCGCTGATGATGCTGGTGGCCGAAGGCACCATCAACCAATTCAACAACCTGGATGCGGGGTTGCGCGGCCTGCTCAAGCTGGTGCCGGCGCTGGTGATCCTGTCGCGCGAGTTCCTGGTGTCGGGGCTGCGCGAGTTCCTGGCCGGAGCGGACGTCAGCGTGCCCGTTACCTTCTTCGCCAAGATCAAGACCTCGATCCAGATGGTCGCCATCGGCGCCATGATCCTGGGACCGATGGCGGACCGTATCGTGCCCGGCGCGCTCGCCATCGCGTATGTCGTCTTGTGGGTGGCGGCCGGGCTGACCGTGGCAACCGGCTATGTCTATCTCCGCGCGGGGCTCGCCCATACCCGCCCGCCGCGCGAGCCGGCCGAGTGAAGCTCCTCTATTTCGCCTGGGTGCGTCAGCTCGCCGGCACGAGCGAAGAGACTCTCGCCCTGCCCGCTTCCGTCGCCACCGTGCGCGCGCTGGCGGCGCATCTGGCGGCACGGGGCGGGGGCTTTGCAGAGGCGTTCGGCGATCCGGCACGGCTGCGCGCCGCCGTCAACCGGGAGCATGTCGGGTTCGATTCGCCCGTCACCGACACGGATGAAATCGCCTTCTTCCCGCCGGTCACCGGCGGCTGACTCCCGGGCCGCGAATTTTGTCCGGGTTTGAGTTGTTCTAGAGCAAAACGCTTTCAAACAGAAACAGCGTTTTGCTCTAGTTCTTTGATTGTCGCGGCGTTTCCGCGCAAAACCGCGCACACTTTTGCGCACGCCGCTCTAAGTTCCAACCACTGGCGGCGTAACCCGGTTCAGCCGGAGGCGTATTCGGTTTAGATTGCGCCATGCACACGGACATCCGCATCACGCGCGAACCCTTCGATCCGGCCGATGAACTGAAGCGGCTTCCGGCGGGCGCGGGCGCAATGGCGAGCTTCACCGGCTCAGTGCGCGCCGAGAACGGTCTGACAAGCCTCACGCTCGAGCACTACCCGGGCATGACCGAACGCGAAATCGCCCGCCATGTCGCCGAAGCGGGGCAACGCTGGCCGCTCCAGGGCGTGACGATCATCCACCGCATCGGCGCGCTCAAACCGGGAGAGCGGATCGTGCTGGTGGCCGTCGCGGCCCCGCATCGCCGCGAGGCGTTCGCGGCCTGCGAATTCCTGATGGACTATCTGAAGGCCAAGGCGCCGTTCTGGAAACAGGAGGCGACCGGCGCAGGCACGCGCTGGGTGGAAGCCAAGGCCGAAGACGATGCGGCGGCAGAGCGATGGACGAAATAGCCACCGCCCCGCACCCGTTGGTCATTTGCCGTTGAGTTTGACCACGGAGACTTCGCGCCGGACGTCCTGCGAATAGTCCTCCATCAGCGTGCGTGAGATTTCGCCCGGCGTGAACTTGTACGGCCCGATCTCGGACACCGGGGTCACTTCCGCCGCCGTTCCCGCCAGGAAGCACTCGGAGAAGGTGGCCATTTCCTTCGGCTCGATGTGCCGTTCGATCACCGGAATCTGCCGCACCCGCGCCAACGCCTCCACCGAACGGCGCGTAATGCCGTCGAGGAAGCAATCCGGCGTCGGCGTGTGCAGCGTGCCGTCCTTGACAAAGACGATGTTGGCCCCGGTCGCCTCGGCGACATAGCCGCGATAATCGAGCATCAGCGCGTCGGTGTAGCCCTTGGCTTCCGCGTTGTGCTTGGACATGGTGCAGATCATGTAGAGGCCGGCGGCTTTGGCGGCGGTCGGCGCGGTGTCGGGCGCCGGACGCTTCCAGTCCGAGATATCGAGCCGGATGCCCTTCATCTTGGTCTCGGGATCGAAATAGGACGGCCACGACCACGTGGCAACGGCAACGTGGATCTTGGTCTGCTGGGCGGAGACCGCCATCATCTCGCTGCCGCGATAGATCACCGGGCGGACATAGGCGTCGGTGTAACCCTGCACGTCGCAGGCTGCCATGCAGGCCTTGTTGATCTCGTCCTCGGTGTACGGGATCTTCATGCCGAGCCACTTGGCGCTCTCGAACAGGCGGCGGGTGTGCTCATTGAGCTTGTAGATGCGGTGCGAATACATCCGCTCGCCCTCGAACACGCAGGAGGCATAGTGCAGGCCGTGCGTGAGCACATGGATCTTGGCCTCTTTCCAGGGCACCAGCTTGCCGTCGAACCACAGCGAACCGTCGCGCTGATCAAAGGGGATCACATCGGCCATTGTCGTTTCCTCCGACCCTTGCCTTGGCGCCAAGCGGGGCCTATTTGTGTCAGTATGCCTGACGTAAAATTCGGCGGCGCGCCGCCCGATACAAAAACATTATACCTTAGCGAAGAGGCGCTTAGGCAAGGATTGGATTTGCTCTTTGTCGCCGCCCGCGACGTTTCCGCAAAAAGCGCCGGCGCGCTCGCCGCGGCAGGATTAGGACGCGCCCATGCCCGCGCATTGCATTTCATTGCGCGTAATCCGGGGCTTTCGGTGGCCGAATTGCTGGGCTTCCTGCGCGTGACCAAGCAGAGTCTCAATCGCGTCCTCAACGACCTTTTGCAAAACGGCCTCGTGGAACGCAAGACAGGTATGCAGGATCGTCGCACCCGCCGCCTGCAACTCACATCGGCCGGCAAAGTCCTCGCCGACGCGGTATGGAACGCGCAACGCCCGATCATCGCGGCAGCGTTCAAGGCCGCCGGACAGGATGCCGTCAACGGCTATCGCAAAGTCATGGTCGGAATCGCGGGCGAACCGGAACGCTGGAGGACGAAACCGTGAACTCCACCGTGGAAGATCCACACCTCTTGGTCGTCGACGACGACGAGAGGCTGCGCCAGCTCTTGCAGAAGTTCCTGTCGTCGAACGGCTTTCGCGTCAGCGTGGCCGCCGATGCCGCCGATGCGCGCGCCCTGATGAAGAGCATGGCGTTCGACCTGCTCATTCTGGACGTCATGATGCCGGGCGAATCCGGATTCGAATTCGCAGCCGCGGTGCGTGCCTCCTCGTCGGTTCCGATCCTGATGCTGACGGCGCGCGGCGAGGCCGAGGACCGCATCACCGGACTCGAGCGCGGGGCGGACGATTATCTGGGCAAGCCCTTCGAGCCGCGCGAGCTTGTGTTGCGCATCACCTCGCTCTTGCGCCGCGCCGCGCCGCCGGCCAGAGCCGCCCACGCCGAAGTGCGCATGGGCGATTGCGTCTACGACGCCGAGCGCGGCCAGTTGAAGCGCAAAGGCAAGCCCGTGCGGCTGACGACCTCGGAAAGCGCGCTGCTCCAGCTTTTCGCGGCCAATGCGGGGCGCAGCTTCAGCCGCGCCGATCTCTGTTCGCGGCTGGGCGTGGCGCTGGAGCGCTCCATCGACGTGCAGGTGACGCGGCTGCGCCGCAAGATCGAAGAAGACCCCAAACTGCCGCTTTATCTTCAGACCGTACGAGGTGTGGGATATGTCCTCGTCCCCGACCGTGTCGCCTAAGTCCTTCGCCTGGCCGGAGCTGCGGCCCGGGCGCTTCATCAAGCGCTTCCTGCCCCGCGGGCTGTTCGGCCGCTCGCTCATCATCATCGTGGCCCCGATGGTGATCCTGCAGGCATTCGTCTCTTATGTGTTCTTCGAGCGCGATGTGGAATCGACGACGCGGCGCATGGCGCGCGACGTGGCGGCGGATATCGCCCTCTTGATTTCGCAGGAGGACACCTATCCCTCGCCCCTGCGCGAACAGCTGCGTGCCAACGCGGCGCGCCAGTTGCGCTACGACCTCAGCTTCACGCCGGGAGCCCACGTCCGTCCGCGGCCCGGCAACTACCGCTCCACCATCGATATCGCCCTGGACGAAGTGATCGCCCAACAGATCGGCGAAGACCGGCACTTCGAGACCGGTTCGCTGGAGGGCAAGCGCAAGATCGTCATCAGCGTGGACGTGCACGACGGCGTGCTGCGCGCCGTGGTGCCGCGCCACCGCGTCACCGTCCGCAGCCCCGACATCTTTCCCCTCTTGATGTTCAGCTCGTCGCTGATCCTTCTGGCCGTGGCGATCCTGTTCCTGCGCAACCAGGTGCGCCCGATCGAACGGCTGGCCCGTGCCGCCGACGCCTTCGGCAAAGGGCGCGCCGTGCCCGACTTCAAGCCCTATGGCGCCACGGAAGTGCGCCGCGCCGCACAGGCTTTCCTGACCATGCGCGAACGCATCGAACGGCACGTGCAGCAGCGCACCGAAATGCTGGCCGGCGTCAGCCACGACCTCAAGACGCCGCTGACGCGCATCCGCCTGCAACTCGCCATGATGCCGGAGGGTGCCGATGCCCAGGCGCTGCGCCAGGATATCGCCGAGATGGAGCGCATGCTCGACGATTATCTCGAATTCGCCCGCGGCGAAGGCGGCGAACGCTCGCAACAGGTGGACCTGGGCCTGCTGGTGCGCGATGCCGCCCGGGCGGCGGAACGGGCGCAGCCGGGGCCGCTCGAGGTCGACGTTCCCGACGGCATGCTGCTCTCGGTGAAGCCCAACGCACTGCGGCGTTGCGTCACCAACCTGATCGGCAACGCGCTCAAGCATGGACGTTCGGCCACAGTGTCGCTGGAGCTGCAGCAGCGCTTTGCCGAAATCCATGTCGACGACGACGGGCCCGGAATCCCGCCCGACAAGCGGGAGGAAGCATTCCGCCCGTTCCATCGCCTCGACCAGGGCCGCAACCTGCAAACCGGCGGCGTGGGGCTGGGACTGACCATCGCCCGCGACATCGCGCGCGGCCATGGCGGAGACCTCATCCTGTCCGACAGCCCTCGCGGCGGCCTGCGCGCGACCGTCCGGCTGCCGGTCTGACGGCCGCAAGCTTGGCGGATGCTTCGGCCGGTAAAAAGCCGCTAAAGCATGATCGCTTCACATTGAAACATTCCGTCATGGCCGGGCTTGACCCAGCCACCCACCCCGACTCCCGCACAGGTGGAAAAATGGATGGTCGCCTCAAGGGCGGCCATGACGAAACAACTCAATCTGATCCGATCCCGCTCTAGCCGCGCGCCAGTTCCTCGGCCCGCGCCTTGGCGGCGGCCACGGCCCGCGTCAGCAACAGGTCCAGCCCGTCCTTGGCCAGAAGGACTCGGAGCGCGGCTTCGGTGGTGCCGCCCGGCGTGGTGACATCGCGGGCGAGCTGGCCGGCATCGCGCGGGTCGGCATCGAGCAACGCGCCCGAGCCCGTGACGGTCGCCCGCGCCAGCACAGCCGCCGCATCGGGCGGCAGTCCGGCCGCGATCCCCGCCTTTTCCAGCGCGCTGACGAGCACAAAGACATAAGCCGGTCCGCTGCCCGAGACGGCCGTGGCCGCATCGATCTGCCCCTCGTGCTCGAGCCAGACCGTCTGGCCGATGGCGCACAGCAGCGATTTGGCCAGCGCGCGGTCGCCCGCGGTGGCGGTTTGCGACGCAAAAAGCGCGGTGATGCCGCGGCCGATGGCGCCCGGCGTGTTGGGCATGGCGCGCACGATGCGCGCTTTCGAACCCCAATGCTGCGCCAGGAAGTCCACGCCCGTGCCGGCGGCAATCGAGATCATCAGCGTGCCTGCGGCCGCGACGGGCTTCAGCTTCGCCGCTTCGGCGCGCACGATATGGGGCTTGAGAGCCACGACGCAGGCGCTCCAGCCCTCCTGCGGCACGGCCTTCAGGTCGGGCACGAGCGCGACACCTTGCAGACCCTGAAGTTGTGCCGAGGGCGCGGGCTCTACCGCCGTGATGGGACCGAGGCCCGCCTTGATCCAGCCGCGGACGAGCGCAGTGCCCATCTTGCCGGCGCCGACGAGTAGAATCGGGGCACTCATGGTCGTCTCCCATCAGGCGGCCGACGGGCCGCAGGGCACCGCTCCTACGCCCGGCGCGGGCGCCATCGCAAGTGGTGATTCCGATTCGCGATTTCGGAATTGTTCTCTACGCTTGCCCTTGGCATTCGAGCACCGCGGCGGCGACCGCCTCTTGGGCCGTTTTGCCGCCCCACAGCACGAACTGAAACGCCGGGTAGTAGTGCTCGCAGGCCTCCAGCGCCAGATTGAGCAGGCACTCGCATTGCGAGGCGCTGGCGTGGGCTTCGGGGAAGATCATGGCGTGGCGGAAGACGATGGTGCCGTCGTCGGGCCACAGATCGAAATGACCGATCCACAACCGCGCGTTCACATACATCAGCAAAGAGGCGATATCGAACAGTCGCGTTTCGCCCTGGACGCGCATATCGAAAGTGCTGGTGAGATGCAGAGACTGTAAATCCTCGCGCCACGTAAAGCTGAAATGGTGATCGGACCAGCGTCCGGCGACGGAAAGATTCAACTCGTCGGCGCTCGCCCGCTCGTAGGACCAACCGTTCTCCTCGACCGTCCGCTCCAACAGATCGAGCGGGTGCGGGCGAGCCACGGTTTCATCCTGATGCAGCACTGTCATGAACCCAGACTCCGGCGCGACGCAAAACGAAGCAGTTGCGATTGAAGCTGCCACAAGATTTTGCGTTAGCACAAGAGTCCGCGCCCAATGCCTGTGGGACGGCGCACGCAATTCACAGTTTTCGTTTTGGCCGCGGCTTGGGAGGGATTCGTTTTTTCTTCGGCTGGCCGCGGTGCTCCAGCGCAGCGAGCCGCGCTTCGAGCCGTTCGTTTTCGTTTCTCGCCTTGACCGCCATGGCCTTTACCGCTTCGAACTCATCGCGCGGCACGAAATCCATGTCTGCAATCAGCTTTTCGAGTCGCTGCTTCATGAATGCTTCAAATTCCGCCCGCGCCCCTTGGGCGGCGCCTGCCGCGTCGGTAACGAGCTTCGCCAGTCCGTCGAGAAAGGGGTTTTCGGTTTGCATCGGCCTATGTCCTTGTTCCGACTCTTATATCAGGCGAACAGTGAAGTGGGAGGTGTGTCCTTCGACACAACCGTTTTTCGCAGGCGCCTCGGCATGAGGAATCCTCATCCTGAGCGGGCCGCGACGCGGCCCTGCCGAAGGGCCCTTCTTGACAGTTTTGGCGAAGCAGAGCGTGTTAGCCCTCGATGCTGACCTACCCCGATATCGATCCTGTCGCCATCCAGCTCGGGCCGCTCGCGGTGCGTTGGTACGCGCTTTCCTACATCAGCGGCCTGTTGCTCGGCTGGTGGCTGCTGGTGCGGATGCTGCGCCAGAAGCGTCTGTGGAAAAATCCGCCGTTCTCGGGCAAGCCCCCGGCCACCGCCGACGATATCGGCGATCTTTTCATGTGGACGACTCTGGGCGTGATCGTCGGCGGCCGACTGGGCTACGACCTTTTCTACGGAATCTTCTATTGCGGCTTTTGGCCGGACGGGCGCGACTGCGGCGGCCTGCCGATGGCCTATTGGCACAACCCGCTGAACCTTCTCGCGCATTGGGACGGCTGGGTGCCGCGCCTGCTCGGCATGTCGTTCCACGGCGGCCTGGCCGGCGTGGTGATCGCGATCGTGTGGTTCTGCCGCAACCGCAAGCTCAACCTCTTCGCGGTGGGCGACCTGGTTGCCTCGGCCACGCCCATCGGACTGTTCTTCGGGCGGATCGCCAACTTCATCAACGGCGAACTGTGGGGAAAGATCACCGACTCCCCGGTCGGCATGGTATTCTGCAACGACACCATCATAAGGACTTACGGCACCTGCCCGGCAGGAACCCTGCCGCGCTATCCCAGCCAGCTGTTCGAGGCGGCGCTCGAGGGCGCGCTGTTGTTCGCCGTGCTGCAGATCGCGATCCGCAAATTCCACCTCCATGAAAGGCCCGGGCTGATTACCGGCCTGTTCTTCGCCGGCTACGGCCTGGCGCGCTGGACAGGCGAGTTCTTCCGCGACTCGGAATCCATGATCGCAGGCTGGTTCAGCATGGGCATGCTGCTCAGTATCCCGATGTGGGCGGCCGCAGCGTTCTTCATCTGGGCCGCCTATAAGAAACCGCAATGGACGAGGTTCCGCCCATGAATGCGCTGGCAAAACGCATCGCCGAGTTGATCGCGGCCGACGGGCCGCTGTCCGTCGCGCAGTACATGACGATCTGCATGCACGATCCGCAGGCCGGGTCCTACGCGGCCCGCCACACCATCGGCCGGGATTTCATTACCTCGCCCGAAATCAGCCAGACCTTCGGAGAATTGCTGGGACTGTGGGTCGTGCAGTGCTGGCACGATCAGGGCCGGCCGGATGCCCCTCGCTTGTGCGAGCTTGGACCGGGCCGCGGCACTCTGATGTGGGATGCGCTACGCGCCATCAACGCGGCGGCGCCCGAATTCCTCAGCGACGCCGAAGTGGTGCTGGTGGAAGCCAGTCCCAAGCTCCGGGCGGAGCAGCGCGAGAAGCTGAAGACCTCGGCCGCCGACATCGCCTGGGCCGAACGCTTCGACGACAGCCTCACCGACCGGCCGCTGTTCCTGTTGGCCAACGAGTTCTTCGACTGCCTGCCCGCGCGGCAATTCGTAAAGACCGAACGCGGCTGGTGCGAGCGGTTGGTGATCGTTGAGGACGACAAGCTCGCCTTCGCCCTGGCGCCGGTGCCGTTCGCCGCCGAGCCCACCGGCGGCGCGGACGCCCCGGACGGCGCCGTCTATGAAGTGGCGCCGGCCGCGCTGGCGCTGGCGGAGGAGATCGCCCAAGCCGTGGCGTCGAAGGGCGGCGCCGCCTTGATCGTCGATTACGGCTACGCGACGCGGGAGTTCGGCGAAACGCTCCAGGCGATCGCAAACGGCCAGCCAGTCGACGTGCTGGAGGAACCGGGCGACAGCGACCTGTCGGCCCATGTCGACTTCGCGGCGCTGGCCGCGGCAGCCAAAAAAGGCGGCGCGCGCGTCCGCGGCCCCGTCTCACAGTGCAACTTCCTGGCCGATCTCGGGATCGGACCGCGGGCGGAGCGGCTGATGATCGCCAATCCGCTGCAAGGCAGGGACATTGCGACGGCGGTCGACCGCCTCGTCAATCCCGCCCTGATGGGCGTGCTGTTCAAGGCACTGGCCTGGGGGCCCAAGAGCATCGAGAACCTGCCAGGATTCAACTATTAAAGCGGCGTGCGCAAAAGTGTGCGCGGTTTTGCGCGGAAACGCCGCGACTAATCAAAGAATTAGAGCAAAGCGCCGATTCTGTTGAAGGTGCTTTGCTCTAATCGTTCGGCGGAATGCTGACGACCTCGGTCGGCGGCGGGTAGCGCCAGTTCGTATTCTTCCCGGTGAAGTGACGCGTCAACTGGATGGTCAGTCCGCCCTCGAACGGCTTGACGACGGCGTAGCGGTATTCGGCGGCGTTGCCGGGGCTGATCCAGATGCGAAGGCGCGCCTTGCGCAAAAGTTCCGCGCGATCGCCGAGGCGCAACACGGCGAGGTAGACCGTTGCCGTCGGGCCGTGCCCGAGTCCGTATTCGAGCAGGACATAATCGCAGCCGGCCGCGTCGCGCACGAACTGGGCGGCGCGAGCGCCCCCGTCGGAGGCATAATAGAAGTGGAGCGGCTTGGGCCCGTGCCCGTCGACGGTGAGGAGCGCCACATCGCGGGCGGAACGGTCGCTCCAGGATTCGAGCGTGCAAACCTGCTTGGCGCATTCCGGCGCAGCCCGCGTCGAGGCATGCGGTGCCGCGGCGGCGGGAACCGCAAACAAAGCGGCTGCACAAAGCAGCACGCGGAATTCTATGCTAAGCATCGGGCAACACCGAGGTCATGATGCTCATCCTGCGCGCCGAAAACCTAACGAATTCGCAAATCGCCCACGGCTTCTTCGGACGGCAGGGCGGCGTATCGCAGGGGATCTATGCCTCGCTCAATTGCGGCCCCGGATCGGCGGACGACCGCGCTTCTGTGCTGGCAAACCGCAGCCGGGCACTCGCGGCCCTCGGCGCCGGGCGCCTTTGCACCTTGTACCAAGTCCACAGCGCCCTGACTGTGACCGTGACCACGCCGTGGGAGATCGAGGCCAGCCCGCAGGCCGATGCGAGCGTCACCAACCTGCCCGGCATCGCGCTGGGCGTGCTGACCGCGGACTGCGCTCCGGTGCTCTTGGCCGATACCGAGGCGGGCGTGATCGGCGCGGCGCATGCCGGCTGGAAAGGTGCGCTCGGCGGCATCACCGATTCCGCCATCGCCGCAATGGAAAAGCTGGGCGCGGCGCGTGCGCGCATCGCCGCAGCCATCGGGCCCTGCATCGGCCGGGCGAGCTATGAGGTGGACACGGCGTTCCGCGACGGGTTCCTGGCAGCGGATGCCGGCAATGGTGCGTTCTTCGCTCCCAGCGTGCGCGAAGCCTTCTATCGTTTCGATCTGGAATCGTACGTTGCCACGCGACTTCGGCGAGCGGGTGTCACAAACGTCGCGCGACTCGGCGCCGATACCTATGCACGCGAGAGCGACTTCTACAGCTTCCGGCGCGCCACCCACCGGGGCGAATCCGATTACGGGCGCGAACTCTCCGCCATCGCGCTGATCGCCTGACGGCCGATTCACGCGATTCGGAACGCCGCCGCGCGGCGTCATGGGCACATGGTTGATGCGGATTTCACGCGCGTCCGGCGCATTCCTCATCGATTCCCTCAGCATTTGCGGGCATTCATGCCCTGTCCCGAGACAGACACTGTGACAGGCTGCGGCGATTGTGTTGACGGAACCAGAATCCCGTTTACCCACCCCCCTCCCCTTGCTAAAAGCCGGTCACCAAAGCGTCATACGAAGAACGGGGTGATGGAGACATGGCCGAGACGAAAACGACTCAGCGCATGAAGCTCCTGGCCGGCAACTCCAACCGGGCCCTGGCCGACGCCATCGCGCAATATGTGAAGCTCCCGCTCACCAAGGCCGCCGTCCGCCGCTTCGCGGACATGGAGATTTTCGTCGAGATCCAGGAGAACGTCCGCGGCGAGGATATGTTCGTCATTCAATCGACGAGCTTTCCGGCCAACGACAACCTGATGGAGCTTCTGGTCATCATCGACGCGCTGCGGCGCGCCTCGGCCCGGCGCATCACCGCGGTGCTGCCCTATTTCGGTTACGCGCGGCAGGACCGCAAGGTGGGTCCGCGCACGCCGATCTCGGCCAAGCTGGTGGCGAACCTGATCTCGCAAGCGGGCGCCGACCGCGTTCTCACCGTCGATCTGCACGCCGGACAAATCCAGGGCTTCTTCGACATCCCCACCGACAACCTCTACGCCATGCCGGTGATGGTGAAGGACATCATCGACGCGATCGGCACGGGCGATCCGCTGATGGTGGTCTCGCCGGACGTGGGCGGCGTGGTGCGCGCGCGCGCGCTGGCCAAGCGGATCGGCGCGGACCTCGCCATCGTCGACAAGCGGCGCGAGCGGGCCGGCGAATCCGAAGTGATGAACATCATCGGCGATCCCGAAGGGCGCTCCTGCATCCTGATCGACGACATCGTTGATTCCGGCGGCACCATCTGCAACGCCGCCGAGGCGCTGATGAATGTGGGCGCCAAGGACGTGGTTGCTTATGCCACCCACGGCGTGCTTTCCGGCGGAGCGGTGGCGCGCATCCAGGGCTCGGCCCTGAAGTCGATGGTGGTGACCGACTCGATCGCCGCCACGCCCGAGGTGACCAAATGCGCCAAGATCCGGCGCATCTCGATTGCGCCCCTGATCGGCGAAGCCATGCGGCGCATCAACAACGAAGAAAGCGTGTCGAGCCTGTTCGACTGACACCCCGCCGGCCGCGCCTGTTTCGACGCCCGTGCGCGCGCGGGATCTAATCGTCCCTATACGGATAAAATGCCTGTCGCGGCGGTCGCCGTACCGGCTTTTTCATGGCGCGCTCGCCGTGTCGAGCCGTCCGTGGTGCCGCCCAATCCGGCCCTTTTTGACTTCCCTTGGGTAAGACGTACTAAGTCGCATTCTTAATAAGCAGGAGCGGGCCGCGATCGGCTGTGCGCTCCGGGCATCAGGGAAGGAACCAACCGAAGGGGGCTGACATGGCGAAGAGCCATCTCGTGCGTTGCTTTGCGCGTTTCATCACCTTGGCATTATCGATGACGGTGGCGACAAGCGTGGCCGCGAATGCGCAAGACAGGCCGTATCGCGGCGGTATCGGCTGGTCGTTCCTTTTCTGCAAATTCTCCGACAGCCCCACGCCCCCGCACGACATCGCCTATTACACCGCCATGACGATCAACGCGGGCACCAAAGGGCTCGACGATTACGTCAACGCGGTTTCGTACGGCAAAGCGAATCTCGGCGGCTCGACGGTTCACGGCTGGTACACGGAGCCCCACACGCTGGCCTACGAACAAGGCTTGAGCGACCGCAACCAGCGCGTGGTGGATTGCAAAGCGGCGGCCGCCGCCGCGGGCTACACGCCGCCCTCCGGCCAGCGCGTTTATGTCATCACGTCGCCGGGCGTCGATCTCGCCGGTTGGGAGAACTCTCAAGCGATCGGCGGCGACGACGTGGCGCTGCCCGAAATCGCCCACGAATTCGGACACGGCATCGGGCTGGAGCATTCGTGGTCCAACGATACCACCTGGAAGGACGCGAGTTGGGCCGGCGGCGGCGAATACGACAATCCGTGGGACCTGATGAGCGCCGCCAACGTCTTCGTCGATCCCACCGGCGCGTTCGGCGGCGGCCCGCCCTTCCTCGACGCGCACCACCTCGACGAACTCGGCTGGATTCCCAAATCGCGCATCCTGACGCTGGGCGACGACGGCATCCTGTCGCGCACGGTCACGCTGGCCGCGCTGACCCATCCCGAAGCGTCGGGAGACCTGCTGGTTCGCATCCCGTTCGATGCAAACGATCGCTTCCACTATTACACCGTGGAATACCGCACGCCGGACGGCTGGGACGCGGGCATCCCGGCCAGCATCGTCATGATCAACGAAGTGCAGAACAACGGCAGCTATTACCAGACCAGCCTGATCCGCCAGCTCGGCTCCTATGCGGGCACGGGCAACGGCCCGCCGGTGCAGTCCTTGAGCGCCAACGGCGTGAACATCTCCGTCACGAGCACGTCGGGCAATCAGGCGACCATCACGGTGAGTACCCAGCACTCGCCGTTCTGCGTGCAGGGGTACGTCTGGCGCGAGTCTTCGTCGTTCGACCATGTTTGCGTGCCGGGCGCCACCCGCAGCCAGGCCGCTGCCGACAACGCGCAAGCCGGCTCGCGCCATGTGCCCAATTCGAACATCTGCGTGCAGGGTTATGTCTGGCGCGAAGCGATCCCCGGCGACTACGTTTGCGTCACCCCGGCGACGCGTTCGCAAACCTGGGCCGACAACGCCGCCGCGCTCGGCCGCTTCGTGCAGGATCAGGTCGTCTACGGACCCAATACCTGCCAACAGGGCTATGTCTGGCGGGATGCGGACGACAGCGACTATGTTTGCGTTTCGGGCAACGTGCGTTCCCAGGCCGCTGCCGACAACGCTGCCGCGGGCAGCCGTCACGTTCCCAATTCGAATATCTGCGTCCAGGGCTATGTCTGGCGCGAAGCGTTCCCGGGCGATTACGTCTGCGTGACCGGGGCGACACGGACGCAGGCGGCAAACGACAACGCCGCGGCGTCGGGACGGCTGGTCAAACTGTTCGCCGCCAATCCGCCACGTGTGCGCTATGCCGATGCGAGCGCGAGCGCGCGCCGAGCCACGGCCACGGATGCCACCGCCATCGCGGCGGAGCCCGCCAACCGCTTCGCCTCGCGGCCCAATCCCCTGCGCGTCATGGGCGAGCCGGAAACGCCGGCGCCTGTGAGCGAGGCCGTGCTGCGGGTGCGCCTGCAGAAGCTCGGCTACAGCGTGCAGAAGCTGGAACTGAAGGGCCAGGTCTGGGAAGCCACGGTGAGCAAAAACGGAGCCACGCAGCTTTTGCAGGTGCATGCGCAATCGGGCGCGATGCGTTTGCCCCAGCGTCCTATCGTGGAGCGGCCGCACTGACCGTAGGCAAGGCTGCCGATCGGCGGAAACGGCGCGCGACGCGGGTTCGAACGCGACACAGGCCAACGTCGCCGGCGCCCTGTGGCCGCGACCGGGGCGCGCTCAGTGCGGCAAAGCCATCAGGCCCGTCCAGCCGGTCCAGATGATCTGGATGCCGATGCAGACGAGGATGAAGGCCGACAGACGCACGACGACATTGGTGCCGCCGGTGCCCAGGCGCGCCACCGTCGTTTCGGCGAAGCGGTAGCAGAGATAGATCGTGACCGACATCGCCAGGATGCCCGCCAGCGCGGCGGCGCCGAGCATGGCCAGATGGGGCAGTCCGGTGACGGCCGGGCGCTGGCTGCCGAGCGCGATCGCCACCGATATTGCGCCGGGGCCGACCGTCAGCGGCATGGTGAAGGGATAGAAGGTATCGAGCGGCTTCGGTTTGGGACCGGCGGTGGTGGCGTCGCTGTCGGGGCTGACGCCCGAATTGAGCAGCCGCCAGCCGAAGGCGGTGACGACGAGCCCGCCGCCGATGCGCACCACCGGCAGGCTGATGCCGAAAAACTCCAGCACATGCGAGCCCACCAAGAGCGAACCCAATAAAAGAAAGAAGCTGCCGATCGCCACGCGGCGGGCGAGCGTGTTGCGCTCGTGAACCGTGCGGCCGCGCGTCAGGCTGAGTAGGATCGGCGCGTTGCCGACCGGATTGATGATCGGAAACAAGGTCGCATAGGTGAGCAGGAAGGCGTTGGCGAAGTCGTTCATGGCAAGCCCGAATCCATGACGGGAGCGTAGCCTGCGGCAGAACACCTGGCGAGACGACAACCGTCTGCGATTTGCGCCAAACCGGGCTCACGCCCGGCGACGCCCGTAAAATCGCGCCGCTCCTGCCCGGAAGCCCCTAAAAGCGTGTATCGTCGCGGGCGAGTCGTCAGCCGTCCGCCGTATGCCCAGCAGCCATTTCGACACCCCGCACGGACAGATTCCGCACCACCCCACGCCGGACGCCATATTCGTGCGCCGCGTGCTGATCGCCGTATTGATCGTGGGCCTGATGCTGGCGCTGTGGCAGGTTTCGCTGGTGCTGATCCTCTTGTTCGGCGGCATCGTGGTGGCGGTGGCGCTGCGCAACATCGCCGGGCCGCTGGGGCACAGGTTCCGCATCCCGGACCGCTGGGCCCTGGTCATCACGGTGCTCGACATCGCCGCCATCGCGGTGGGCTTCTTCTATTTCTTCGGGGCGCTGGCGGGGCACCAGTTCTCGACCCTGATCGACAAGCTGCCGGGCACCATCGATTCGCTGCGGTCATGGCTCAACGGATCCCTGATCGGGCGCCAACTGATGGGCGCGCTCAACGCCAACTCCGCCGCCGCACGCCTGATCGACGCCCTGCCGCTGGCCGGCGGCATCATGGGCGGGCTCGGCGAAGCGCTGCTGATGATCATCGTCGGCATCTATCTGGCGGCCGATCCGCCGGTTTATATCAACGGCGTCGTGCGCATGTTCCCGCCGCGCCGGCGCATGCGCGTGCGCCAGATCATCGATGCGGTGGGCGAGGCCATGCGCAAATGGCTGTACGGCATGACGCTCGACATGCTCTTGCTCGGCGTCATGACCTTCGTCGGCATGTGGGCCATCGGCGTGCCGCTGCCCTTCGCGCTGGCGGTGATGTCGGGCGTGGCGGTGTTCGTGCCCTATATCGGGCCGGTGATCGCCACCATTCCGGGAATGCTCTTGGCCCTCAGCGTCAGCCCGCAAATGGCCCTTTATGCGGCGATCGTTTACGCGGTGGTGCTGACCATCGAAGGCAATATCAGCCAGCCTTTGTTCCAGCGCTGGACGGTGGCGCTGCCGCCGATTTTCAACCTCTTGGCCATCCTGGCGTTCGCGCCCTTGTTCGGCATCTGGGGCGCCATCCTGGCCACGCCGCTGGCCGTGGTGCTCTGGGTGCTGATCCAGAAAGTGTACGTCGAAGACGTGCTCGACGACCGC
>Ga0187810_10000367_pt1 | contig 18136 bp, 13 predicted proteins | sample NC_wetland_sal_i_9_FD_132963 | JGI IMG/M metagenome (GOLD analysis project Ga0187810, IMG submission 132963) | Wetland sediment microbial communities from Neuse River Estuary, North Carolina, USA - ASW_5 | ecosystem: Environmental > Aquatic > Freshwater > Wetlands > Sediment | place: USA: North...
AACCCACTTCAGGTTGTCCAGGTAGAAGAGGCGGGAGCCGGATCCTGGTTCACTGACCGTGAGCCTGTGGTCATTCCCTGTGGCGGCGCTGGCGCCCGTGCCTTGCACGGCCAGGGTCAGCCGGCGCCTCTGCATAGCCGCCATTTCCGCGCCTCCTCCCCTCAGGAGGGCCCTACAGACCGAGCGTTCACCCGTTTCCTTGTCACCACCAGGGCCATAAGTCCCGAATTTCACGACAGAACGAACTCTCGTTGCGTTGCCCCCGACGGCATCGTGGCACCATGTTCGCGAACAGATCGTGCCTTCTCGAGCGGCTTTTGGGGTGACGTGCCGCGCCTGACCTTTGTCGCAGATCGGCGGCGATGCGCGCGGCCTAAGCCATGTCGGCAGTCACACTATGTGATCAGGTTGCCTGCGATCCTCGCAGAGCTGTGCCGAATCGTCCACAGATAATTCAGCCGCTGGATGTTCAAATGGCGAGGGCGCACCCCCGGCCTGGTATCTCCCGTCAGCTAGCAGCCACTGCGAACTTGTGACAGTTCGAATACGCGATTTCACCAGGATCGACCCCGACGCCGCGCTATCAGACACGGGCTGTCCTGAGTCACGAGCTGCCAGGTGATTGCAACCGTAGCCGGGTCGAACGGGCGGCGAGTACCCCGGCCCGGGGAGTGCAGCGTAACCGCCATGAGGGTTTTGATGACCGCCCGCCGGCGGCTGATATCCAGCGTCTCCCACAGCCCTGCCGCGTTCTGCGCGGCCACCAGCGGGGCCAGCACGTTCTCCCGCGCGGCGTGCTCCAGCTCGCCGCCGATCTCATCCAGCCGGACGTTGGCCCGCCCGGTGGCGGCGAGCATCTGCGGCCGGGTGATCAGCCCCAGGGCCCGGTCGGCGGCCATCTCCTCCAGGTTGCGGCGGATCGCCGCCGCCTCCTCCCGCAGCGCCACCACATCCGGGCCGCTCTCAGGGACTGCGACCAGGTCAGCGGCGTCGGCGCGGGACAGCCGGCCGACCACGAGCTTCTCAACGAACGTCTCGACCGGCTCGGCCTGCCGGGCCACATGCGCGCCGGGCCAGGACCGGTCCCGGCTCGGCGCCGAGCACCGGTAGACCCGGTGCCCGGTGTGGGACGGCATCCCGGTCACCACGTTCCCGCACGGGCACAGCGCCAGCCCGCCCAGCAGGGTCCGCACCCCGCGCGGCGGCTTCCGGGACGGGTCCTCCAGGATGCCGCGCACCGCCCGCCACGTCTCCTCCGGCACCAGCGGCTCCCACTGGCCCTGCCCGACGACCTCCCCCCGGTACACCGACAAGCCCGCGATCCGCGGGTTCAGCAAGATCCCCCGGATACTGGTCCGGTTCCACCGGGTCGTCCCGCGCCGGTCCCGCTGCGGCGGCGCCAGCCCCAGCCTGGCCCACTCCCGCATGATCCCGCTGATGCTGCCCCCGCCCAGCAGCGCGGCGCACGCTTCCGCCACCGCCGGACCCTCTGCCGGGTGCGCGGTCACGTGGTCCTCGCCGTACCCGAACGGGCGCGGGCCGCCCAGGAACCGCCTGCCGTTGATCGCCGCCTGCTCGTTGGCCAGCTTCTGCAGCTCGGCCTTGCGCTCCTGCTCGGCCTTGGCCACCGCGATCAAGATCCGCGCGGCCAGCGCTCCAGCGCTAGCCGGAAGACTGGTCAGGGGGAGCCGTACAGCCCGGGGCCGGTGATGTGCAGGTCGTCGAGGAAGGACCGGGCGGCCCGGTACGCGGATTCGACGAGGGTCCCGGTGTGGCGGAAGTCCAGCGGTGAGATCGGGTGGGGTTCCGGGCCGTGCAGGTAGATGACCGGCACGTCGGCGGCGGCCTGCGGGGCCTCGAAGATGGCCTGGGTGCGGATGGTCACCGTATACGTGTAGAACAGCACCTCGGCGATCGATGCGGGGGCTTCGAGGCTGCGTCCGGGGAAGTTGCAGTCCAGCACGACCAGCGATCGCGCGCCCATGGCCAGCGCCTGCCGCATCGGGACGTTGGCGACCAGGCCGCCGTCGTACAGCAGTCGCGACCCGAGTTGTACGGGCGGGAAGATGCCCGGGATGGCCGCGCTGGCCAGCAGCGCCGGCAGCACGGGTCCGTCGCTCAGGACGTGCGGGCGGGCCGTGGCGATGTCGGTGGCCATCGCCGCGAACGGCAGGGCCAGGTCGGCGAAGGTGATCTCGGCCCCGATGAAGTCGCCGATGACGGCCGCCAGCCCGCTGGCGGGAAACAGGTGTGTCCTGGTGTGCTGCAGGGTGCGCGCCTGCGCGAGCAGGCTCCCGGGGAACACGCGATCGCGCGTCATCTTGGCCCAGGTCTCACCCAGGCGGTTAACCGCGCCGCCTGGGTCCTGCGCGATGATCGAGCCGTTGAGCGACCCGACCGAGGTACCCGTCACGATGTCGGGGGTGATGTAGTGCTCGTCGAGCGCTTGGAGCATCCCGATCTGCACCGCACCCAGGCTGCCGCCCCCGCCCAGCACGTACCCCACCGGCCGGGGCAATTCCGCGATGCTCACCGGCCGCCGGCGCCCTAGCCGGCTCCAGTTCCTCATCCGCCCATCATCGTCTGCTCAGGGCGCGGCGGTGGGCTCGGGAGCCTCCTGCGGCGAGGGCCGGCCACGCCGGCCGGGAATGGTGGCGGCGGCGTCGGCGTCGCGGATGGACAGCGAGCAGGCCACGGCGGACAGGCAGATCGCGGCGGCGGCCAGGAAGGCCACGTGGTAGGCGGTGAGGTTGGCCACCGGGTGGCCCGCCACCACGTGAACCGGGCCGACTAGCACGATGGCGGTGGTCAGCACCGCCACGCCGATCGCGCCGCCGAGCTGCCGCATCGCGTTGAACATCGTGGTCGCCCGGCCGGTCGCCGCCGGCGTGATGGTGGCGAACGCCGCCGCCTGGACCGGGACGAACACCTGGGCCATGGACAGCCCCAGGGTGACCATCAGCAGCCGGGCCCACCACAGGCTCGTCTGCTGTCCCATGAGCGCGAGTAGGGCGATGGAGGTGGCGGTGCCGACCAGCCCGATACTGATGAGCCGGCGGGGGCCGAGCCGCGGGTACAGGACCCGGCTGGCCAGCTGCGCGCCGCCCATGATGCCGAGCGCTTCGGGGAAGATGCTCAGCCCGGAGACGAGCGCGCTCAGCCCCCGGCCGTCCTGGTAGTACAGCGAGATCGCGTACAGGGTGCCGAGGAAGGCCACCGACGCGAGGATCATGACGCCGTTGCCGGACCGGAACAGGCGGTTCGTCAGGAGCCGCAGGTCCACCAGGGGCGCGGGCGACCTCAGCTCGACGACCACCATGCCCGCCAGCAGGACGGCTCCGGCCGCGATCGCGGCGAGCACCTGCGCCTGGTGCCAGCCGAGGTTGGGTCCCTCCGAGACGCCGTACATGACGAGCCCGAGACCCAGCCCGGACAGCAGGAAGCCGGCCAGGTCGAACCGGCCAGGCTGCGCCTGCGCCGCATGGTCGAGGAAGATGGCGCCGAAGGCGAACGCCGCCACGCCGATCGGGAGGTTGACGTAGAACACCCACCGCCACGACAGGTCGGTGACCAGCAGCCCGCCCACGACCGGGCCCAGGGCCGGGGCGAGCGTGGTGGGCACGGTGAGGATCGCGGCCGCCTTAATCCGCTCCGCGGGCGGGAACGCGCGGTACAGCATCGCCATCCCGACCGGAGCGAGCATGCCGCCGCCGGCGCCCTGGAGGATCCGGAACGCGACGAGCTCGCCCAGGCTCGAGGCCAGCCCGCACAGGGCCGAGGCGGCGGTGAACACCGCGATGGCCGCGAGCAGGACGCGCTTGCCGCCCAGCCGGTCGCCGAGCCAGCCCGACGCCGGGATGAACACGGCCAGGCTGACCAGGAACGCGATCGAGATGGTGTCGACCGCCGTGACGCTCACCCGGAAGTCCCGCCCGATGGTCGGCAGGGCAACATTGACGATCGTCGCATCCATGATGGACATGAACATGGCGGCGACGAACACGACCCCGACCGCGACCTTCTGGCTAATGCCGGGGATAAGCTCGGGCCGCAGCCGGAAATTCCTGGCGCGTTACCGGGGAGGCCGCCGATGCGCCGCGTCGCCGTGCTCGGGACCGGCACCATGGGTGCGGGCATGGCCCGCAGCATGCTGCGGGCCGGTCTGGACGTCACGGTGTGGAACCGGTCCCGGGGCCGGGCCGAGCCGCTGGCCGCCGACGGCGCACACGTGGCAGGCACGGCCGCCGAGGCGATAGCCGGCGCGGACGCGGTGGTCACGATGATGTGGGACGGCGCTTCGGTGGCCGAGGTGATGGCGGGGGCGCTCCCGGCCGCGCCTGATGGGATCCTGTGGGCCCAGACCAGCACGGTGAGCGTGGCGGACGCGGGTGACCGGCTGCCCGCCCTGGCCGCCGAGCACGGGGCGCGGTACCTCGACGCCCCGGTGCTGGGTACCCGCCAGCCCGCCGAAGAAGGAAGGCTCGTCGTCCTGGCCGCCGCGCCCGCGCCGGTCCGCGACGCGATCGCGCCGCTGTTCGACGCGATCGGCACCCGTACCGTCTGGGTCAGCGAGCAGCCGGGCGATGGCACCCGCCTCAAGCTGGTCGCCAACTCCTGGGTCGGCACGATCGTGGCCGCGACCGCCCAGGCGATCGCCCTGGCCCAGGGGTTCGGCCTGGATCCGCGGCTATTCCTGGACGCGGTCCGGGGCAGCAGCGTGGACGCCGCCTACCTCCACGTCAAGGGCCAGGCCATGATCGCCGGGGAGTTCCCGCCCGCGTTCACGGTGCACGGCGCGGTCAAGGACACCGGGCTCATCGCCGCCGCGATGCGGGAGACCGGCACCGACGCCGCGCTGATGGACGCGGTCGCCGGGCAGTTCCGGCGGGCGGCCGACTCCGGGCACGGCGACCAGGACATGGCCGCCGTGTTCCGCGCGTTCCGTCCCTGAGCCCCGCCATGACCACCGTGCCCCGCATCAGCTACGCGCGTAGCGCGGACGGGGTGAGCCTGGCCTTCACGACCGCCGGCCACGGCCCGGCGCTGGTCTTTGTTCCCTGGGTGCCGTTCAGCAACCTCCGGATGGAATGGCAGAGCGCCCTGCTGGGCGGGATCTTCGAGCGGCTGGCGCGGCGGCTCACCGTGATCCACTACGACGGGCGGGGCACCGGGCACTCGCAGCGGGACGTCACCGACCTCTCGCTCGAGGCGATGGTCGCAGACCTGTTGGCCGTGGTCGACCGGGTGGGGGCGGCGCAGGTCAACCTCCTGGGCCAGTACAACTCCTGCCCGCACGCCATCGCGTTCGCCGCGCGCTATCCGGAGCGGGTCACGCGGATGGCGCTGTTCGGCGGGTCGGCGCGCGGCTGGAACGCCATGAGCGCCACGCAGACTCAGGCGCTGCTGAGCCTCATCGAACAGGACTGGAACACCTTCGCCGACACCGCGGGGCACCTGTGGATGGGCTGGGCGGCGGGGGAGGCCGGGCGCGACGTGGCGGAGGCGATCCGGGGGGCGGTCACGCCGCAGGTCGCCCGCGCCACGATGCAGGCGGCCAGCGCGGTCGACGTCACCGAATTGGTCCCGGGGGTGGCCGCGCCCACGCTGGTGCTGCACCGCCGGGGCATGACCCAGATCCCGGTCGACGTGCCGCGCTCACTCGCCGAGCACCTACCGCGCGGGCGGCTGGTGATCCTGGAAGGTGACCAGGCGACCCTATTCAAGGCCGACCCGGACGTGGCGGCGGACCTGCTCGTCGCGTTCTTCTGCGACGGCATCGAGTCGGCCGCGGAGACGGCGCCGCCCGCGCCGACGGCCGAAGCCGGGCGTCTCGCGGCGACCCCCTTGAGCCGCAGGGAGCTTGAGGTGCTCCGGCTGCTGGCGGCGGGGGATTCCAACCGTCAGATCGCCCGCCACCTGGGGCTGAGCCCGCACACCGTCGAGCGGCACGTCGCGAACCTCTACCGCAAGATCGGCGCGAGGGGCCGGGCCGACGCCACCGCGTACGCCCTGCGCAGCGGCCTGGCCTAACGGTTTTCCGCCAGCGCGGCTGCATAGTTTGCGGGAAGTCGGGCCCGGTTCGCCGAGCCTACGGTGACCTCAGCCCTACCGACAGGAGGTCACCCCCATGCCGTCTCCGCGGCCGCTACCCGACCGCCCGCGCTGGCTGCCCTGGTCGGCGTTCCCGTTCCAGTGCCGCTTTATCGAGATCGATGGCCAGCCGATCCACTACATCGACGAGGGGTCAGGCCCGGCGCTGCTGTTCGTCAGCGCCGGGCAGTGGTCCTTCATGTTCCGCGACGTGATCGCGCACCTGCGCGGCCGGTTCCGCTGCCTGACGCTGGACTTCCCCGGCAGCGGCCTCTCGCCGGCGGCCCCCGGCCACGACCACAGCGTCCGGGCCAACGCCGCGCTCCTGACGGGGTTTATCGACTCCCTCGACCTGCAGGACATCACGCTGGCGGTGCATGACGTCGGCGGGCCGGTTGGCTTCCTGGCCGCCGTCGGGCAACCGGACCGGATCCGGGCCCTCGTGATCACCAACACGTTCGGCTGGCCGCTGGCCGGTTACCCGGCGGTCCGGCGGATGCTCAAGCTCGTCGGCGGGCGGCCGTTCGGCGCGCTCAACAGCCTCACCAACGTCGTGGCGCGGTTCACGGCCACGTCCTACGGGGTGGGCCGCCAGCTGAGTAGGGCCGACCGCCGGAGCTTCCGCGGCCCCTGGCGCTCCCGGGCCAGCCGGCGGGCGACGCTCCAGGTCCTGGCCGGAGTACTGCGGATCGACCCGCTCATGGCCGAGGTCGAGCGGTCCCTGCGCGCTGACCTGTCCGGCCTGCCGGTGCTCACGCTGTTCGGGCGCAAGAACGATCCGTACGGCTGGCAGGCCAGGTTCGGCCAGATCTTCCCGTCCGCGACGGCCGTCGGCCTGCCCGGCGGCCACCACTTCCCGTTCAACGACGACCCGCAGGCCTACGCCGACGCGATCTGCACCTGGTGGGATCGGCAGGTCGCGCCGGCCCCCCGCGAAGTCATGAAGGAGTCACACTGACATGAGCACCCCTCACGTTCTGGGCCCGGGCACCACGGCCCTGGTCACGGGCGCCTCCCGCGGTATCGGCGCGCTGATCGCCCGCGAGATCGCCAGCCACGGCGGCCACGTGGTGCTTTCCGGCCGATCCGTCGCCGAGCTCGAGGCGGTCGCGTCCGACCTGACCGCGGCGGGTGCCGACGTGTCCTTCCTACCCGCCGACCTGACCGAGCCCGGTGCGGCCGAAGCCCTGGTGCGGGCCGTCGAGCGGCAGCGAGGCGGGGTCGACCTGCTGGTCAACAACGCCGGCGGGGACCCGCTGCGCGAGTTCCATACGATGACGATCGAGGAGAACCTGCGCACCCTCCGGCTTAACCTGGTCGCGCCGCTGGAACTCAGCTACGCCGTCCTGCCGGGCATGCTCAGCCGGGGCCGCGGCCATATCGTGAACATCTCCGCGATGGCCGGCCGGCTCGCCTTCCCCTACACCGAGGTCTACGCCGCGGCCAAGGACGGCCTCATCGGCTTCACCCGCGTCTTCCGCAGCGACTACCACGCGCGCGGGGTGAGCGCATCCGTCCTCATCCTGGGGGCCATCAAGGGCGCCGGACAGGGCCAGCGGATGATGGATGAGGCCGGGCTGAAGGGCGCCGCCTACATGGCCCCGGCCCGGTCCGTGGCGCGGGCCGTGGTCGGGGCCGTGCAGAAGGACCGGACCGAGCTGGTCATCATGCCCGGGCCGGCCCGCCTGATGAGGGCGGTCATGGATTACTTCCCTGCGCTGGGACCCGCGATGAACCGGGCGGTCGGCACCAGGGCGACCATGCGGAAGATCATCGAACAGCGGGACTCGGATACGGGCGCCGCGGTTCGGCGATAATCGCCGGGAGGAACAGGAGAGGCGGATGGCGGACGGCAGTGATCTTGACGCGCCGATCACGGGCGTGACGGTCTTCAGGGATGGCGCCCGCGTGCAGCGCACCGGCACGGTGAGCCTGCCGCCAGGGCCCCGGACGGTGATCGTCAGCGACCTGCCGGCCGGCGTGGACCCGGCCTCGGTCCGCGTCGCGGCTCGCGGCCTGGACCTGGCCCTGCTCGACGTCGAGGTCCACCGCCGCTACCGCACCGATCCGCTGCGCGAGGAGACCGCGCGGCTGCGCTCGGAGGTGGACCGCTGCCGCGATGAGGTGCAGGCGCTCGACGACGAGGAGACCGCGGAGCAGGCGCGCCTGGACTTCGCCGGCTACCTGTCCGAGGCAGCGGCCACGGCGCTGGCCCGCGCGATCAGCTTCGGCCGCGCCAGCCACGATGACCTGGCCCAGATGGCCGGGCACCTGTCCGCCGATACCGCAGGGACACTCGGCAGGCGGCGCGAGATCAGCGCGCGCAGGCGCGTCGCCCGCCGGGAACTCGAAGCGGCCGAGGCACGCCTGGTGACCGCGGAAAAGCGAGCCGGGCACGGTGTCGCCTTCACCGAGCTGTCCGCGACCCTGGAAGCCGGCGCCGCGACCCGCGCCGAGGTGGAGTTCTCGTACCACGTGCCCGGCGCGTCCTGGCGGCCGCTGTACGACCTGGCGCTCGAGGGCGGCAGCCTCGCCGTCAGCTACCTGGCCGAGGTCACCCAGCAAACCGGGGAGGACTGGCCCGCCGTCGAGCTGGTCTTGTCCACGACGCGGCGCGGGCGGCACCAGACCCTGCCCGAGCTTGACCCGTGGTACATCGGTCGCGCCCGGCCGGTTCCGCCGCCGGAACGAGTCAGGAGGATGGCCAGGGCTCTTCCGCCCGGCGCGGCCGTTCCGATGGCCGCCGCGGCATCGTCGGTCCTCCCGCCGGCCCAGGTCCCCGAGGCCGTGCCGGTGGCCGCCGAACCCGGCGAGTCGGGCGCTGGCGTGGCATACCGGGTCCAGCATCCGCTGGCCGTGCCCGCCGACGGCGGGCCCCACAAGACCGTGGTGGCCCGGTTCGCGCTCGATGCCGCCCTGGACCACCTCGCGGTCCCGGCCATGGCCCCCGAAGCGTACCTGCGGGCGACCGTCACCAACACCTCGCTGCTGCTGCTGCTCCCCGGCCCGGCGCGCGTCTTCCACGGCACCCGGTTCGTCGGCGAGACCGCCCTGGAGACCGTCGCCGCGGGCGAGGAATTCGAGCTGCAACTCGGGGTGGACGACCAGATCAGGGTCGAACGCCAGTTGCGCAGGCGCAGCACGAGCAAGGCCGTGATCGGCGGGACGCGGACGATCGACGTCGCCTACGAGATCACCGTCGAGAATCACCGCACGAGCCAGACCAGGGTCAGCGTGCACGATCACGTCCCGGTGTCCACCGACGGCGATATCAAGGTGCGCCTGCGGGAGACGAGCCCGGACCCGGCCGCCCAGAGCGACCTCGGCGAACTCACCTGGGAACTGCCGCTCGAAGGCGGGCAGGCGGCCACGGTGCGCTACAGGTTCACCGTCGAGCACCCGGCCCAGGTGGGCGTGACCGGGCTCTGACCCGGGCGATCCGGGCGCAGTGGGATAATCACGGTAACAGCCGACCCAGGAAAGGCCTTGATTCGTGACTGAGGAGCAGCCCGGCCCGGGACCGCGGTTCGACACCAGCGTGGCGTCCATCGCGAGGATCTACGACTACTGGCTGGGCGGCAAGGACAACTTCAAGGTCGACCGCGAGGCCGCCGAGGAGATGATCCAGGCGTTCCCCGGCATCGTCGCGGGCGTGCGGATGAACCGCGCCTTCCTCGGGCGGGCGATCCACTACCTGGCCGCCGATGCGGGCATCCGCCAGTTCCTGGACATCGGGACCGGCCTGCCCAGCGCCAATAACACCCACGAGGTGGCGCAACGCGCCGCGCCGGACTCCCGCATCGTCTACGTGGACAACGACCCCATCGTGCTGTCCCACGCCAAGGCCCTGCTGACCAGCACGCCCGAGGGGGCGTGCGCCTACATTGACGCCGACCTCCGCAACGCCGGGCAGATCGTGAAGGAGGCGGCCGGCACGCTGGACTTCAGCCGTCCCGTAGCCGTCTGCCTGATCATGGTCCTCCAGTTCATCCCCGACGAGGATGACCCCTGGCAGATCACCCGGACGCTGATGGACGCGGTGCCTTCGGGCAGCTACCTGGTGGTCGCGCATCCGGCCAACGACGTGGACGTCGTGGTGGCGCCGGCCCTGCGGCAGCTCAGCACCCGCATGGGCGGCACCCGGGCGCTACCGCGCAGCCGCCCCGAGGTCATGCGCTTCTTCGAGGGCCTGGAGATGGTCGAGCCGGGGCTCGCGCAACTGCACCGGTGGCGGCCCGGGGCCGGGGTGGACACCGGGAAGAACCTGGCCGCCTACGGCGGCGTCGGACGGAAGCCCTGACCGGCCGCCTGCCCGCCTGAGTTCGCGTTCGGCGCGAAAGGTTCAAAATCCGTCAGCTGACCGATGTCTCTCACTGCAACTTGCAGCAGCATTTGTCGTGCAACCGGCGATGAGCACCGCTGTCCTGGTGCTCGGACCTTCCCGGGCGCAGCCGCGCAGAGTGACCAACGCTCTGCCGGACCAGCTTGAACCCGGCCCACGAAGGAACCCGATGAACACGATGGCGCCGACCCGTCCTTCCGAGCTTCAGATCTCCCGTGTCCGGCTGACCGCGTGTCCGGCTGCGGCGGCCGAAGCTCGTACTCACGTCCGCGCGGCCATCTTCGCGTGGGACGTCCCCGTCGACACGAGCGCCGCCGTCCTGCTCACCAGCGAACTGGTGACCAATGCCATCAGGCACGAGACGAACGAGACGATCACGCTGGCCATCACCTGCTCCTGCGGTGAGCTACGCGTCGACGTCCACGACTCGTCCTACTCCCTGCCGGTCGTACTGGAAGCCGCGGCCGATGCCGAGGCCGGGCGGGGCCTGATGCTGGTCGCCACCCTGGCGGACGAGTGGGGCTTCTACCGCACCCCTGCGGGCAAGGCCGTGTACTTCACGCTCGCGTTCGCACCCGAAGTGGCCGAGGGCGACGGACGCGGCCCGCAGGGGGTCCACGCGTGGGGACTGTGAGCCGAACCGCCCTCCCGGGGTTCACAGTCCCCACCGGCCGAGCCCGCGATGGCGCGGGTCAAGTCCACCGGTCCCCGATTACCTCGGTTCGATCGTGCGCAGGGCGGCCTCGCGGGCGATATCAATCCGCGAATGGACGTCGAGCTTCTTCAGGATGTGGGAGACGTGGGTCGCGACGGTGCGCCGGGATAGCAGCAGCCGGGCGGCGATCTCCGGGTTCGACAATCCCTCCTCGACGAAGGCGGCGATCTTGATCTCGGTCGCCGTGAGGCTGTCCCAGCCGCTGTGGGCCCGCCGGTGCTTGGCGTGCGGCCCGCGCCGGATGCCGTGAGCGCGGAACGTCGCCTGCAGCCGGGCGACGTCCGCGGCGGCGCCGAGGGACGTGTAGACCTCCACGGCGCGGGTAAACGCGGCGCGGGCCCGGTCCCGGTCGTCGGCGTCGACGAAATGCCCCGCGCTCGCCTCCAGCGCCTTCGCCGTCAGCAACGGCCTGCCCGCCTCGTCGTAGCGCTCGGCCGCCGCGAGTAGCCGGGGGGCATCGTGGTCCAGCAGACCGCGGCAGTACAGCGCGTTCGCATGGCGGTGCGGGATCTCCGACTCGGCGCCCAGGGCGTCGGCGCGTCCCGCGAGGGTCTGCGCGGTGGCCAGGTCGCCGGTCTCAGTGGCGAGGCGGACACCATCCGCGAGCAGGTCCTCGATGTCCTCCACGTCGTCATTGCCGTCGAACGCGTCGGTCAGCGTCGCCAGCGCCTCCGGGAGCGCGCCGTCCTGCTCGCGGTCCAGGCTGCGGGCGAGGGCCAGCGGGGCCACCAGCCGGTGCCCGATCCTCCGGGCGTGCGGCGCGGCCGCGGCGAGGTAGCGGCGCGCCGCGCCGGTCTCGCCGCGGTGGAAGCTGATCACGGCGGCGATGCCGAGATCGCAGCACGCCGCATCGGGAGCCTTCAGGTCCTCGTGCACGACCTCCGCCTCGGCCAGCGCATCGTCCCAGCGTCCCGTCTGGAAGAGCAGCTGGCCCAGGGCGCAGTGCACCTGGGCCAGCCGGATCGCCGTACCGACCTGGTCGGCCAGGTGCCGGGCCTGCCCGGCTAGGGCAAGCGCCTCGTCGTACCGGTCGAGATAGCCCAGGTTTACCGCCTTGTTGATCTGCAGCAGGAGCCGCAGGTCGGTCAGCGCCGGATCGGACTGGGTCACGTCCAGCGCCCGGTCGTACAGCGGCAGGGCGTCGGTCACATGCCCCTGTAGGACGGCCGCCCCGGCCAGCACGGTTAGCGCCCAGCCCATGGCCCAGTTGTCGCCCGCGGCCGACGCCACTGCGAGCGCACTGTCGGCGACCGGGCCCGCCTTCTCGACCTCACCGATGTTGAGGTACGTCCGCGCGGCGAGCGCGAGCAGCCGGGCGCGATGCCGGGCGGAGATCCCCGGCGAAGCCAGCGCCCGGTCCAACGTGGCCAGGGATTCCGCGGACTCGCCAGCGCGGATCCGGCACTGCGCCAGCGTCCAGTGCAGGTCCACGAGGAGATCGGGCTCGGCGGCGTGTTCCAGTGCGCGGTTCGCCACCTGCTCGGCCGCGACCATGTCGCCGGTACGGTACAAGGCGTCCGCCAGTCGGCTGGCCAGCCAGCCGTGCCGGGCCGAAGCGGCCGGGGAACTGGCTACTGCCTGGGACAGGAGTTCGGCCGCCACCCCGGGCGCCTGGCTGACCAGTGGGTCGGCGCTGCGGGCCAGCCAGTCCAGCATCCACTCATCCACCAGCTCGGCCGGGCCGCCGCCCTCGCCGACCGCCCGCAGCATCTGCCGGGCCACCCGGTCCGCTGGTGCGCCCGCCTCCGCGAGGGCGCGCCCCGCGTCGCGGTGCCAGGCGGAGCGCACGGACGCGGGCATCTCGTCGTACAGCGCCGCGCGGATCAGCGGGTGGCGGAACCCGAGGCCGTCGCCGGATTCGGCCAGCACGCCGGCGGCCCGCGCCTCTTCCACCGCCGGGATCAGGTCCGGCACACCGCGGTGCAGCACGATCGCCAGGTCATGAACGGCGAAGTCCACGCCGAGCAAGGCGGCCGCCTGTAGTACCTCGCGCACCGGCCCCGCGGCAAAGCCGAGCCGGTCCGCGATGGCCGCCGACAGGGAGCCTGGCGCCGAACCACCCGCCAGCTCGGCGCTCCCCGCCTCGGTGATGGTCAGGCGGGAGCCTCGGGCCAGCGCAGCGACGAGCTCGGTGACGTAGAGCGGGTTACCGGCCGCCCCGTCGGCCAGCCGCAACAGGTTGCCGTCGGGCCTGCCGCCAGCGAGGGCGGCGACTAGGTCGGCCACCGCCGCCGCAGCGAGCCCGGCGAGCTGGAGCCGGTCGGCGTCGCCTGCCCCGCGTCGCAGCGCGATTATGTCCTCCCGCTGCGGGACAGGCCGCATCATCCCGACCAGCAGCAACGGCATCCGGGGTGCCGACCTCGCCAGCCGTCCCCACAAGGTAACGCTGGCCGGGTCGGCCCACTGCAGGTCGTCGATGACCAGGATGGTCGGGCGCACCGCGCACTCCTCGGCGACCAGCGCCAGCAGCTGCTCCGCCAGCACCGCCGGTACGTCGGTGCCCCGGTCGGTGCTGACCTCACCGCGAAGGAGCCGGACGATCGTGTTACGCCGGGGATTGCCGGCAGGATCGCGTACCCGCAACGCGTCGAGGAACGGCAGCAGCGGTAGCGCCTGGCCCAACTCGTCACCAGCACCCCAGAACACCTGGCAGCCGACCTCTGGCGCCCCCGCCACCGCCGCGCGCACCAGCGTGGACTTGCCGATGCCCGGTTCTCCCTCGATGAGTACCGAACCCCCGCGCCCCCGAGCGGCCTGCTTTATTAGCCCGTTCAACAGCGCCATCTCGCTCTGGCGGCCGACCAGCGCACCGGCCGGGGTCACCGGGTGCATGGAGCAAACCCTACTACCCAAACATTTACGTAACAAGCGGTATGTTTTCGGACATTAATTCGCCTAAAGCGCCGTCCTGCGGCGGCGTCATCGCCCTTTTCCCATGGCCTCCGTGCACATTGCAGAGAACCTTGCACGGCAAAGTACTGCCAATATTTCCTTGCATTAAAGGGCATTTCTTGCAGGCAAGAATAATGAAATATTTCACTACTTGAAAAACCTACATAATGCCTTACCCTGGTACATGAGGGCCAAATACTGACAGTAACTCACATATAACTCAGAGGCGCCGGTGGGTTCGTGAGGCATGCAGCAGGCCGCTGACCTGTACAGATGCCATGGAGGAAATCATGCGCATTAAGCAAGCCATCATTCCCGCTATCCTAGCACTAAGCGCAGCCGGGTCAATCCTAATTGGCTCGGTGGCATCCGCCGCCGCAGTGCCGGCGGCTAGCGCTGCCGTGGTCGCCAGCGCCCAAACGCACATGATTTTCCACGACTGAGATAATCTGCTGCAGGGCTAACGATCCGTTCCTCATTCAGCTGACCCGCGGCGGGCTGATCGCCTGATTATCGCCCGCCGCGGCGAGTTTCCGGTAAGCCTGACCGGCTACGCTGGGCCGGTCGCTCCGGTCGAGCTAGCAACTCCAGGCACATTTCCTTACCGCTGTCCCCCTCGTCATATGGTGTACAGCGGTCACAGCCTTGAGCATTCCCTGCGGTCGGCCTGGGAGTGCTGTGGCCGGGCCACCAAGGGCCGGGACGCGGCCCGCGCGACGTTCCGCGGACCGCCAGGGGACCTCAGGGAGCCCGCGCCGCCGGCCGTCGCGGCCCACCCGTGCGGGCGGTCAGCCTGCGAGCCTCCACCAATTGCCCGGGGCTGATACCACCGCTCGTTCGGATTAGTGAAGGGTGAGGTATCGGCCGGGCGAGTGTATCGTGTAGTAGAGGTTTCACAAATTGTTTCCGTGAAAACTGCGTGACCCGAGGGACGACAGATGATCGCGCCAGCGAGCCCGACGGTGCGGCGGCGCAGGCTGGCCGCTGAACTGCGCGGGATCAGGGAGAGCAAGGGCAAGAGCGGAGACGCGGTCGCCGCGGCGCTGAAGTGGTCGCCTTCCAAGATCAGCCGGTACGAGCGCGCCAGGACCGGCTTGCGGCCGGGGGAGGTCGAGCGGCTGCTCGACTACTACGGGATCACCGGGCCCCGCCGCACGCTCCTGCTCGGGCTCGCCGAGGATGCGGTTCAGAAGGGGTGGTGGGATGAATTCTCAGACACCCTTTCCGAGGACTACCAGCAATTCATCGGCCTCGAGCATGAGGCGACTTCCATTGACATCTGGCACGTGGATGTGGTCGCCGGCCTGCTCCAGACGGAAGCTTATGCCCGGCATATCATCAGCAGTTACAGCCGGGTCGAACCGGTCGCGCCGGGCATGATCGGACGGCTGGTCCGGGTCCGCATGCGACGCCAGCAGGTGCTGGACCGCGAAGACCTTCAGCTATCGGTCGTGCTCGATGAATCGATCCTGAAGCGCCGTATCGGTGATGACTGCGTGATGTACGAGCAGCTCCAGCGGCTCGCCCGGGAGGCCGACCGGCCCAATCTGACGGTGCAGATTCTCCCCCTCGACGCGCAGCACCAGGTCTTCGGGGAATCCTTCGTCATCTTCGGCTTCGGGGCCGATAGCGAGGCCATGATGCAGGACGTGGTGAGCACCGAGCACCTGCGGAGCGGATTCAGCCTGGAGGGGGAGCGCGAGACGTACCTGCACAGGATCGCGTTCCGGATGCTCACCGACGCCTCACTCGACCCGGCGTCGTCCAGGGCGCTCATCCTCGAAACCGCGGAGTCGCACTGGTCAGGCGCCCGGAGGCCCGCCAGCGCCTAGGGCCGCCCCCCGGGGGTTCACCGTACGCCACCCAGGGGGCGCGGCATTTTCCCCGGCCGCCGGTTGACCGGAAAGCGAGACTGTCCGGGCCGGGACTTCCCGGTGATTTTTTGCTCCGGCGTGGCGCCGCAAAATCCGCGCATGTTGGGGTGTACGTTACGCCGTGGGTCCAATAGTCACTCACCGGACCTTAGTGCTACTAGAGGCGAGATGGATCCTGAGCGCCAGTAGTGCTGCTAATCTCAAAGTTCGGCAACTACGAAAAGTAGGGTCCACGCAACATTTCGTAGTGCACAATTTCGGGGCATTCTCCAACAATCAGTGAGGTAGTGACGTGGGAAGAACTACGCACGGAAGTGCGCCCGAGGGGTCGGGTTCTGACTGGGTTAAGAGCTCTCTGAGTTTCTCCAACGGCAACTGCGTGGAGGTGGCAGGCCTTCCCGGAGGCGGGATCGGCGTTCGCAACAGCAGGGACTCGCAAGGACCGGTCCTGGCGTTTACGCCGGACGAATGGCACGCCTTTCTCGGCGGCGTGCGAAACGGAGAATTCGATCGTTTCGGCAGTAACTGACCGCACGAGCCAGGCGCGGTAGCGTCCCGCTTACGGCGCCTGCGAAGCGGAACAGAAGCGGAGGGTCTCCGGAGGGCCCTCCGCTTCTGGTTGCTCCGCCCCGACCCAGCCCCCACTCCGACCCGACTCGGCTCGGTCGAACAGGTGCGGACGCCGGACAAACTGGGAAATAGTTAGCCATGTCGATCGCCATATCCGAAGAGCACCGTGCCCTCGCCCAGACCGTCGCGGGCTTCCTGACCGACCATCAGTCGCGCGCGCAGGCCCGCAGCCTGCTCGGAGCGCAGGCAGACGCGCTGCCCGCCTTCTGGGCCGAGCTGGCCGCCCTCGGCCTACTCGGGCTGCACGTACCGGAGGAACACGGCGGCTCCGGCTTCGGGCTGGCGGAAACGCTGGTGGTGGCCGAGCAGATGGGCCGGTACCTGGCCCCGGGGCCGTTCTGCCCGACCGTGATCGCCAGCGCGGTGCTGGCCGCCGCCGGGCCCGACGACCTGCGCAAGCGGCTGCTGCCCGGGCTGGCCGACGGGACGGTCATCGGCGCGGCCGCCCTGGGCGGCGACGTGACCTGCGCCGGCGGCGTCGCGACCGGGAAGGCCGGCGTGGTGATCAGCGGCCACCTGGCCGACGTGCTGCTGGTCCCCGCCGGCGACGACGTGGTGGTGATCGAGAAGTCGGCGGGCGGCGTCCGCGCCGACGTGCCCGCCAACCTGGACCAGAGCCGACGCGCGGCCAGGGTCAGCCTCGACGCCGCGCCGGCGACCGTACTGCCGGGCGCGCGCGGGCTGCTGACCGACGTGGCCCGGGCCGTGCTCGCGGCCGAGGCGGCCGGCCTCGCCGCCGAGACCACCGCTCAGGCGGCCGAGTACGCCAAGGTCCGCCAGCAGTTCGGCCGCCCGATCGCGATGTTCCAGGCGGTCAAGCACCATTGCGCGAACATGCTCGTGGCCGCGGAACTGGCGACGGCCGCCGCGTGGGACGCCGGCCGGGCCGGCCTCGACGGCGGTGACCAGCTGAGCTTCACCGCGGCCATCGCGGCGGTACTGGCCGCGTCGGCCGCGGTCGCCAACGCCAACCTCAACATCCAGGTGCACGGCGGGATCGGGTTCACCTGGGAGCACGACGCGCACCTGTACCTGCGCCGGGCCACGGCCATCGCCGCGGTGATGGACGCCGAGCAGGCGTCGATCGCGGTCACCGACCTGGTCCGCCGCGGGGTGCGCCGGGCGGCCACGATCGACCTGCCGCCGGAGGCGGAGCAGATCCGCGATGCGATCGGGCCCGACGTGGCCCGGCTGCGCGACCTGACCGGCGACGCCAGGAAGCAGGCGCTGATCGACACCGGCTACGCGATGCCGCACTGGCCCCAGCCGTGGGGCCGGGATTCGGCCGCCATCGAGCAGCTGGTGATCGAGCAGGAGTTCGGCTCGGCCGGGATCAAGCGGCCCACCCTGGGCATCACCAGCTGGATCATCCTGACCCTCATCCAGCACGCCAGCCCGGAGCAGGTCGCGCGCTGGGTCCGCCCGGCGCTCAGCCAGGAAGTGACCTGGTGCCAGCTGTTCAGCGAACCGGGCGCCGGATCCGACGCGGCCGGCATCAGGACCAAGGCCACCAGGACGGAGGGGGGCTGGCTGATCAACGGGCAGAAGGTCTGGACCAGCGGCGCGCACGTGTCCGATTTCGGCCTGGCCACG
>Ga0187810_10000368_pt1 | contig 18119 bp, 32 predicted proteins | sample NC_wetland_sal_i_9_FD_132963 | JGI IMG/M metagenome (GOLD analysis project Ga0187810, IMG submission 132963) | Wetland sediment microbial communities from Neuse River Estuary, North Carolina, USA - ASW_5 | ecosystem: Environmental > Aquatic > Freshwater > Wetlands > Sediment | place: USA: North...
AAGGTAATGATCATATTCCTTGGCTTCTTCCTGGCAATCGGTGCAAGAAAGAGTTTTAGGATGGGGGATACGGCCTGAACGCCATTGATTTTTAATAAACCAACGAGCTTGATCTTTTAATGTAGGCATAAAAACTTTCGCCAGTAAGCACCGGGCTTGTAGAGAGGCTCCTCGCACTCGGGTCGTCAACGGGGTCTAGACGTTGCCCGGATTTTAATAACCTCTCGCATCCCAAATATACAATGCTTACTGGCGAAACTTGTTATAAATTAAACGTAGATTCCGCGATCATTCAAAAACTTGCGGGCTTCTGTAACTGTACGATAGGCCTTGCCTAGTTCTTCGTCGCTTGTCTTGTCTAGAAGCGCCTTTTGCTCCTCTGGAGTTGGATAAGGTGCTGTCGAAGGAGTTGAAGCGTCTTGTTTCTTACTCTTTGCCATTATATCCCTCTTTAAGTTTATTTAAAATTACAGGAAAACTTCCCGCTCCAGATTCAAGGTCAAACACTTCCTCTCGATCCAAGAGGGCCTTGCCATTTACTGTGGCTCGGCATTTGGCGATGATTCCGGGTTCTTGATTGGTTTGGAAAAATCGTTGAGCGAACCTAGATTTGGGGTCTGCGGGATTTCTGAGAAGATTCCTTGTTCTAAGTCGAAGAACAAAGTCGAACATGGAAGGTGCAGCAGTAAATAACTGCCCCGAGAGTTCCGGACCAACCAAAGATTCAGTTCCGGGTGCATCGTTCTCATTCGGTCTATCGTACTTTTCGTGGGCAGTAACGATGATATGCTTGGTGGGATTGGCATTGATGAGTACAATAAGGATTCGACGAACCATCTCCGCCATCGTCGAATAATCCTTAAGGTCGGGGACTCCATATTTACGGGTGACCGAGCCATTGATGGGAATAGAAAGGGCGGCATCCTTGATGATCGTCCTCGCCATGGTAGATAGATTATCGAGGACTAGGATCTTCTTGTTTGGGAAAACTTCGCCTTTGGCGAACTTCTCTAGCTCTGCTAGACTTTCTGGCTCGATGTATTCGAATGGCTTTTCGCTAATTGGTAAAAGACCTGATCCAGTTCCAAGATCACAGGCAGCAATTCCGGTATCTTCAGGCGGGCAAGTGCCAACCCAAGTGGTCTTTCCTGTTCCTGGAAGAGAGTAACAAAGCCCGACGAATCTAAACTGTTTGGGATCGACAAGCTGGCGGGTGCTCTTTACTTGGATGCTCAGTTTACTATATCCTCTTCTGGCTCAACGGGATAGCTATCCACGGAAAACACCTCTTGATTCGCTACCGTGCCTTCTTCGCCATCCTCAAGCCACTCTTCGGCGACCTCTTCGGCCTCTTCTTGGCTATTGACATCTTCGATAATATAACTGTGAGTTCGAATGACATCAATATCGACTTTGAAACTGCGCTTCACTTCTTCTTGCTCAGACATGTATTTAGATCCCCCAAAGCATTAAGATATTACAGCCTGAATCTCTTTTGTTTTCAATTCTTTACGCATCTCCTTCTCTATCTGCTGCACCCGGTCGAACAGCCTTTTAGCGCCTAAAAAAGCCGCGAAGTCGAGGCGGAGTGTAGATCGGGGATAATAGTGGGGTTCGGTTGAGCCATCCTCGGCTATACGGACGAGATACCGTCCTTCGATCTTCTGGGAGGGAAATTCTTCTTCGTAGGCTTTGACGTAGGCGGCGGTTTGGAGGCGGAATTCAGGATATATAGATTTGCCTGTTTTCCAGTCCATTAAAACTAACGCATTTCGATATTCCGCAAGGAGATCAAAAGTTCCTGAATAGCGGTAGCGACGTGAGTATACTCGTCGCTCCACTGCGATAATAGACCCGAGGCCGGACTGTAACCAAGTCCGAATGCCATTGATTTCAGGAGTTTCCTCTGATATAGGCAAAGAAGTTGCAAGGCTTCCTTCAATGAGTCGGTGGATGGATGTCCCACGTCCTGCTGCTTCGGATTTAAGTCGTTGACTTTCTCCCTTTGCTGATTGCCAGACAGCATCAAGGTAAGATTCTGCATATTCTGTCCCCGAGGCAATAGCCCCCTTACACACTTCCAGTGTATTGTTGATCGCCCAGTTAACAAGGGGTCCCGATTTATCCAAGACGGAGGTAATCCTCGTTACGCTTGGAATCTTAAAGCGTCGCCCCTTGTTAACTACTCGGTATTGATGGCGTGCCGAGTCAAACTCAAGCTGAATCTTGCCATCATAAAGACTAGTGGTTTCGATCAAATCGTGATGTGTGGCTGAACAGTGGATTTAACTTCAGGCTCAATCTTGACTGGCTCAGCCTTGACTTCCTGATAAGGTGTCATTTCCGGACTGCCATACATATAATTCTTGCCGCCCGACTCGTGACTTTTCCACATAACTAAGAGCTTCCACCCTTTAGCCTCGAAGAACTTCTTTTGCTTTTCAAACTCGGCTGGCTTATTATATCTTGGTGAGTCTGTGATGATAGCGATGGTGTCAGGAGCCTTGCCATAACTAGCCCACATCCCGTCTTGGGCCGTCCCCACTTTCACCATCTCATCGAAAGCTTCCGCTTCCCTGGTACTGAAAGCGTCAACCCGGCCCAGACAACCTATTTGATGAATGGTTTTCAACCCGCAGCATCCTGGCAACATTGTTGTTTTCATGATTTCCTTCCTGCGGGACCCTGTCCAGCCAATAGGCCGAAGGTCGTACCCCGTTTTGGGCGAGGACAATAAGGCTCAAATCCCCCCAGATCAGAATAAGAATGGGTGTCAGCATTAGGAGTCTCGCGGCATTCACCGTCCTTGAAATCGCAAGGCTGGCCTGGATGTTCCAGTTTACATTTCTCACAGAATGTGGTACTCATTCAGACTCCCCCTCTCGAATCTGGACTTGTTCTTTCTGCGATCTATATCGCCTCGGAATGCCGTCATCCTGTTCTTCAAGCCTGTCCCAGTAAAGATGTTCTGCTACCAGCAAACTGGGTTCATAGCTAAGCTCGTCTTCCATTTCAACCCTCCGTCAAGTTAAAATCTTCGAGAATGTCAAGTTTCTTAATACAACCGACTGGGATCGAGAAGTCATCTATGCTCGCCCCGCGATCATCCATGCTGGTCGTAATGGTCACGCATTCATCATTGCTCTGTACCACGTAGCCAATACTTCGGATGTAACCGGGAGTTCGCTTGCGCTTTGGATCATAACTCCAGCCCATTGCAGACTTGGAGTCGGTCCAGTCAAGTATAATTGCTGTGCCTAATTGGAGTTTTGGGATTTTCATTGGTCCTCAGGTGGGAAGTTCGATGCTGGCGAGCATTCGCTCTTTTTCGGCGGGAGTTAATTGATCGTACGCAGCCTTGCCCAAGAAGGCACGAAGCTCTTTTTCTTTCGGGGTCAACTTGCGACTTCTGTTGACATGCCAACGACGCATGGCTTCCTTTTCAAGCACATCCTGCATCGCCTGGATATCTAAGAGAGTTTCAACCAGAGGAGAGATTTCGAGCGTTACAGATTTCACGCTGGTTTAGACCCTTGAAAGGGCGAGAATCTTACAAAATTATTTCATTTATATAAAGTGTCAAGTGTCATGGGGTATAACCGTATACCCCCCTCCCCCTCCCCCCTATAAATCGCAGATAGAAGAGAGAGATAATATATATATATAATGATTATATATACTAATACTATAAAACCTCCTTTTCTTCGGCTGTCCCAGCGACCGCTTTCCCGTTTAAGCTACCCTGTTGTCAGGAAGGGGATTCGAACCCATATCGTCCCGGGACTAGTCCCTGCAGATGCAGGGAAATTCCTCCTCGCTTAGAACGGGGTTAGCATTTGTGCTTTGACCCTTTTTTATGCCCAACATGCAAGTAATTGCATGCAGTACACAGGTAAAGTTCCAAGTCCTCGGGGTTCTTGTACCTGTCGGTATCCTTCTGAGCCGCTAGGAGATATTCTTGGGCGTTCTCCAAGTCGAGCTTGATCTTGTGAACGCAAGTCCTCACATGGGATCGAATTCGTCTATTCTGGCTCACTGTCGAGGCTCCATCGGACTTCGTCGGGCAGGTTCTTCAGCCAGTCATGGTAGGATTGCATGAGCTGGCTCTCCTTCTTGGGCGGTTCTTCTTTCTTCTTTGGTAATAGGCCGACAATCGGTGGTTCGTTCATAGTCCGAGTCGCTCCCATCTCTCACGAAAATCCACGTCAGGATCAACCTGGATGTAACGGAGTCCTTTGTCCAGAAGCTTTTCAGATGCCCTCGCTGCATTTAAATCCTTTCCTTTGTATTGGTTGAGCCAATGCTCGAAGGTCGCGAAGTCATCACAACGCTTCAATGCTTCCAATGTTCCCTCTGGATCAACCGCTGCCAGCTTCGCTGCCGTTAGGCACAGGAAAGCTACCTTCGGATCGTAAAGCCAACTAGCCATTGTGCGATATTCCATATGGCCGTTACAGTCTCGTACGTCCCCATACCGACCGTACCCCTGACCGTTGTCTCGACGACGAGCGCATTCGTTTTTAGGTAAAATATCCAAACGTTCAAGTGTTTTAGTGAGCGTGTCAAGTGCTTTCGTGACTTTCGCACCACGTTCATTAAAACGCCCTCCTCCTACCATTTCTGGATTGATGGAATAACCATGTTGGGGTTTCTCCGCAAAGCAATTGAAACCAAAATGCACATGCCCCCCGAGGCTGTCGTGGTTGCAGATTGCCCCAGCGCGAAGCCGCTTATTGGCTTCTTTGACCTTGGGATGATTGATCAGTCCCTGAATCCGCTTAACGATTGAGTAGACGCCTTTCCCTGGATCAGGACGGAGTTCTGCCACTCGTCCACCGTGATCGTATCCAATAGGACCGAAATGCGGGAAATAGAGCGAAGCATCGGAGGTTCGCCCGTCTCCATTCAGCAATATAAATTCCGGATCACATCCCACTCTGAAATCATTCAGCATAGCGCCTTCTTCATCTGGTTCTTCGACAACGATGGGAGCAGGACGAACACCTCTTTGATGCACAGCATTGACTAGGTTATCAAGGTACTGCTGATGCAGCAACTCCTGGTGAGCTAATGCTGCACGAAAGCGATCATTATAATATCTTCCGAAGCCGAATTCTTCGAGTCTAATTGGCATTTCTCAGCTTCCTCTTCAATCGGTCCCACCGCTGTATCGCGGCATTCCTCTTGATCCCTAGCGCCTCTGCAATGGCATTGAAGTCTTGTCCTTCCGCTACCATCTTGAACAACAGATGTTCTTCTCCCTCCAATCCATCGAGCAGCGCTATCAAATCAACCCTGGCATCGAGGCCCGCTTGATTGGTGGGCATCTCTTCTTCAAGGCTGGTTTCACAACGCTCCTTGATATTTCTCAAAAACCTGTTACATTCATTGGCAGCAATCCGGTAAAACCAAGTTGAAAACTTGCTTCCTTCTTGGAATTTATCCATGTGCTTAACTGCTCGCCAAACAATTCCATTCACCAATGGCCCGAATTCCTCACTGTGGTCGCTAAGCTTCTGGCAACAAATGGCCGTCGCAAACCTCTCCATGCGTCTTATAAGTATCTGCAACGATTGTTCCTTCTCCGATTCCGTTGATGATTTCCACGCTTCGTGAGCCGGATTTACGTCGAAATCTTTCTGCATAGGAATCATCCAGTCTACAGATCGCTTCCTGAACGCATTGAACCTGCCCGTCTATGACAGGCTTCATTCCGTTCGAGTACTTTCCAGAACTCGCTTGACGGCAGAGTAAAGCCGCTCGATAGAGCAGATGATTCACCAGGATCGGATCGTAGCCCCCCAGAGCCATCACCAAGAAGCCCTTTAATTTTTGGATCTGGTTTCGCTGCCATGCTCGCTTCTTGCTGAGGTTCACTCCAATAGCCAATCGCCATGCCGAGAGCCGTCCAGTCCGATGCGCCCGAAAAATCCCGTAGCACAGAGAACAACCGATAACGCCCAATCCGGCCACTTTTAAGCCGGACCAGAACATCATCGTATGCCTTGACATCACCAGTAATGCGAAACTTGGCTGCATAATTATCTCCGCCCTCGAAGGCTATCCAGTGATTCTTTTCTGGCTTCGTGAAGTCATAGACAAAGTGAATTGGACGCGCCTTGAGCGGCTTTGGCTTCTGGAACAATCGTCGCAGACTCCACATCGGCCTTCTCCTTTGCTGTGTCAAAATTGTCGTCGATATCGTTGTAGAAGCATTCTATGCAGGCAGGAAAGACCGCCCTTCCCCGCCGTATCCAGATAGGATGAATGAACGCTTCGCAAGTTAAGCAATACCACTCTGTGCTCTTTTTGGCCACATACCGGACGCCATCAGCACCTGGAGTCAATCTGTCTTCACCTTGGAATGAACTGGACGTTGTTGCCTGCGACGCCCCATTGACCTTCGAAGACTTGCAAGCCTCCTGGTTGTGCTGGCGCTCCGACAATAATTCGTTCAACTTGAGCGGGCGGTCCGTTATTTCGATTGGCTCTACCATGCAATCCTCCTTGCTGTGCTAATACTTGTTTTAAATGAAGCACAGCTTCTTCCTCATTTCGATCTTTGCCAAGGCCATAGTAATGGCATATCTTCTGATATCGGCTTCGACTTCGCTTGACTACTCGTGGCTCGCGGAAGATCCAAAGCTGGCCCCCAACTTTCGTGACAGCCTTGATTAGATCATCTTGGGTTTCAATGGCATTGGGAACATTCAAACAATTTATCAATCGCTGTTTGATCTTGCTCCCCGCGTAAAACGATCCACCGAGTTTCATCAAATATCTTTTGTGCGAGGCCATGTTATCGCTCCGGAAATCCGTTTTCAGCCCACCATTGAATCTTCTCAACCAGTGAGGTTAATCCCTGTCTTGGTTCACCTTGCGTGCCCGGCGCCGTATTGACTTCAAGGACGTAGTATCTTCTATCGACACCCAGAATGATATCCACACCGCCGAAATCAAGATCAAGGGCATCCACGGCATTAATCGCCAAAGTTTTGAGTGCTTGACTCGCATTCCGAACGAATTCATAGGCAAACCCATTCCCCCAGTTCCAGATTTCCTTACTTCGGCCTCGACGACCATAGCGCTCAGGATATTCGAGTTTCTTTTCATACGTAGCCAAGTGCTTGTCTCGAAACACCCAAACACGAAATTCCTTCTGCTTCGGAATCAACAGAGTGTAATAATCACCTAGTCTCGGGAGAACCCCTTTAGAATAGACGACAATGTCTCTTCCACGAGTATGATGAAACTTCCGACCAAGAACGGGAAACTGTGGATGAGCCTTGGCTTGAGCCATGAATGGTACAGTTTGAACACCCGCCTCGTCCAATGCCACGAGTTCCTCATATTTGTTACAACACCCGGCTTTCACATTGAGAACGGGTAAACCATCACCTCCACCGCCATATCCATAGTTGACGACGCCTCTAACCCGTCCTCGAAGCAATCCTTTTTCATTCAACATCTCCCGCAACAATCGCCCCGTAGGGCCTCTCAAAGCACGGAGTTCTAACATAAAGCCTCCTTATCCCAAATCGGCTCCACAGGCCCGACAAGTATAGTTCTTCAAATCCTTCAACATTGCAGGTGTCACACTCATGTATGCCTTGCATTTTTCATTCGGGCACTGGACCACATCCACTGGACGATCATCATAGAATTTCACCCGATTCCCGTGGAATTGCGCGTGACAAGTATAACTCGCTGGCGTCCAACTGTCCGTCGCAATCCTCATTTCCTGGTGCCATTCCAACCAATCAGAGGACCAATCCCGAACTTGCTCCTTTGGTTTATCGCCAAACAGCCAAGCTGTGTGATCCTCCATGCCAATCATGTAATAATTGATTGGCATCATTTCCCGCATCAAGATTCCATAAACTCTTCGATAAGGCCGTATGGCCTTATAAAGCGGTCCTCGTTCACTGGAAAAGATGAACCAATTGTCCGTGCCCATCGTTTCGATCGGATTCCCGCTCCGGGCTAACAGGAGTTTGCCTGGATGCTTGGGGCTAATGGCAGCAAAAGCTGCCCCGCCATTGAGCCTCGAAAGCATGTTAATCGCTTTGCGATTAAAGCCATGTTCATCCAAGACCGCCCGGATAATGTCGCTGTCCGTCTCAGCCTTCCTTTCCAAATTCCACTCTTTGAAAGCCCAATCATCATTGTGGATCTGGCCATTGTGAACAACAGCGGTCTTTCCCGCAAACATCGGATGATTGTTGCCAATCACCCGAGGTGTTCCTTTGGTCGCTTTCCTCGTGTGGCCAAGAACGGTAACGGTATCGTCCTTCAGATACTCGTCCATGAAATTGTTGTATTCCTTGCTGGCAACAAATTCAAAGGGAGTAACGTTGTTCTTGTAGATCGCAACCTCGCCGTCGGCTTGTTGCAGAGCAACTCCCGCTGCTTCCAACCCGCGATTTTGATTGTTAAGGATCAGTAAACTCACCATATCCTTTTGGATTGGCGCTTCACCGAAGCGATGGACACCGCAGATGCCACACATTGTATTCTCCTAGTTAAACTTGAAAGGCAAATCTCCTATGTCTCCAAGCAGAACTTCTCCTGCAAATCTCGATCGACCTTTGCTGCTGCGAAGCGTACTCTGCCATTGTGCCCAAGAATCAGGCTTAACATCCCCGATCTTCCAGAACGGCAGGACGGTTTCCAATAACAGCCGCCGACACTCCGACATATTCTCGCGGCCTTTTTCCGTGGAATAAATGGTTTTGTTGTCGTCAAAGTGCGAAGTGATTCTTCCTTTGCAGAACTTCTGCCAGCCGATCGGCAAGATTTCAGTAAACTTTTGAGGAAAAGAGAAATATGCTCCATGCCGGAGTTCATCCCGAACATTCGAGAAAATCAGATTGAAATTCTTGTGATTACAGATATCCCAGACCATCTCTCCAAGTCCTTTGGCCCCCAGAGTATTGACCTTGAAAATAGTCATCATGTAATCGTCGGGAGGGTTCAAGGGTTTCCAAGTTATTGCTGGAACTTTCATAACCAGAGGCGCCTTGTTGAGTAAAGCATTCATCAACTCCTCGGCACATTCTTGCGGCGCCTGAATACAAGAAGGCACGAAAGTGATTTTCGGTACAGTAAACACTTCTGGACTGATTCCCCATCGTCCTTTGAAGTCCCCACCAATGTGGACAGGCATCTTTCGAGAAATCAACATCAAGGCAAGACGAGCATCATCGTCTACATCCTTGTAATAAGATAAGAGGTTCTTGATCCGTTGGATGTGCCGTTCGTATCCAAGTAATGGGATGTAACCTTGAGCCAAGCTCGGATTATGCACGACCAATTTACTCAAGGTAATGGTCAGGAAAGCCAGTTCTGGACTATCAAGCCAACTCGGAAAAGTTCGATACTCATAACCATGCCGCTGTAAACGGATATCTCCAGGCAGGCCATAAGGATGGTTGCGTCCGTCTCCTTGTCGCCGTCGAATCACTTCAGCCTGCGGATATGCTCGAATTGCAATGAGTTCATCATCAATCGCATCGAGCGCTTTGACTTCGATATCCCGGTTTGGGCGTTTGCGTCCGAAATGAACATGACCTCCGAGGCAATCGCCTATCAGAAAGGCGCCTGCTGCCCAACTATAAGGCAGAGTATCTGGATGGAGCAACGCAAGCCAACGGAGTGTTGTTAAAATACTCGCCGTCACCTCAAGGGCACTTCGACTCGGCCAAGGACGGATCTCAGTTAATCGCCCATTGTTGTCCATGCCGAAGGCCAAACCCTGCGCCAGATAGAATGCGCTCGCATTAACTCGCTCTCCACCCTGGCAAAAGATGAATTCTGGATCGGCCCCCAGTTTGAAGCGATTGACATATCGCCTCTGTGTAGAGAATCCATCAGGAAGCGTCAACAGATTGTTCAACCACCTGTCAATCCGACTCGGTGGAACTGAACATCCAAAGGGTAGCGCTTGATTAAGCTGCACCAACTTAGAAATTCCCTGTTGAATGCTCAGCTTCTTAAAAGCCTCATATTGCTCTCGATACTTCATCGACGCACCATCGGTTGATTACAATTAGGGCAATAAACCACTAATCCTCGATAACCTTCAGCCTTTCGAAATTTCCGCCCACAAGCTAGGCACTCTAAAGGAATTAAAACAGGAACGGGCTTCTTTGGAAGCTCATCTAAGCGAATTATTTCAACACTGCGCTTCCTCTTAGCCATCTTCGATACTCCCTAAGTCTTTCGACGTTCCCTGCGTCCAGCATGGTTTGATATGGCGAATATACGAAGAAATCTCGCCCCTCAAACCTCATGCGTTTGTGGTAAATTGGCCCCCACCATGGAGAGAAGAATTCCCCTGTAGGGGACCACGGATAATAGGCATAAGTTAAAGTCGGATGCGTCCATTGAACTTCAAAAGTCTTTCGAGGGGTCGCTCGATAACATCTCCGAATCACTCCGCCTCGATCAAATTCCATTAAATCGATTGCTCCGAGCTTTTTCGCCAAGTTAAGAGCAATCTGTTGTTGCAACGAATTGGGTTTACACACATGTGTGTGTACACACTTGATGCCCGCATAAAAGCTAACCCGCCACCGAGTCGGATACTTCCCCGGAAAGGGCATGATCTTCGTTCGATAAAGATCGATTTCCCACGTCTTGAACTTGATGAGTTGATCAAAAGTCTTCATGTTAACCCCGTTCTATGCGAGGGGGATCAATCCATAGCCTCATAATCCCCGCTCTGTATTCTCAGAGCATGGAGATTTTCATGCTCTTTGGTGTCGGCCCACATATGACACATTTGGCAGAACGGTCTCCGAGTCAACTTCTCCCCGTCCACAAACACATCCCCGGTCACGATGCCGACTTTGCCTTCCGCCACCGCTTTTGCGGCTCTCTCTTGGCGATCGAGTTGATAAGCCAAGGCTGCCCACTTGGTCATGTCAAATTTCCAGAGTTTCTCACACTCTGGTCTATCGCAAAGTGGAACGCCCCATTTCTGCCCACCCCAGCGTTGCTGCTTGCAGACCACGCACAAGGTACTTGTGAGCATGATCTTGTAAGCATTCACAAGCCTGACTGTGCATTGGTTGCCACCGACCAGGAAGTTCTTGTCTTTGAAATGTTCTTCCCGTTCTCTGGCAGAATAGGTGACTGTCCGGCATGCTCGGCATTGCGCCCAAGTGCTGGCCTTGGCCACGTAACCAATCCAATACCGATATTCCTCTTGAGAGAGGTTGCCCAGTTCAACTCGAACCTTGTCAGATTGATGCCGATGGTAGGTTTCCCATTCTTGAATGGGCTGGCAGCCATAGTGATAGTAATCCGTTCCGTGATATATACCCGTGACTTGCTTGACACCCAGGAATGTTTTCCGGAAAACAGGTTTATGGCAAGCCGGGCAGGTCCCCACTACCTCCTCAGGAGGTTTCGACGAAGTCAATCTGTGGCCTCGGGGCATTCCCAAGCGACGAAGGAAGTAGATTGGAAGGGTCATAGGTTTTTGCTCCACTGGGCTACCGTGTGATTGGTTCGTGGATTACGAATCCATGAATCACAAACAAAATCATGCACAACCAGCAAGTGCATCTCGATCGAATTGTTGTCAACCACAGTGCAAAGCACTCGCTGATATCCGACCTTCTTGGCCGCCTCAAGCCTGATGCGAAGCAATTCCTTACCAATGCCTTGGCCTTGCCATTCTTTTTCTACTTCAACATGATAGAGGATGCAGATTGCTCTGCATCCTGGCATCGGGAGCATCCCAAATTTGGCAATCTGGAAATAGCCTGTGGTTTGAGTCCATCCCCACACTTGGTAATCCCCGGTGTAAGGTTTCCGCCGGAGGATAAATGACCTGCCCAGAAAGAGCATCTTGAGCTTCGCGCTATCTCGAATCCCGTCCAACAGCGCATCCCGCGTCGCCGTGACGAGTTCGATAGGCATCTCTATCCCGAGAATCGGCATGTCATCTCCTCTTCATTTCCGGGCTTCCCCAAAGCTCGATGTTGTAAGGGGGATCGCTGAAAGCATCTTTGCTAGGCCACTTTCCGAGCAACTTATAACCTCGCGCTTTCAGGAAGGCCACTTGTCGCTTGTGAATCTCCTTGTCCTCCTCGTCAAAGCCAGGATCATCCGTGATTGTCACGATCGTGGCACCACAATTGTGGCCATTCATGATCCCTCGAACTTTAATCGTGTCGAACTTCTTGGCCTCACGACGACTCCAAGCGTCCTCTAGGCCGAGGCATTCAAGGTTATAGACGACCCTCAGCCCACAACAACCAACTAGTTCACGAGCTTTCATTTTCTCCTCGCTTAGAACGGGGTTAGTTCCGAAGGCCTTTTCCCCGCCGACCCTTTCGAATCGGCGGGAATTTTTTCGCTGGAGGGAGCCTGTTTTTACTCCACTGCGAAGGCTGAATACTAGGTTGAGCTTATCGAGCGCATCCATATCCTCTTGGTTGATCGGACTTCGATTCAATGGAGCCTAGTATCGTGGCATGGGTGGACTAATCCACGCTAGCCTGTTTCGCTCTAGTCCTCCTTTGTGGACAAGGCTAAATAATCAACTCTCCACGAGTTAGCTCAGCTTTGAGTTATCGCGACCAACGAGGTCGGGTCTCATCCAGGAGGTCTAATGAGGGCTAAACCAGCCCCTCTTCATGCACGTCATCCTGCTTGGCGTGCAAGGTCAAAATGAAAACTTCACCCTGAATCCCAGGGTAGTGATCAACGATCTTGAATCCCGCTTCCTGAAGCATCTTGATGTTCTCGGGATCAACTGAGATTGCAAAGACGATTCTCTTGTGACCGCCTCGCATCCCTCCGCCAAGGTCTCTCTTGGCTGGAAGCACATAAGAAGCAAGCCGTTGAATTTCTTTGACAGTGACCACGGAAGGTTCTCCGTGCTCACCAAGGCTGCCCAAAACTGCGGCAGTACAACAGAATGGCATGTCAGCCAAGCGCATTACTTTTTCTCCTTTGGAACTTCTTTCCACATCAGGTAAACTCGTCCGCCGTTGCATTGCTTACTGCCGGGCGTCTCCGGATGTCCACTTTCAGTTTCAATCAATACTTTAAAGCCAGCCTCTTCGAGGATGGCCTTGGCTTTCAGTTGCTGTGAACACAGTGTGACCAGCCAAGACCGAGTATACGGATGGATCTTGGGCAAAGACTTCTTGAGCACCTCGCGAAGCTCATTCAACTTCTCTTCATTCCAAGGATTCTCTTGGTCGTATGGAAAGTTGCTGAGCAAGGTTGTCGTGCAGCCTGCCCAAGAGCTTTCCATATGTAAAAAGCCCTCGTAGTCCATCTTTCCTCCTAAAACCACTTGCGAATGATCCTGACAACTGGCTCGCGGATAACCGCAGGCTCTGGCTTCAGTCCACCAAGCGTGTAAAACCCCCGCCCCATGAGCCAGATTGGCTCATACTTCTCGTACTTGTGGCCTTCTTCTCCGATCATGACTGGTTCTGTTGGCATCCCATCTGCCAGCCATTGTTCGAAGATGGCGCCTTTTTGATGCGCCGATAGCGTGATTGCGATCACCTGAAAGCCGCACTCTTCAAGGACAGCTCTGGCCGCTCGTTGATTTCGGTTCAAAGAGCAAATTAAAGCCCGTCCATAACCACCTCCGCCATTGCCTTTTCCGTCCTTGTACTCTTCCTTGAGCTTGGCAAGCTGCGCTTTTGAGTATTCGCCCCCACCATCGCCTGGGAATCCTGTCAAGGAGTAAATCGTACAACCATCTTGCTGGACTCTTTCATATTCGCCTGGCATCAGTCCCCTCCTCTAAGGGGAGCCATGAATAATGGCTCCTTGCCCGGCATGAAATGCTCCGGGAGTGGTAACTCTTTATGCGACTCGTCAAACAAGGGCTTCTCCCTCACGGCGAGTCGTTTAAATACCTCGTTCATATCCGCGTCGTCCATCTTTGACCCCCAGCTTGTGTTGGATTCGCTTCGCAAGATATTCCACGGTATCGAGTCGAGTGCAATCGGCGAGCTTCAGGAAGCCCTTGTTCAACTGCTCGATTTGATAAAGAATATGCTCAACACATCGGAGGATTGTTCGGCGTTTCCTTTTAGAGAGCTTCATAACCTGGACAAGGGCACAAATCTTCCTGGTGCCCTTGATTTTCCTCGTAAAAACAAAGTCGTCCGGGAATTATCACGTCCCATTTACCTGTAATCTCATCTCGCCATCGACCACATACAGGCCCGTGATCATTTTCTGAATGTCCGCAATGTTTACACATGAATCCTCTTGCCCCGCCCTTCCATCTCCGAAGCTTATGCCAATCCTTGCCCTACCCACGATCTACTTCCGCATCGGACCTTGCGTCTTAGTTTAGATTCCGGAAGGCCCGGAGCCGATATAACTCGCCCGTTGCATCACAAAGCATTGAAGCCTCGGCAACGCACTTGACCAGCACTTAAGACCCGAAGGTCTAACCAGCCAGTCCAAACACCCGCGATAAATTGACAAGTGTAGCCCCTACCTTGCCCCTAGAGGGCGCAAGCTTTCCAACACCTCCATTAACCCAGGATAGAAAACATCAGCCAGGAATCTGACTCTCCTTCGCTTGCGCACAGAGAATTGGCCCTTGGAGCCGCAATTCACCAACCAATGCTATTAACAAAGCCCGTTTCGCTCGGTTGTCGAAGCGGGGCAAGAAGAAATCAATCGTGCTGCCGATTTAATCGGCGCATCAAATCCTTTTTCAGTTTCTCCATCTCTTCGCCGTGTCTTTCCATGTTATTTATAACTTGCACAAGGCGACATTCACCCAATCGTAAACCATGAGGTTCTCCAACAGGAGCCTTGTAAGTTCCGCCATATGCAGCAGGCTTATGCAGGGCAACTAAATGCGTCAAGCACTCTTCCTTGTCGCAATAAGCCACGATCGGTTGTTGGTTTCTCGGCCAGAACTTGAATGCTGGCTTCCCGCATCCCATGCAACTTTCAAGTGGCACCCAACCTCGACGTTCACAAAGGTCACACCACACGAATGTATGATGGTTGATCGAGTAGTCTCGTCCTGTGCCTTGGCACATTGGACAAGTGACGATCGGTCGGATTTCGCTTATCATGCCTGTTTCCTTGCTAGCGATAGCCAAGAATGATTCTGGCCTTGACAATGGTGTTTCCAAGTCGTTCCCGAAAGATCCCAATTTCCTTCGATATCAAATGGATCAGCGATCACTGCTCCGATCCCTCGGATGATTGCTCTCTTGGCCAGCTTTCGCATTTTCGTCAAGTCCGCCTCATCCCGTACCCCGGCTTTAGCCGTCCATATCCCATGCAGCATCCCGTTGATCACATCCTTGTTCCGAAGGAGAATCTTCCTCGCTTCATCAACGTCGCAATTGTTGATTACTTCGCGGGTTTCTCTGTCCTCAGCCTGCCAGCAGAGATTGAACAAACCGCTTTCTGCCAAACGGACCGTAGCTCTAGCCAACTCAAAAACCAGCATAGCGATTGCGGGGTGAGAGAGCCAGAAGTTAGAGAGCACGCGATACTCCAGGCCATGTTGAGGAAGCCTAAACTCTCCCGCCCGACCATAAGTATGGCGTCTCTCGGGGTTATCAATCCCCGTCGCAAGGCTGACTCCAATAACCCCCAATACTGCGTCGAGGCCTCGCACAATTTGTTCAATTCCTGGAGCCGTGAATGCTCTCGAGAATCCAACGTGGATATGGCCTCCGGCGCAACGGTATTTGTATCCTCTGGCATCTTGAATCCTTGTTCCCGGATCGTTGTAGATGTTGTATGATTCTGAACACCGGAATTGAATGTGCTTGTCATCTGCGTTCTTCAATACATCTTCCGGCAATTCCACGACGTTGCGCAGCGTCAACTTAGCCTTCGGATCAACCGCTCTCGCCTTAGTGAGAACTGAAAGCAATCCCGCTCTCGTGCCACAATGCAAAGTCTCTAAACAACCCTTGGCCCACGGCGCAAATTCAGCCTGCGCACCATCCCAGTAAGCAGGCACCTCGGCCACCAGTACATTGCTTTCAGGCTTCGCAATCATCTCCTCAAAGCCCTTCGAAGCTGCCCATTCCTTGACGTTCTTCCGCGCTATCGCCTCATCCGGCATGTACTCCCAAGCCGGGAAGATTGCTCCATCTGCGTGCTCGCAGAACACTTCTGGATCGCACCCCATGCTCATCGAAACATCCGGCAAGCTCAGCTTGCGAGCATTGAATGCGTTTGAAACTGCCCGTTGCAAGGCCAGATCAGCAACCAGTTCCAACTTGCTGTCATCCACCATCGTCGGCAATGAAGTTGCCACGAAATCTTGGGTTGGGCTTCTGCGAAGCAACGAAGTGCTAATCCGTTTCTTGTCACTCGCATATTCCAGTCCCAGAACAACAGCGGTTTCATCGTCCCTGTCTCGATACCCCTCAGGAAGTCTGATCACTGATCCTGGAATCAGATCCTTGAGGCTGCAAAGCTTGTCCATGTTCATCTCCTGCTCGGAAGCTTGCGCTTAGCAGAAGTCTTCGCTGCCTCTTGTCCTCCCTCTTCATCCATGCTCGCCATCGCCACACAAACTTCGGCGGCAAGTCTTTAGTCCAATGTAGAGAGGAATGTTGGGGTTTCACCTTACACCTCCCAATCCTTCCTTTGTGATAAACAACTTGAGCGCCTGTCGCTCTATCTGCTTGACAGTCAAGAGCTTAACGCTCCTGCAAACTCGGCTCTCATCAATCAATGGTACAGGACGAACATCCCCGCGCTCCTGAGCCTCGCGCAATCTGCGCAGATAATCCTCTTCAAGATCCCGATTATCGTCCATCGCCTCTCGCCTTCACAATCAACTTGTGAGCCTTGTCCATCCACTTGCTGCAAACCTTTTCAGCTTGATGCCGACCTTTCACAGTCGGAGGGAAATACCCCGCCGTGAAATCAAAGTTCCCAACCTCGGGATCGCTCCGATCCGCGTGAACCTCGCAGAGATATTTCTCTTCTGCGGCCCCCTGCATCCCGCTCACATCAGCAAGGATAACCCTGTAACTCAGCTTCGTCACAAGCTCCGGATGAAAGAACGTCCATTCATCGGTGTTCGCCGGGATTACCAACGTGATAGCTAATAGCTTTGCTGCTAAGATCTTTTTGATCAACTTTCAACCTCCTCGATGCTCTCTAAGATCGAGCCTTGGTTAGACTCAGCTTCACTCAAGGCTCTCACTCACAAAGCAACGATCCTTTGGACAGATCGCTGATCTGCTAATACAACTTCGCTTCGTACTCCTTCTCGTCCCAAACATCCACGTAATATCGCTCGTCGCCGAGCTCCACATACATGAATGGATCACGCAGTGGCTTCTCTCTGTTTTCTTGCTCCTCGATCAGATAGTCAACTCCAATCGAAGCTTGAGGACAAGCGGTTTTGATTTTGACCGCTCGCTCTAGAGCGAATTCTGGAACACTTCCAATCGTGGAATAGACAGCGATCGAAATGGTTCGCCAGCTCCGGATCGTCCGGTTCCCGGCGCCCCACTCGTCGTCCCCGGCCCAAGCTATCGAACCAATCATGCCGATGACTCCGATAACTCCGAAGCCCACGGCCCAACTGATCCAGAAGGAAGTCGGATGCTGAGGAAATGCCGCGCTCATCATGGCAAAACCGAAGACGAACGCAGCAAACCACCGCAGTGTTGCCTTTGTCCCAGAATACATGCCACGATATTCCTTCTTGGCCTTGTACTCCTCGACGCTCTGCTTCGTGAATGGCTCGATCCCGAGTTCCCGGAGCTTGAACATCAAAGCATCCGGAACACTGATGGCGCGAGCCAAACGGTTATACCCGAGCGTAGACTTCGCTGCCTTGGCAAGTCCAACTCGGGCATCTTCTACATCCAATTCCCCGAATGTCATTCGAGGAAGCGTTGCTGTCGTCATGGTTACCTCCAAGAAGGGAGCCGATTGCTCAGCTCCTATCTTCGAGGCACCAGGTCGTCCTCTTATTCCTGCTCGGGTTCGGCAGGCTGTTGCGGCTGTTCTTCTTCGTCCTGCTCGGCGAAGCCCTCGCCGAACACATTTAGTTTCGGATTCATGGAGATTCTCCTTGAGGCTAGTTGCCTCACAAGGCACTCATCGAATGCCTTGCGCGATAACTAGAAGTG
>Ga0187810_10000369_pt1 | contig 18036 bp, 28 predicted proteins | sample NC_wetland_sal_i_9_FD_132963 | JGI IMG/M metagenome (GOLD analysis project Ga0187810, IMG submission 132963) | Wetland sediment microbial communities from Neuse River Estuary, North Carolina, USA - ASW_5 | ecosystem: Environmental > Aquatic > Freshwater > Wetlands > Sediment | place: USA: North...
CGGTCCAAGCTTTTTGCGCATCTTCGCAACCTTGAGCTGATTGCCTCGCGGCATCTTGTCGACGACCGCGGCCGGGATTGCGTTCGGGCCTTCCGTGAGCGAATGCACGTCCAGCGCGTTGAAGATCATCGAGCGCGTGGCCTCGCCGCCTGTCCAGAGATTCACGTATTCATCGAACGAAACGTGACCCTTTTTGGATCCAGGCTTTTGAATGTACTTATGCAGTTCTTTTTCTTTAATCCACTTGCAGGCTTCGCCGAACAGCCGCACGTTGGTTTTAATGCCTTCCCATGCGGCCAAGAAGCGACCGTGGGCAATTTTACCTTCTTCGATCAGCGCATTTTCACTTGCCGTTTTGGTCATGAGGCTCCTTGGAATTGAGAATGGCGAACCGTAGATATTTAACTTCTGCCGGATAGTTGACGGTTAGTCGGCGCGGTGCTTCGCGGATAATGTGAATTGATCGACCTTTAACGTAGAGCAGTCCATGATCCGGCGTGTGTTGCTCGATCAGTGATGGCGTGAGCATATTCCATTCGCAAAGATAAAACCTAAAGTCACCCATCTGTGGGCGGGCAATCCTTTCGTAGCCAGCCGCAAGCGCTTCTTTCTCGCTCCATCGCCGACTAGAAACGACATATCCGTGCACCGGATGTTTCCAGCCAAAGCGTTTTTTGTCGTCTTTATAAAAGTCCGTGCGCGACGTCTTGCATTCAATTACCGTGCTACCGTCGAATTTGTAGCAACTTGACCAACCGATCGCGTCCGGGATCTCAGTGCAGGATGCGATGTTAGCGAAAACCGGCTTGCAGCGCCGCGTTCCAGAAAGCCATCGCAATGCGCGTGCGCAAAGTTCCTGATGAGTCATAGCTTCAATCCAGGCGGCGAATCGATCTCCGCTCTTGATAGCTTTGCTCCAGCAGTTCCGGCCCGCCCATCCTGCTGCGCAGCCGTGATTCCATGATCTTGAGTTTGTTTCTCTCGTGAGGCGGACAGTAATCAATTCCGGCTGACTGCGAAGTTGCGCATCTATCGCAGCACCAGGCTGAGCACGTTGCGTCCTTGCCGTTTCGGACTATCGGGAAGTCGCACTGCTTGGTTGCGTAGCGTGAGCAGAATTGGCAGTTATGCCGGCGACCGCGCGTGCAGATGATCGCAGTCGTGTCGCCGATCTGAATGTGATCGCACTTCATGCAGTCCTCTTCTCGAACATCTGCTGCGTAGTCGCGGGAGTCGGGCGCTCCTCCCATCGCTGTGAAGCGCCGTGAAAGTACGCCTTGATTCTTCCGCGCACTCCAGCGCGTTGCTTTCCGACGATGATGAGGTCCTCCCCGGTTGGCTCACCGCGCTCATCTTCCGGTCGATGCGTAAACAGCACGAGATGAGCGTTCTGTTCAATCCTGCCGCTTGATCGCAGCATCTGCATATTGGGGACCGAATTGGCAGCGTTTCGCTTGTCCTCCGCCCGCGTTAACTGCGAAAGGCATAGTACAGGCACCTTGGTCGTCTTGGCGAATTCCGTGAGCGCGTCTGCCGCGTAAGATACAATCTCGTATTCACCTTTACCCGGCGCGTGCACGCGTTGCAGAAAGTCTACAATGATAAGCTTCACTCCGTAGCGACGCACCCAGAGATGGGCTCGCGGGATGATCTCCTCGATGTCCTTCGCGCTGTCATCGATCTTAATTGGCCACTGCCGTACTTCCGGCATCCATTTTTGCTCGAGTTCTAGCAACTCCTGGCGGTATAGATTCTTGGGATTGCGTAACTTGGAATAGGAAATATCGCTAGCCTGAGCCCAGAAGCGATGCAATAATTGGTCTTTCATCATTTCGATACTAAAGAAGCCAACCGGGGTACCGCGCTGTGCGTTGATGCGTGCCACATTGCAGGCAAATGCTGTTTTGGCCGAGCCAGGGTATCCCCCGACCGGGATGAAGTCGCCAGCCCGCATCCCGGTTGTGATTTCGTCCAGTTCGCGGATACCGAACGGCAAGCCTACAAACTCCTGCGCCGATTGCATCTGCTCCTTGATTTCTGCAAGGGCTTCTTGGTCGAATTCGTGAATCGAGTAACCGTCTCGCGTGACATCGCCTTGCAGGCGCAACAGGTCGTCCAATAGTCCCGCCGTTGTGTGCTTAATCGGGTCCGATAGGTCGATCGCGCTCTGTTTGGCGGATGTTGCCAGTTTAATGAGTTGGCGCCGCAGATATTTTTCGCGCAAAATCTCAACGTGTTGCTTTACGCTGTCATAGTCGGAGACTCCATCAACGAGACTCGCTACATAAGCGGGACCGCCAACCACTCTCAGTTCTTTCTGGTTCTCAAGTTCATCGCATACGCTCACGAGATCTGCAGTCTTTTTGTTGGCGACCAGGCGTTCCATTATGCGAAAGATTCGGCAGTGGCTATCCAACGCGAAGCATTCGACCGTCAGGCCATAGGCGATCATTTCGTAAAACGCGGAGTCCTTAAGAAGAATAACGCCAAGCACTGTGCGCTCAACGTCTGGCGCACTGGGAGCGTAATCCGCCTCGTCTTGTTTCGGTCTTGCCATCAGGCAAAGCCTTTCCGCTGGTTCTCTTCTGCGAGTTGCCGGCGCAGTACGGTTCCTGGGCTTGGGCCGTCATCATCGATGCGGCGAACCGCTGTAACTCGACGATATACATCCCGGGGGCCCGATCCGTAATTTGAGATTCCCGGTAAAAAGATGCGCGGACGGGCAGATGGAGTGATGTCCTTGCTTTGTGAGTAATTCCACAGCCAATGTCGGAATTCTTCTTCTGTAAGTTGTGGAGCGGCCTTCAGGAGTAATGCCAATTGTTTCGCCTCACTCCCATCCCACGGAGGATCGGAATGATTCATGTGTCGATAGCATCGAAAGATGAGATCTTGGAAAGGTTTATGTCTAGGATCTACTCCGTTGCGTTTATTTAATTTCGACGGAGTCGAAGATACTAACGGATCTACTAACGGATCTTCCTTATTAGGCTCTGGCGTTTGAACCCCTTTAGATTCCAAAATGAACCCCTTTCCGTCGTCGAAAGTCAAAATGCGCCCCTTTAATTCCTGCCATGTTTTCCGCTTTGGAAGGGCGTTTACGTCGAGACGGTAGATAGGAATTTTGGAGCGCCCACCCGCTGCATTCTCCACTGCTACGAGAATCTTCATTTCCTTCAACTTCACCATTTGTCGCTGGATAGTGCTATGGGAGACGTTGAGAAGCCACTGTAGATACTCGTTCGATGGATGAACACCGCCGCCGTCTGCCTCGTTGGCAAAATCAGCCAAGCATGCAGCTAAAGGTTTGAGCGTGCCCGGCAGTGCAGACTGCCATACCTTGCCAGCAAGAAAGCCACTCATTAAAACACCCCGTCAAGACCGTGTTCTGTGACGCGAGCGCGATCCCGGGCTAGGGCATCTGCCCACCTTTGTCGATCAAGAAGTGGAGTCGGTACAGGCAATTCCGATCGTCCAAAAGTTTCAACTTCGTGGCAGCGCCGACATAATGGTTCCAGGTCCCCATCCCGCTCGCAGCCTATGTGGGAATAATCGCGATGATGAACGTGTAAGTCCTGATCGTATGCCTTACTCGCGTGCTCGCGTGATAATCCGCAGCGATTGCATTCGGGATGAGTTTCGAGAAAAACGGCCCTGCGCTTGCGCCACGGTTCAGAAGACGTGTACGCCCGATATTCTTCTTTTGTCATATTCCCCAGAAGTGCTCAAACAGCGTCCAGTCGTCGATGCCAAACCAGAAGCGCCGAACGCGTCTACGTCGATGGTGCTTGGATTTCATTGGCGGAACCAGATCAGAAAGCTCTGGGTGGGCTGCTGGCGGCTCCGCCACGAAGTAACCAGCGGGATCCCACCCTCGCCTTCCTGACTGCCAAACTTTCTACAGGATTCACCCGAGGAAAGCAAGGCCAAATACAGCGATCACTGTAGACGCTCTGCTACGATTTGCAAGATGATGAGTTTGGTTCGCCGGTGGGAATCGTGTGGAGATCGGAGAATAGCTGTGGGCGGCTGTGGAAGTCTCAATGTGCGAAAAGTCCATGACGTGGACTGCTGCTGTGGAAAACTTATAACTTACGTGCCGCGAGATGCTCCTGATACTCCTCCCAAGTCCAGTTGCCTTGTCGAATCGCTTCGGCGGCTGCGCGACTACCAGCGTTATATCCTTTTGCGAATGCACTTTCTTGCTGACGCTGAAAATGAGCCTGCGGCGTGTGTCTTGGACCTAGCGCAGTCGGGACTTCCATCTGCTCATTGTCTGCAATCCACGCATCAAGTAGTCGTTGACGATCTGCCGCTTCTTGCGCCGTCCATCCCTCTGGAATCATGTCACTCTCCCACGCTCGAATGGTTCAAATCCGTCAACCACGCGACCAGTTTCGGATTCCTTCTCAGGATCAGTAAAAATTCTGGCGCAGCGGGCCTGATGAAGGCGTGATCCATGGTTTCAGGCGTATCGTGTTCTTCTTCGGAAAAGTTCCAATGCTGATCCGCTGCGGCTTGTTTAGAAATATGGAAAAGTTCGTGCATCAAATCCTGCCGAGGATCAAGATCGCTTCTTGCCAGCCAAATTGTGTGGCTGTCATGCATGGTGACTGCTCCACAATCGTTCAGCCGTAGCCATTCATTAGTAGTGTAGTGGACCGTATATGAATAAGCGCCGACGATGATTGATAACGGAGGATGATCGTTCGGCGGCTCTAGCTCAGGCGGCGGGGTAGACCACCGTTTAGGCTTGGCAAGCGTTTCAGTGGTTGTGCCAGTTGAAGATGTTGAATTCTGGAACGGGTAGACAATGGAGCCTGATTTAGAAGGAAAGATTCTCCACCGCACATAATCCTTGACGTCTGTGCCGAACTTCAAACTAAGGATCAAACAAGTGATGATGATAGAGATTTCCTTAACTTTCGTCATTCCCCAACCCCTCGCCAGTTCTTTGCTCAACTCTACTTTCATAATTCAGCCTTTGAATGCGGCCGCATCTGCTCGACCGCCAGATCTTCCATCGCTTCCCGGCACTCCGGGCAGTCAACGCATTGAAGACCACGCTTCAGGCAGTATGTACATCGGCACTGCCGTTGGTGATCGCGCACGGCTGCGATGATGTCCTTCGCCAGCCCTTGAAGTGTGATCATGCCTTGAGACGCTTTGTGCGATCTGGCTTCGGCAGTGTTTCCGGTTTCAGCTTGCCGACATTCTGGAGGACATTTACTCCGCTGCTGAATCCGATGCGATAGTCTTTACCGAGTCCGCGCGAATCAAGGGCTGCCCAAAAGCCACGTAAATGATGCCGTGCCCGTATTAGGGTATTGCTGTTACCGTAGACTTCCACGCGAAGCAAAATCGTTTCATATTCTTCAAGCATTGGGTAATCTGGCCATGGTCCGTGCTGCTCTCGCCTTTCTTGAAGCCGAGCGACAAACCCAGCCTTACGTAGCGATTCCAAAGAAAGCGCGACACGTTCTGCGAGATCATCGCGTTGATGGAATTTGTCCTTAGCGCTTCCATCCCACCATTTGGCGCTCATCCATCTGTCGCCTGTAACTACAATATCAGCCATTCCTTATCTCCAACTGTTCCGGCGTCGAGAGAATATGCTGCGCCCGTCGCATGTATGACCATACCGCGGGCTCCTCGCCTTCGTCGCGCGCCTCGCAGTGATACGCGAGATCATGCAAAAGAGAGAATACGTCACGGCTTAAGCCAGTGCGCTTGATCATGTCGTCGTTGAATCTCATACGCGACCCAGGACGGCATTCTCGTCCACGATGTAGACTGTCCGCCCAATCGGGATGCCGTTCGTCCCGTTACCTTCGATCGGGAAGTTGAATGCTGGAATCTTGATCCGGTCCCCAGGCTTCAGCGTGCATGGAATGCGCTGCATCAATTTCAGTTTGAAGCGACCGTTGCCCACCTTCAGCACCGTGGCATCATACGCTTCGCCCTGCTTACGCTCCGTCGCGATCTTGGGAATAAATAGGCCGCTCGCCGCCTTCTTGGCTGGATGCGTGCCGTTGATTGTTTCGTAGACGTCGTCGTCATACTCCACCATGACACGGGGGCCGTGCGGCTGAAGCTTAATGTCGTCCAGAATTATATTGCGTTCCTGCAAGATCCGCAGTTGCTTCGACTTTACTTTCACCGTCATCCTCCTTGAGTGGCGTTTCCATCATCGTGATCAATTCCCGGATAAGATCTGGCTCAGTGCGGCAGTCTGGATTACCCCAGTCGTGGTGAATGGGGCGGAAGATATAGTCGTTGTACGGCGCACGTGCCACGTATTCTGCGATCGTCTCCATCGTCGTGCGCGGATTCTCTGGATCGTAAGGCACGCCGAATGGACCTTGCAAGGCACTCATTGTATCGCTCCTCCCGGCGTGACGAATAACAGCAGCTCCTCAGCCGTTGGAATCGGTTTCTGCTCCTGCTGCAGCCGCTCCATGACAAACGCCATCAGTTTGTGCATACAGAGCGCCGAGCACGTTCCCAGATGCGGCGCAAGACACTCGCGGCCTTCTAGCCGAACAAATCCTACACCCCAGACCGGCGATCCAACAAAGAGCGGCACCAACCTAGCCCACATGATCCACTCCGAAGGTCCAGGCTTGTGACAGATTGCGCAGCTAGCTGTGCTAGCTTTCCTGCCGTGCTCCTCGCATGCCGGATTATTGCCGCCGTAGCAAGTGCAACTCACAAGCAACTTCCCTTCGGATGGCAAATAGTGAACCGCATCTTGCGCGATAGAACGCGATTTCTGATCTGTCGCACGCGCTCCCGACTTATTCCGAAGAGCTTGGCGATCTTGCCCATTGACATGTTCGCATAGTTCGCCAGAAAGTAAATATCGGCAATGCGCTTGCGATCACCGAACTGGATATCCCTGCGAACAATGTGCCGAAATTCACGCTGCTTTTTGGCATTGCGTCGCAGCCTCTCGATTATGTTCTTTGATCTCATTCCTTGCGCATGTCCTTGTGAAAACCGTCCGATTCCTGCGTCTCTGGGAACAACTCCTCGCCAGCCCGCGGCGCGACGAATTGCCCGTTCTCGTAATTGCGATCGCCGACGCTGACGATGTCCTCAACCGTCTGCGAGACGATACCGACGTTTGCGCCCGACTTCGGAATGTATTCCTCATACTCCAGCGTAATCGCTTCGTTAGGCTTCGCTTCCTTCGTCACCGGAAAGAGCGACTTATGCCACAGAATAAAGCCATTGTGCCGCGACTTCTGCCGATTCTCAAGCACGTTATGATCCGGTAACCCATGCAGGATAATCATGACGTACTGCGCCCCGCCAGTGGTCTTTTGCACCGGCGATATTGTCGAGATCACGCCCTTGACCTGAATCCACGTGACAGGCTTTTCCTTTTGTTTGTCGCCCGTTCCTTCAACAATGACGCGCTGCACTTCCTTGAATTCTGGAGTCGGATAAGCTTGTGGCTTTGACTTCTGCGCGTTCTCCTTGCCGTGGCCGCGATTCTCATCGCCGGGCTTCGCCGCCTTGAGGTCCTGTTTCAGTCCTTCGCGTGGCGTCTCTGCTGGCATCTTGACGTTGCTAATGCCAACGACCAGCCAGTAAAACTTCCCGCCGTCGCCCTGGCGCTGAATCGTATCGAACGTGCCTGTACATTCCGACTTGAGTCGATCCGCTTTCGCTTTGTCGATTGCCAGTGTGTCTTTGCCTTCTTCGTGCTCCACCGTGATGGCGAATAGCGCTCCTTTTTTGCCCTTCGCGATCTTTACGACTTTGCCGACGAAGCGATGCTCCACGTCGCCGCCGTGAGTATCCTCGCCGTAGCCGCTTTCCTGGCTCTGGTTTTCCGCGTTCGCCTGTGATGCGATGCCATCCATCTCCTCTGCCGGGGTACTTTGGAAGCCAGCCATAACCGCGACCCAACTAAGCAAATTGCGAAAGGCTTTCGATCCAGCGCGTGTCTGGGCCATCGAGGCCAACTGAAACATCGGGACCTTCTCGTTGCCGATCAGCCGCCGCTCCTTCTTGGGTACGCGTTTCTTCTTACCCTTGATCGTCTTTTCCTCCCAAATAAGTTGATCACGTCCGGGATCCTCGACCGATGTTCCGCCGCCCTTCAGCACGTAGACGTAAGCATACTTTGGCCGCGTGCTCCATTTGTCTTCATCGTTCATGCAGTATGCAGTCGCCCGCGAGCGAATCACGCCATCGCGATCGAGAATCACCGCCGAGGCCTTAAAACCTGCCGCGTCGCCAAGCATCACCGGCTCTGGGTCACCGTCTTCCTTGCAACTGTATCCCCAGAAGCGTCCCACCGTTTGCCAGTGCTCGTACTTGAGATAAGTTTTTCCATTCATCACCAGCTTGTCGGGATCCGATTCGATAACTCGCTGCAAAGCTTTCGCCGCCTTGCCTGCTTCCTCGAGCACTACTTCTGGAGGCCGCGACATGACGAGGCCATCCGTTTTCGGGATTAGCGCGAGAGCATTGCTTGTCGGCTGAGGTTCAGACGGGCTGTTTTGGCTTACGACTTGCCCTTCAATCGTGACGGGCTCTGGCTTCGTGCGCTTTCCTGGCATTGCTCCTCTTTCCTCAGCCACTCCAGAAGGTTCAGCGCTGGCGTGGCATCGTTACATGTATTCTCTGGAGTGTAGCCGCGAATCGAAGAAAGTGCAACATCTATTGTCTTTTTGTTTTTCACAAATGGGCAGTCGCCGTAGAAATCGCAGTAGTCGTCCGAGCACTTCCACGAGCCGCGTGGCGCCGGCATGTAGAGGCCGAACGCCCGAGCCTGAGCAAAGCGCACGATGCGGTTGAATAGAGCCGCGAAGTCATACTTGTTGCGCTCGCCGTAGCTGGGCTTGTGAATGACGCCGCGAGGACCGGAGATGAGCGTGTCGATCTGCGTGCGTAGTGGAATCGTACCATCCGCGACAAACAGGCCAAAAGCATAACAAGTTAGCTGAAGCCAATGTTTGCCATTGGCCGCGCCTTTCGGCGGCGAAGCCTTGGCTGATTTGAGATCGCGCACGCATACGCCGATGGGCTCTGTCGGGCTAGAGAAGTCGTACATCCACTCCTCGATATCGAGCGTGCCCACCAGATCAATCTTGCAATAGCGCTCCTCGAGCCCGGAGCGTCGCAGCAGAATCGGATCCAGTCGCACAGACCACTTCCGCTGCACGGACTTAACATTGATTGTGGGACAGAGTTTGCGATGCGCGTAGCGCGTGAAGGCGATGACGCGCTGAATGCTTTCGTCCCGAATGCGCGTGAAGTCTTTGCGTGCGATCGAAGTCGGCCGCGTGAATGCGCCGTACGCATGCTCCGTGGCGATCTCGATCACCGCGTCTTCGTCGAGCAATACACCGTAATTTAGTTTGCGTTTGAGGTCGGCCATGACGGCCGCATCCAAGGCAGAGCCGACAATCAGATATTCGTTGGGATGGCCGCGTTCGCCTTGCTCATAATAACGCCTGAACGATTCGCCGCATTCGTCGTGATGCGAGAGCATCGTAGGATGTAACTGGATGCGATCAGGATCGTTCAAAGTAATGCCAGACTTCCCCATTCCAGCGATGCACGGAATTGATATATTTGTCCGTCGAAGCCAGCCCCGCACTGCCCGTCTTGACGCAAATGATCGTGACTGTGCTCTGTGTCGGACTTTCCGGGTTCATGTACCAGAGCGCTGGCTGGCCTTCCTCATCAGCCTTCGTAGGATAGAGCTGGACGCTGAGCAGCTTCGCGCCGAGTGGCAACAGAAAGGTTTGCAATTCGAGAAAGGCGTCTGAGAGCGTGCACTGCGAAACCATAGCCGCCATCACTTCCTCCGCTTCGCCTTGTTCCGGAAGATGATAATGCGAATCGCGCTCATGGCCGCGTTGCTCGAGCTGTACTGCTTGAACCAGTCTTTCTTCTTGAGCGCCTGATAGATTTGCTGATTCGACTTTCCGGCCTTATGCAGCCGCACGACCGCCACCGTGAGCGAAGACTTTGTCCGATCAAAGCTGTGGCCGCACTTCGGACACTTCATGCTGCGCCCCAAACAACGTCATCCCCGAGGCTGCGAAGCCATTCGATTGCCTTTGCCTCTGTCATGTCCCTAGCGTCGTAGAACTTCGTATCGTGCACTATACACCAGAGTTCTTTCGGACTGAGACCGCCGCGTTCTGCCAATCGCGTCAGCGTCTGGGAATGATTGCGCAGCGCCTGCTCCTCGTGATCCTTGACCAATTCCCAGGGGACGCTGCGCGGATATAGCGTGCCGTTACGTCGAGCCACGTATGCTTCGTCTGTCTGGCCCTGCAAGACCGGGTATTTGCCTGCCATGCTGCGATTCTACGGTTACATGTATGCTAAAGCAAATCTGCACCAAGTCGGCTGCAGCACCGAAAATAACACTTGCTGCACAGCCTTGCTCGGGCGTATAAGCAGGCAACGGGAAAAGATCAGAACTGATTCGCAACGCCTACGCGGGCACCGCGCCTCAGTTCTCCTTCTCCCGGAAAGAGTGCCCGCGCCCCATAGACCCCACATCTTATGCCGGGCACTCTTCTTAAAGTCGAAGGAGAGTTCGCCATGCCTTTCATCGTGCCGGATGCAGTGCGGGAGCCCTTATACGCAGTAGTGCCGATCTTCAATCCTTGGCGCTGGCAATCCCGTTGGAAACACACCGAGCGCGCATTGAAGCACTTCCATGATTCCGGCTGCGTGATCTATCTCGTCGAGGCCGCATTCAATCGCCGGGAGCTCGCCTTTGCCGATCTGGGGCTCGACGGTACGCTGGCGAACTGCAAGATCCTCGACAATCGTTTCCGGCATAAGTACATCGGGCTTCACACCAAGGATGAGCTCTGGCTGAAGGAGAATCTGATTGACATTGGCGTGCAGAATCTGCCTTTCGACTGGATGCAGGTTTGCTGGCCCGACAGCGACGTCCACTTCGCGCGGCCGAATTGGGTTGGCGAATGTATTCACAAGCTACAGCATTACGCTTTCTTGCAGATGTTCAGCCAGGCGCGCGATCTCGCCCCGAACTACGAGATGCTTCCCGAGACATATCCTCACGCCAACGGAGTTAGTTTCGTGCAGTCGTGGAAGGATGGGGATCTCGCAGAGAATCTCGCGTTCAAGCAGCCGATCAAGCCGCTGCCGCCGATCATCCAGGCCGACCTAACCGGATTGACTGCTGATGCGCAGAAGCTAATCTCCGACATCACAAAGCTTACGCAAGACCTGCAGGATCCGTATTACGGCGGAGAGGGACCGCGGCGAGTATTCCCCGGACTGGCTTGGGCGTGTACGCGAAAGGCCTGGGATGACGTGGGCGGCTTGATGGATTTCGCGATCTGGGGCGGTGGCGATTGGGCCACAGGGCACGCTTTAGTCGGCAAGCGGGATGGGATGATGCATAGTGCCCTTCATGACAACTACAAGGTGCTCACGAATGAATGGGCCGATCGCGCGGACAAGCATATTCGCAGGAATGTCGGGGTGATGGAAGGCACGATCTTTCACAGTTGGCACGGCAAGAAGATTGTACGCGGATATGGTGATAAGCATCGCATTCTGGCGCGGCTGAAGTTTGATCCGCTGCGACATCTGAAGCGCGACGCGGCTGGACTCTGGCAACTGCATGATGACGGGAGCGAAGCCTTCATCGGCCTGCGTGATAGCTTCCGCAAGATCGCGCACGAACGCAACGAGGACTCGATAGACATATGAAAGTATGGGTCGTAACTGAACATTTCGCATACGAGAGCGGGCGTTTCGATTCCGCGTGGTCCGAAGAGAAAATGGCGAGGGAGAGAGCGGCGTGCATTGAAAAAATTCCGCCGATCCCAGATTGGACCGAGGTTATCGAAGCGGATGTGGATAGGGTAGATGCAGGGGGCAGCCGGGAGGCCGCCCCACGGCAAGCTAGTTCGTGCAAAAAAGAAATGAACCTTAGTTTAGCGACGGCATGTCCGCGATCAGCTGCGCCCGACTGAATCCGCTTGGCGCGTCCGGCTGATTGTCCAGCCACATGCCAAGAAGCAGTGCGTAAGCTTCGTCGCAGTATGTCAAGAGAAAATCCACTGTCATATCTTGGACTCCGCCCCACGTAATAGGGTAGAGCATCAGCGTAGTAGCCAGTTGCTGATACTTGCCAATGTTGACATCGTGACCGCCCCAACTCCCGGGCAGGCTGGCCGGATCGCGAGTCGGATCGCCAACGACATCCCAAACCTTGCCGACCTGATCCTGTGCGCTCAGTGGAAGCTGCAGCCCGATGTCGAGGTCCGAGAAGAGTTCGATTGCCTTCATGACGTGTTGCTGATTCGTGTAGTTGACGCTCGCATATGCCAGCAAACGATGACCGATCATGCGCTGTGCATGATATTTCTGCAATACAGTCAGAATGTCACCGCCATTGTCCGTCGAGGGATCGCCAGGTACGTAGCCATCCCAAGCACTGTAATACTGAATGATCCGTGGATTCGTCATCGTGATCTCGCCGCCCGTGTTAAGCGACGCGACCTGCAGCCCGTGACCTTTTGACGAAATCGTGCAGCAGCCGAGAGTGTCATTCGCCATCTCGCTCCAAATTGTTATGCCCTTGTAGTAGTCGACTGCGGCCGGCGCGGGAGCGATGTCCTCCGCGAGATAGTTGTGCAAGAGAGGCGTCTTTTCGTCAAAGCGCGCAGATTTCTTGCCGAGCATGAGCGTACGGCCGTCTATGTGCTGATAGGGTACAAACATGAGTCCTCCATGCTTAATTAGGGAGTTCGAAGTTTTTCGCAGCCGCGCTTATAGCGCACGGTAATGTGTTTGCAATTGGGCGGACTGGCGGCATCGCAGTCGATAAGCTGGATTGGTCCACGAAGGCAGACGCCCTCGAGCGTATAGTTAAGACCAGTTGACTGCGGCTGTGCAGCCACTTTCTTTTTGGCTGCGCAGCCCGTACCCAGCGCCAGAAGCGCGAGCACGAGCAGCGCAACTAGAAGATTGCGAAGCACAGCACAGCTATGGCTTAAATTGGGCGTCCTTTGCCAGTTTCGCCTGGAACTTCTTCAGTCGCTTAGCTTGCTGCTCTCGCACGCGTTCGACCTTGGCCGCGGTTGCAAGCTGATTCGAGCCGAAGCCGAAGTTGACTCCAACTGAGGCGATCGAAGTCCAGCCCTTGACCGTATCGAAATTTAACCGCTCCTCATGAAAGTCGAGTAAGTTGACCGTGAAATGTCCGGTGCCGGTCGGGTCCCACATGACACCTGCGCCAAAGCCGCCGCCGAGATGGTTTACCGCGGGACTGGATCCAATCGTGGTACGTCCCACGCCAGCGCCAGCATTCACGTAGCTCGAAAACTTGTTGCAGTTGATGTTTGTGCTCAGCAGCAGGGGGCACAGGTACTTGTCGAGGCTATATTGATAGCTGCCTTGATAGAAGGATCCATTGGCGGCTGGGAAGAGGAAGTTGTCCTCACGCAGTTCCCCGTAGGTGCTGATGCCGTAGGAGCCGTAGATGTCAGCGCCGACAGTGCCGAACGGGCCGTTCAAGGCATTGAAGGAAAGCTGCCCAGAAGGCACATTGGTCTGCGCCGGACATGCCAGGGCAAGTGCTACGACAATCGTTAATAGTGAAACCAATCGCAATCGCAATTTCATAGTTCCCTCCTTTAAGGGGTTGATGCAGGTGGCCCTGGCGGCTGTGATTTGCCATTGCCGTTAGTGTTTGAGTCCGAGATTCGTTTGATGCCAAAGACGCTGGTAATAGCGAGCAAAAGACTGCTTACGATACCTTCGGCCCATTGGATGCTGCCGGCATCTGCCTTCATATGAATGAGATGAATCGTGACCAGCATCGAAATTAGAAAAAGCGTCAAGAGTACGATGACGGCGATGTGCTGCCAGAACTGATCCCAGAATCCGACCGGCGCCTGCCTGAAGCGCGCGGCCCAGACAATCACGATCACTAACGCACAGACCCAGACCAGATCGTACTTATCGAGGCTGGCAACGAAGCCGTGTAAGAAGCCCATAAGACTCCTCCGATGAACTGACTTTAGCAAGAGAATCGTGCGTTGGGAACGTAGCAGAGATGGTTACTGCCTGACAGCGACCTTGACGAAAATCGTACCTGCGACCGGACCTTCGCCGCGTGCGATCTCTTGAATGGCGCGTACTTTCGTTTGCAGCTTCCGGACATAGCGATCGGCCTTCTCGTGATCCTCGACGATGAACATGATCAACTTCCCTCTGTTGCATTGTTCGGCGATTATCTCAATGCGCTTGTCCTCGTCGAAGTCCGCAATGTCGGCGTAGACTGTCATATCTGCAATCCCCGCATCATCAGCTCACGCGGAACGTAGAACAGGCCCATCTGTCCCTTGTAGGGAATCGGCATCTTGAAGGGCCGTGGATTCTCCAGGCACCAGTGATATTGATTGGGTTGCGCCCATTTTGACTTCGAGTATTCGATGATCTTCGTCAGCGTGACCACGCCGATGATATGGCCGGGCCGTGAGATTTGCGGCAGTCGCCGCTCCAGTTCTGCGATGTGCTCAGATTTTAGGCTAACATGAATCAAGAGATCGCCGCGATAGTGCGTGTACCAGGTCCTGTTTTCTACGTCCTTGAGTGGGCGATGGTAGAACATGGCCCGCGCCCAAGGATCGCGCACCGATAAACACGCTATGAGAACGTTCGCCATCCCTTAAAGAATACATGTAACGCTGTGCTTTGATCAAGTCAATTCGCAGAGAGCGCTTCGCTAACTAATTCCCCGACAATGTACTTTTCATCGATTGGTAAATTGAGCCGCGCCATGAAATTATCTGCCTCCGCGCGATCTTTGAAGACGAGTACAACTTCAAGCGCATCCTTGTCTTCGACTGGAAGTATGGGTATGGCCGGTTGCGACCATTCCGGCAGAATGACCTTCAGTTGAAAGGCCTCGAAGCCGCACTGCTCGATATCCAATCCGCGAATAGATTCCTGCAGCTTCAGCGGATCCCAGGTTCCCTGCGCCAGTTGATTGTTCACGATGACGGCGATCTCTTTCTCGGTTGTCGCGTCGACGTCGATCGCCACTACGTCCAGCAGATAGCCTGTGCCCTTCTGCAGCGCGTCGAGCTGCTCCACTCGCTGATTGCCGCTAACTACATTGCCGCTCTGCTTGTTCCAGATGATGGGCTCGAGCAATCCCACGCGCTTCGGATTGTCTCGCAGCAGTTTGCGTGCCCGCTCATCGATCTCGCGCGGATTGTAGTCGGCAAGCACCAGATCGGCCCGCCGCACGCGCTGAATCTCACACTGCTGCAGCGTTGTCTTTTGACTCTTCTTTGCTGCTTTCGCCATGCTGTCCCATTCTATCCAGTACCAGTCTGCCGGAAATGAATTGCTGTTTTGGATCTAGTCCGAGCTTTAGCAGGAAGCCGTCGCGGTTCTGGCGGTTCTTGAAGCCCAACACGCTAAAGAATTCTACGTCCGCCGTCTCCGGATGTTTCTTTGCTGCTGCGATGCGAATGTCTTTGCGCTTTTGCCGCAACTGCGCGGTCGTAAGCTTCGGAGGCCTGGCTGCGATCTTCGCCGCCTGAATGTCTGTCGTTACCGTCTGCACTGCCGCGAGCTGCTCAGCCGCGGCCGCCGGCAAGGGCTTCTCGTACTGCGGCAGCATGACCTGAAGATCGATCAACTCAAATCCGGCCTTTTCAAATGAGATGCCGTCCCCGAACAACTTTTCGAGCCGAGGCATATCGTACGTGCCTTGGGCGTTCTCGTTATTATGAAAGATGTTCTGCTTGCGCTCCGTCTCCTCATCGAGATCGACCAGCGCCACATTTAGATCGTAGTCGTCCCGGCGTTCCAGCGAATCGAGAATGGCAAGCCGCTGATGGCCGCTAATGAGCCGCATTGTGCGTTCGTTCACGATCGGGCATCCGAGAAAGCCGTTGCGCTTCAATGACTCGCGCAATCGCTTCTTGGCGTTGTCGTCAATGCGCCGTGGGTTGTATGCCGCTAACTGAATCTGTTTGCGATTGACCGTCGCGATCCGGAACTGCTGGAATTGGCTCAGCTTTTCTTCCATAGAGCTCGTACCTTACGCGAATGCTGTCGGCAAAGGGAAAGACGTCGAGAATTTTGCGATAGTCGTCTGGATAGTGTTTGGCGATGCCAGCGAGATCCTCGCCAATGAAGCCCATCCAGGAGCGATGTAGGAAGCTGTATTCGCCCGGGATCGGGATTCGGTTCACTCGAAGATAATGCCAGACCTGCCGCGTCGACCATTCCGAAAGCGGATAATGATGCAGCCGTTTTACGTCCCAGGGCCCGGATTCGCTGAGCATGGCCCTACGCTCAAGGCTGTCCTGCTTGCGCTCGCCGGATGCAATCCAAGTGATTTCATTGTTGAAGTGCCGCCGCACGTGATCTTCGAGATCGCGTACTTTTGTCGCGCGCAGTTCCGGATAGCTTGGCCGAAACCACGCGAGCGACTGATTAGACATCACCGCAGAGAGTTCGAAGTGCGGCACCTGATAGATCGAGATGCCGTAGTGCTTCTCTGCCCATTCTAGAGTGGCCCGCTGGAAACTGAGGTCGCGCACCCAGTACATGAAGTAGCATTCGATGCGCTCGAATCGCTTACTGCAGAGATCAAGAAGCGCGAGACTATCTTTTCCGGTCGAGAACTGCACGATAACGCTATCTACATTGTCCATAAGAAAAAGCGGCGCCTCGCGACGCCGCTCAGCCTGAGCGCTATCCGCCTCCGCCGCCTCCGCCGCCTCCGCCCTTACCTTTGCCGCCCTTACCGGCGCGACCTTTCGCCTTGCCGGCCTTCGCTTTGGCTTTCGCCATATACAGCCTCCTTTGTTTGGGTTGCAACCGTACAGAAGGATCAGATGCCACTCTAACATGCAAGCAAAAGGAAAGCCCGCTTTTTTAGGGCGGGCATCCCAGGAGCAAACAATGAAACGAGGTGTTCTGGCTTTGAAAGCAGTTTAGCCGCTGTGTATGCAAACGTCAAGCGCCGTCTTAACTGTCGACAGTGCGAAGCGAATCCGCCGCGTTTCCGGATCGATCACTGGCGCGTAGCCGACCATGCGCACAAAATCTTCATACAGTTCGTTCGCTCCGGCGCCGCGATGACCGTTCAATAGCAAGCAAAAGTTCGTGAAGTCATCGACCGCCCATTTCGCGATTTCGTCCTGCAAAATGTAGAACGGCACTTCCACCCAGCCGTAGCGCTCTACGTCCCGGCGAATCTGCTCGGCGAATTGGGCCAACGTACGCATAAGCCCAATGTAGCACAACTCGTCTCACAATGCGAAAAGTCCACGCCGTGGACTTATTAGGTGACTGCAAAACATTGCAGAAGCGTGGCAGTCGCGCTCGTAGTCGGAGGAATGAAGATCACGACTTCCCGCCCAAGTAAATCGAGTCGTACGTTAACCAATTGGCTGATCGTGGATTCACGTCCAAGTTCATCGATTCGCAAATTCGGATTCTGACCTAGCGATGACTCGCGCCCAAGAATATCAATCCGCACATCGGGATTCTGCTGCAGCGTGGATTCGCGGCCGACTTCATCAACTCGGGCATTTGCGAAACTGCTAGCGCCGCCGCTCGTGAACATCGCTCCGTTGCTGATAAACAGAAGAAATGCGTTGCCGCTAGGATCGTGCAGCGTAATGCTATTCGGAGTTGTGCTGTTATAGGTCGTTTCGTTATAGATGAGATTTCCTTTAGTAGTAATGCTCAGCAGATAGGTGACAGCCAGCACCTGATCATTTAGCGGTACCGTCGTAGGGCCAGTGCCAGCGACGGCCGTCGAGCTGCGCTTTTCGTTGCTATCAATTTCCACATCCCAGGCCTGTGATGAACTATCGACCAAAATGAGGCCGGCGCTGACACTATCGCTTGCCGTGAAGTTCGCTTGATCGAGATTGATCGAAATCGGGCTTCCACCTGATCCCGCGCTTCCTGTGTTGACCTGAAACTGAATGCCTACAGCGCTCGTCCACGTAAGCGGAAGCGTGCGCGTTGCATGCTTCAGCGGTA